>Ga0335082_10002195_pt1 | contig 20963 bp, 18 predicted proteins | sample Lox_Sample_41_FD_206718 | JGI IMG/M metagenome (GOLD analysis project Ga0335082, IMG submission 206718) | Soil microbial communities from Loxahatchee National Wildlife Refuge, Florida, United States - Lox_Sample_4.1 | ecosystem: Environmental > Terrestrial > Soil > Wetlands | place: USA...
GCCGTACTTGACCGCGATGCCCGAGACTCACTGGCAGCGATTGAACTGGTTCTGGTGCAGCCCTCCATCAGTTCACAGTTGGTCGACAATCTTAACGCGTCTATCCATCTCCGCGCACTGCTCACAGATCTGTTTCTCATGGGAGAGGTCCTAAAGCAGAGACTCACCTCCGGGCCTCCGAACCGGATGCCAACATAAAGATCTTGGTAGCGTGCGGCTTTCATCGTCGTTCGACGTCCCGAAGATTGACGGAAAATTACCATTTATCAACAAACCTTTCGGAGGAGGCGGCGAGAAGCTAGCCCAAAGTGAAGGTCGTTAAACGCTGAGTAGGAACTTCTGTCCTCACCATTATGGAGCGCCTCCTGACATCGGTTTGGCTTGGTGCTTAAAAAATGAATAAGGAGGTGTAATTATGTACAATGTCGGCACTTATCTTGCGGAGCGTTTTGTCCAAATAGGACTGAAACATCATTTTGTAGTTCCCGGCGACTACAATCTAGTCTTGCTTGATCAGCTTCTGAAAAATGAGAATCTTATACAGGTAGGTTGCAGCAACGAATTGAACTGCGGCTTCAGTGCAGAAGGGTACGCCCGTGCCAATGGCGCTGGTGCTGTCGTTGTCACCTACAGCGTTGGTGCGCTCTCGGCCTTGAACGCCATCGGCGGAGCCTATGCTGAGAACCTGCCCGTCATCCTGGTGTCCGGCGCGCCCAACACCAACGACCGCTCGTCGGAGCATCTGCTTCACCATACGCTGGGTATGCATGATTTCACGTATCAGCTTGAAATCGCCAAGAAGCTCACCTGTGCTGCAGTGTCCATAACATCCGCCGAAGATGCCCCGGATCAGATCGACCACGTTATCCGCACGGCGCTGAGAGAGAAAAAGCCGGGCTATATCGAGATCGCATGCAATATCGCTGCGGCTCCCTGTGCATCGCCCGGGCCGATCAGCGGAGTCATCAATGAGGAGCCGAGCGACTCCAAAACTCTGGAAGCAGCGGTGAGCGCAGCAGCGGAATTCCTGCGTGGCAAGCAGAAGCCGGTGCTATTGATCGGAAGCAAGCTGCGCGCTGCAGGAGCGGAGAAAGAGGCGATTGAGCTCGCCGATGCGCTCGGCTGTTCCGTCGCGGTCATGGCCGCGGCCAAGAGTTTCTTCCCGGAGGATCATCCGCAGTACGCCGGAACCTATTGGGGAGGAATCAGTTCTCCTGGCGCGCGCGAGATCGTCGATTGGTCGGACAGCGTAGTTTGCATAGGTGCGATCTTCAACGACTACTCGACAGTAGGCTGGACCGCGATGCCGAGTGGTCCCAATGTGCTGACGGCCGACAAAAACAGTGTTCAATTGGACGGGCACCATTTCAACCGGATTCATCTGCGCGACTTTCTTTCACACCTCGCACGAAAGGTTGAGAAGCGGGATGCAACGATGATCCAATTTGCGCGCGTCCGTTCCGAGCCTCCGCCTGAAGAACCCGCGAAGCCCGACGCGAAGCTTACTCGAGCTGAGATGGTCAGGCAGATTCGCCCTCTCGTAACCGACAACACCACGATGTTCGCTGAGACCGGTGATTCCTGGTTCAACGGCATGAAGTTTAAGCTGCCGAAAGGAGCGCGCTTCGAGGTAGAGATGCAATGGGGCCACATCGGATGGTCGGTGCCGGCCGCCTTCGGCTATGCTGTGGGCGCGCCAGACCGGCGGCTCATTGCCATGATCGGTGACGGTTCTTTCCAACTCACGGCGCAGGAAGTGGCGCAGATGATTCGACATAAACTGCCGGTCATGATCTTTCTGGTGAACAATCATGGCTACACGATCGAGGTCGAGATTCACGATGGTCCGTACAACAACATTAAGAACTGGGACTATGCGGGTCTGATCAAGGCATTCAATGCCGAGGACGGGGCGGGCCGCGGCCTGCTCGCTACAAGCGCCGGCGAACTCGCTGCAGCAATCGAGGCAGCTTTAGCCAACCGTGGCGGGCCGACACTGATCGAATGCGTTATCGATCGCGACGACGCCAGCGGCGACCTGATCTCCTGGGGCAGGACTGTTGCGGCAGCGAACGCCCGTCCCCCCAGCCCGCAATAACATGGGCCGCAAAGAAGTGCCGAGAAGCCCTCCTTACTTCGATGAGGCAGGCTGCAGGAAAAATTGAAAGAAGCTTGGGTCGGCAATTACCTGTGATTAGTGATCTCTGCCTACTATACGGCCTATGCGTTTATGGCACTCGTCGACGGCCTGGAGCGCTGGCTCTCGGAAAATGCATTCGCGTCAGTGAACGAAATCCGAGGTCGTCTCGACGCAACGCATGTCGACCGGGCCGACATGTTCATGCGGACTCAATACCTGCGCAAGATGTCGGACTACGAGTTGCACCATGCCCCGGTTGGACTTGGTGAGCGTGCTCCGTTACCGCAATCCAGCAGCACGCGTGCATCGGCAGGAGAGCGTCGGTGAGCGTAGCGAGGAGAAAACATGGAATGGCTTAGCGGTCTGCTGAACTCGCAGCCCTTCATTGCCGTGTTTTTGGCGATCGGCTTAGGCTATGCGGCTGGAAATATTCGGGTTGCCGGCTTTTCCCTCGGCGTCGGCGCTGTGCTGTTCGTCGGCCTTCTGATCGGCATCATCGCACCAAAGTCGGCGCCTCCCGGTTTCGTCGGCACCCTGGGCTTGGTCCTCTTCCTGTACGGCATCGGCATCCAGTACGGCGTAGATTTCTTCCGCGGCCTTACGAGCCGCGCAGGGATCAAGGCTAACCTGCTCGCGCTCGTGGCTGTGATAGTCGGCGCATTTGCCGCCATTCTGTGCGTGCACTCCATGGGCATCGGGATGGATTTCGCCCTCGGAATCTTCGCGGGGTCGATGACCAGCACCGCCACCCTCCAAGCAGCGACAACTGCCGTGGGTAACCAGAATCCCGCGATTGGGTACGCTTGCGCCTATCCGTTCGGGGTGTTCGGCCCGATCCTCTGTTTCTATCTGTTCAAGATGCTGCTGCGGCCGAAGGTCGAAGTGCCGGCGCCGAAGCGGTTGGCCACGGCCGAGATTCCTGCGGCCTTCCATAAGCTCACTGGCATGTCGATCGCGGCTGTCACGCCCAAGATACCCCAGGGAGTGGAGCTCGTCGCCATTCGCCGGCAGGGCACGAACCTGCTGCCGCGACCGGAATTCGTTTTTGCCGAACAGGATGTGCTGGTGCTCGCGGGATATCCGGAAGCGATCGCCAAACTGGAGGGGCTGAGCATTAAACGTAACGCGCTCGCCGACCGTAAGGATCTCGATTATCTGATGGTATATGTCTCGAAACCGAATATGGTGGGCATGCGTCTTGCCGACGTGCCGCATCCGCCAGGCAGTTCGATGGAGATCATGCAAGTTCGCCGCGCCGACGCCGACGTCCTGCCGCGCCCCGACCTCATGCTGGAATATGGGGATCGGCTCGGCCTGATCATCGACCCCGAGAGCCGTGCCGCCGTCATCAAGCAGTTCGGCGATTCCGTCCTGGCCGAGGCCAGCTTCAGCTTCGTTGCCCTCGGACTGGGGATCGCGCTCGGGGCTGCCGTCGGTCTCATTCCGATTCCGATCCCCGGTGTCGGAACGGTCACCCTCGGCCTTGCCGGAGGCCCGCTCGTCGTCGCGCTCGTCCTCGGCTGGCTCGGCCGCACCGGACCCATCATCTGGCACTTGCCAGCCTCGGCGAATCAGGTGCTCCGCAACTTCGGCCTTGCCCTATTCCTAGCGCGGGTCGGGATCGATTCCGGGACCCCCTTCGTTGAACAAGTGCGCCACTCCGGCTTCGGGTTCGTCTTCGCTGGAATCATCGTTCTGGTCACCGTCGTCCTCATCATTCTGCTCGTGGGCTATTTCCTCTTGAAAATGGACTTCGACGACCTGCTCGGTATCGCTTCGGGTGCGACCGGAAACCCGGCGATCCTCGCCTATGGCAACTCGCTGGCCCCCACAGGCAAGCCGGACATCAACTACGCCATTATCTTCCCGGGCGTCGGTACGATCGTGAAGATCGTCGCTGTGCAGGTCCTAGCCGCGGCATACGGGATCGCGGCGCCTTAGCTGTGGCGGGAGTACGCAAATGCGGGTCGCAGGTATTGCCTCCGTTTCTGTCCCTCAAGGAATCGTTGTCCGCTTTTCGGTGGCACTCGTGCTCGGTATCGGCTCCGGCGCCGCGATGATCCCCTTCTCTATGATCAAAGAGGCTAATCCCTCACAGGTGAAAGGCACAGCGTCCGGGGTAATGAACTTCATTGTATTCCTCACGACCGGAATCATGTTCCCTTTTGTTTTGCGTCTCATGGTGCCAACGACCAGTGTCACTCCCACACTACATGGATTCCAGGACGCCTTCCTGCCGCTGGTTGTAGATATCGCCGTCGCCATAGTCTTAAGCTTCATCATATGTGAAACTGGCGTGGCCGGTAAGCGAAAGGACCAGCTAGTTGGCACCCCTTCCGAAGGAGCATGCCCCATACGGTCCTACCCCCCCTCGATGGAGTTGCGTATTGGATCAATCCTTAAATACGAATGGTTTAGACCTGAAGTTCGGTCCTTCAAGAAAAGCAACTTCGACAGATGGACGACTCGCCGGTGTTCAGTGGGAGGCGGGTTAAAGCACAATGTTAAAGGAGAATAAACTCATGCTTCTGACTGTACAGTTATATGATCGATTTCCGATCTTTGATGTCGCGGCCGACGACGCGGTCGCGCTAAGGCATACTCTGTGAGCATAGGTATTTATTCCGATGCTAACGTCGAAGGTTCGACCGATGACCACCCAGGCTCTGGAGTATAACGGAAAATCTGGACCGGCCAACAAGCCGGCCTCAGGGAATGGGTCCTGATTGTTTCGCTGCCTTGGATAGAAGCAAAATGCTGGACATCAGAAATGAGTTCACCATGAGTGCAAAGAAGATTTTAATGCTGGGCGGCGACTACGTGGAAGATTACGAAGTAATGGTGCCCTTCCAGGCACTCTTGATGGTGGGGCCGACGGGTGCGTTCTCTCCCCTTGACGCCGGATAGAATCAAAACTGCCGTGAAAAGGGAGTAATACATTGACTGACCTTGAACTGTATGAGGAAATGGTGCGGCTTACCCGCGCGGGTGAGCCATTCGTGCTGGCAACCGTAGTTGCCAGTAGCGGTTCATCGCCCCGCAAGCCAGGGGCTAAGATGCTGGTGCGCGGCGGCGGTGGCTTTCACGGTACTGTCGGTGGAGGGCGTGTCGAGAATGAATCGATTGGGGCAGCCCTGGAAGCGTTAATTGACGAGACTCCCCGGATGCTCGATTTTGTCCTGACTGAGGAATACGGGTTTGCCTGCGGCGGCAGCATGTCGGTCTACATCGAGCCCCAGGGTCACCGGCCTCTGCTGGTGATGTTCGGCGCAGGCCATGTGGGGAGGGCAGTGACCTGTCTGGCCCACGGCTGCGGCTTCCGGGTTGTGGTGGTTGATGAGCGTCCGGAATGCGCCGCCGAAGAACTGCTCCCGGGGGCCGATCAGGTTATCTGTAAGACGGTGCCGGAAGCTTTCAATGGGCTGAAACTTGGTCCGGCAGACTGCGTCATCATAGCCACACCTGGTCATCTTTCGGATTTCGACGCGGTTCGGGGGTGCCTGGACACCGGGGCAGGTTTCATTGGTTTGTTGGCGAGCAAACGCAAACGGGAGACCCTGCTGAAGACCCTTGAGGATGATGGGTTTGACACCGGCCAGCGGACAAGGATCGTCACCCCGGTAGGACTCGACATCGGCGCCCAGACCCCGGAAGAGATCGCCGTCAGCATCGTTGGCCAGTTGATAGCCGTCAGGAGGGGGAAGTGAGCGACAGCGTCGCGGCCATCGTGGCGGCAGCCGGTTTGTCCCGCCGGATGGGGAGCTGCAAGCAACTCCTTGATCTGGGGGGGAAGACGGTTATGAAGCGCTGTCTGGAAACCCTGCTGTCAGGCGGTATCCGGCAGATAGTGGTTGTTGTCGGGCCCCAGGGGGAGGATGTAGCCAGCGAGGCGGGCCGATTTAAGGTGGAGATAGCCGTCAATGAAGACCTTGCCGGGGATATGGCCTCATCGGTGCGGATTGGGAGACAGCAACTGGCCATTAATGTCACCGGAGTGATCGTTGCCCTATGCGACTACCCGTTGGTGACGTCCGACACCATCGCCCACCTTGTCGCCTGCCATACGGCGGCGCCCGGAACGATTCTGATCCCCACCCACTGCGGAAGGAAGGGACACCCGACACTCTTCCCGACCGCAGCTCTGGATGAACTGACCGAAGGTGTCACTCTTCGCGACGTGGTTCACCGCGAACCGCTTCGCATTCAGCTGATTGAAGTCGACGACCCGGGCATACTCCAGGACATGGATACCCCCGAGGATTACCATTTGCTGCGCAAACGGTTCCCCGAGTTCATGGCGCCGTCAGCCCGGCGACCGCCAGTCGAGTAGGGAAAACGGTAAAGAAACGACTAACCGAACAAGAAAGGAGAACTCTATGAAAACGATGGCGTTCACAGTTAATGGCGTTACCCGCTCGTTCGCTGGCAACTCCCAAATGCCGCTGTTATGGTAACTTCGCGATGAACTGCACTTGACCGGCACGTATCAGCGTATCCGCCAGGGGATCAAACTGGCAGCGGGGGAAAATCATAAAGAGCGTGATGCTTGTCAGCCGTCGTGGGCTCCGGAGGGAACCTGAAGTCCACGATCAGCAGCCTCATACAGGTTCACGACGTCTCCAAGGTCCCCGCAAAGTGCGCCCAGGAAATCGGAGAACACAACGAAGAGGTTCTCAAGGAACTTGGGTTCAGCGCAACTGAAATCGACGGCTTCCGTGCAAGCGGCACCATTCCGCACGTTTAAAATTCGGACGTGACAACTTTTAGGGAGGTAGAGAATGAGTGAAATAATTACTGAACGTTCTGGGAGCATCCTGCGTGTCCAATTAAATCGCCCGGCCAAGAAGAACGCCATGACTTTTAAAATGTACGTGACGATGGCGAATATCCTTAATGATGCGGCAAAGGACGATCATATTCATGTCGTGCTCTGGCATGGCGCGGGAGATTCGTTCTGCGCTGGCACAGATCTGGAAGACTTAAAGAATAACCTTCCGGATCCATATTATTTGGATTCGCAATTTGTCTTGATCAATGCACTGTTCAACTTCGGCAAGCCTCTGGTCGCAGCGGTACACGGCGCTGCCATCGGAGTGGGAACCACCATGTTGACGAACTGTGATTTCGTGTATGCAGGCGAGAGCGCGAATTTCCAAATGCAGTACATCAATCTTGCCTTAGTGCCGGTATTTGGAACTACCTTCTCGCTTCCGGCGCGTTTGGGATACTTACGTGCCGCCGAGTTGATTCTTTTGGGACAGTCTTTCGACGCAAAACGTGCTGCAGAGCTAGGATTAGTGACTCGAGTCGTGTCTGACAAAAAGCTTCTGTCAACGGCGACGGAAATAGCGCAGAAATTGGCGGAAATGCCGGCCGGTGCGTTGCAGGCCTGCAAGAGACTCATGAAACAGTCTTCACACGAGCAGGTCGAGCAGGCAATGAAAAACGAGAACGAGGAGTTATCCAAACGATTTTACTCGGCAGACGCCAAGGAAGCTCTGAACGCGTTTCTTGAAATGCGCCCGCCGAATTTCACCAGAAAAGAATGATGCAAATAATGGAGAAGACATGGCTCAAACCAAAATTGTCATCGTCGGCGGCGGGTTTGGCGGGTTGGCTGCCGCTAAGGCACTCAAAAACACGCCCGCCCAGATTATCCTGATCGACCGCACTAACCATCACCTGTTTCAGCCTCTGCTGTATCAGGTAGCGACTTCCGTACTGTCTCCAGGTCAGATTGCTTTTCCGATCCGCGGGATTCTTCGGAGTCAGAAGAACACCACGGTGATCATGGGTGAAGTCACGGGAGTTGATAAGGATAAGAAATTTATTTTGGTCAGCAACGCGGATCGCGAGGCAGTGCCGATTGCATACGATTATTTGATTCTTGCAACAGGGGTGAGTCACAGCTATTTCGGGCACGATGAATTTGCACAGTATGCGCTTGGGTTGAAAACTCTTGCAGATGCAGTAGCGATCCGTAACAAGATTTTACAAACGCTCGAACAAGCAGAAGCCGAGGAAGAACCAAGCCGTCATCGGGACCTATTGACATTTATTTTGGTTGGCGCAGGGCCAACCGGTGTGGAGATGGCCGGTGCTATCGCGTTTCTGGTGCGTAGTGCACTCAAATCGGAGTTCAGACGGATCGATCTCACGTCGGCACGGATTGTTTTGGTTGATACGGGCCATCGTGTGTTGGGAAGTTTTTCAGAAGACCTTTCCGAGGCAGCGAAGAAACATCTGGAATCGTTGGGGGTGGAGGTGCGGCTCGGACACAGCGTCGATCAGATCGACGCAGACGGCATCGTGGTGGCTGGGGAGCGCATTGAGAGCAAAGCTGTGATCTGGACAGCAGGCGTGGCTCCCTCAGCGGCAGGCAAATGGCTGCAGGTGGAGACGGACCGCGCGGGCCGGGTGCGCGTTGGGAAGGACCTCACTGTAGCCGGAAACCCCGACGTATTTGTCGTTGGCGATACCGCAACGCTCGATCAAGACGGCAAGCCGCTCCCCGGTGTGGCGCAAGTAGCTATTCAACAAGGGTGCTACGTGGGGAAGCTGATTCGCTCTCGGATCTCCGGGTCCTCAACGCCGGCTCCTTTTCGCTACTTTGACAAAGGGAACTTGGCGGTCGTGGGTAAATGTTTTGCCGTGTTGCAGAGCGGCAAAATTAGTCTCAGTGGCTACTTGGCTTGGCTTACATGGGCGTTGGTACATATCCAGTCTCTTGCCAAAGCCAATCTCCGAGTGAGTGTCTTCGTCCAATGGGTGTGGACTTATGTTACCGGGCAGGGGGGGTCGCGACTCATTGTGAAGCACTATGGTTCAAATCAAGTGAAACCGTGATGGACGCTTCTCAAAGGCCGAAGAGCTTACTTACTGTATATGCATTATCGGTGGATGTGATTTGACAGAACCTTCTTGCCGCATTTGAATAGGCAGACAAGGGAAAATACATGAAGAGAATATTTCCGAAGATTTTTTACAATCCGCTCACCCTTATCGGAGCAGTGGTTGTCCTGTTCAATATAGGGCTCATCATCTTTCTTACTATTGTTGAGGCGCTAACAAAGCATCCAAAGGCTTATGCGGATGTCATCATTTTTATCGTTTTGCCGGTGATTGTGCTTTGTGGTCTGATTCTCGCAGTCATCGGAATCGTTCGTGAAAAACGCAGGCAGGGTATTGCAGGACAGGAAAAACGCCGCCTTCCGATGATCGATTTCAATGATCCCAGGCCCCGTACTATGGCGGTTGTCCTGGGTGGAGGCTTTGTTCTCCTGTCTTTGCTGTACGCGTTTTCAAGCTACAAGGCATATGAATTTGTGGAATCCGACACATTCTGCAGCAAGGTTTGCCACAGGGTCATGGGCCCTGAGAGCACTGCCAATGAATTTTCACCGCATGCTGAGGTCGGCTGTGTGGTATGTCATGTGGGGTCCGGTGCAAAATATTTCTTCCTGTCAAAATTCAACGGTACCCGGCAGCTCTATTCCCTTGTCTTCAACAAATATCACAGGCCCATTCCTGTACCGGTAAAGAATTTAAGACCGGCACAGGATACCTGCGAGACATGCCACGGGCCACAGTATGCCCTGAGTGAAATACTGAAATTAAAAACCCACTTCCTTTCGGACACGACGAACACCAAATGGACGATCGATCTGCTGCTAAAGATGGGAACGGGCCGCATCAAAACCGACAAGCCCCCGAGGATTCACTGGCATGCAACGGTTGCAAAGGAGATCCGCTACGCTGCTACAGACCCGAAAAGGGTAGTGATTCCCTGGATCAAGGTGGCAGGGTTCGACGGGAAGGAACGAATATATCGAAGCACTGAAAACAAGATCACCGACAAAGAGCTGGACAATGCCGAGCAACATGTCATGGACTGCATTGACTGCCATAACAGGGTTGGGCATTTCTTCCGCCCGCCCACCCAGGTGCTGAATGTTTACCTGCAAGGCGACTTGATTGATCCGTCCCTACCGCAGATAAAGAGTATAGCAGTGCAGGCACTCGAAAAAACATACGGCTCGCAGCAGGCAGCGCATGACGGTATCAAACAGATGATCATGGAATTCTATCAGAAGACCTATCCTGACGTTGCTTCTGCAAAGAAGGCCGTGATTGAGCAAGCCGTTACGACGGTACAGGACATCTATAGGCGCAACTATGACCCCGTCATGAAAGTGAGCTGGAAGAATTTCCCTGACAACGCAGGCCACATGTATTCTCTGGGATGCTTCCGCTGCCATGACGGCAAACATATGAGCAGCGACGGCAAGGTGTTGTCAAAGGAATGCAGCACATGCCATCTCCTTATCACGCACAAGGTTGACCAGTCAAAAGAACAGGCGTTGTTTGATCTGGCACCCTATCCCCATCCGGTCGATATAGGGGATGACTACAAAGAGACAAACTGCAGTGAATGTCACGGGCCGAGTTAGGATATGATCGTCACAGGCGGGGAGAAAGTTTTTTGTGGCGAGGTAGAGGCAGTCATATGGTCATCAGGCAATTCAGAAGGCGGGGGTTTTCGGTACACCGGATCGGAAATGGGGTGAACACGTGACCGCGTGTGTGGTTCTAAGACCAAGAATGTCACTTACAGCAGAGGAATTGATCGACTACTGTCGTGGAAGATTATCCAATTTCAAGATACCCCGCCAAGTTGAATATTTGGAGGCGGAACTACCCAAGAGCGGCTCAGGAAAAGTGCTGAAGCGTGTATTGCGGGAGCAGTTCAGCTTAGACAAGTCTGAGAAGAACAGACCCGTTGCTGTGACAGGATGACAGATAGGGAGGCAAGCAATAAAACGAGGGTTGCAGCATGTGGTTCAAAAGTATCTGGCGATATCTTGTAATGCTCAGCTATCTCATCAAATACACCAAAAAGCACTGATTCGACGTTTGGTGGAAGTGTCGCTTTATTGTTGGGTACAGCACTTCACTCGGCGGCCGGCTTAGTCTTCAGTATCTCAAGGAGAAGGCTTTCCCATTTCAAGAGAGCATCTTTTTTCTCGTTATCGTAGCGGTACTTGTTGTACACCCCCACAACTCCAGGCTTTATGTGGTTAACTACTTCTTCGCCAACCTCATCCGATACCCCGACTCGCGCCATATTGGTACGGGCAGTGCGACGAAGGTCATGTGGTGACCACGGCCTCATGCCGAAGTAGGGTTTCTTTCTTGCCTTGATTTTCCGGTTGCCGACGACCTTTACCACTTCATCAGACAAATACCCGCGATTAATTGCTTGGGATAGTGTGTTTCCTGAAACATGGCCTCGTTTTCCGCTCTCCGATGCAAAAATATAACCCTTCCCATCCCCTATCAACTCAAGGGCTGTGTCCGTCAGGTAGACCCGATGCTCTCGCTCATTTTTCCCCGCTACCTCAGACGGGATTGTCCACCATCTCCCTTTAATCTGATCGCGGTGCATTTGGGCTACCTCGCCGGGCCGTTGCGCTGTCACGAGTATAAGCTTCAGCGCTCGCTTTACTTCGTGAGAGCTCGATGATTTGCTTATCTCAGCCCACGCCTTGACTATCTCGTCATCATCAAGGTAGCGCTCATCGGCTTTTGGCGCAATCTTTGGCACTGATTCCGTAATCTCGATGAATGGCTGAATTTCGGCCCATTCTTGGCGACAAGCGTACTTGAACATCTGTCTGGCAAATTTCACCGCATTACGTGCTGATCCCGGCACGGTGGGAGCGATCCGCTGGATGAGCGATACAGCATGCTTATGCCTTACGGCTGATATTGCCATTTCCCCTATGCCCGGAAGGATATGGAGTCTGATGCAACTTATGGCAGTATCTTGCCAGCGCTCAGTATGGTTTTCTTTCGAGTAGTTGACGAACCAAACGCCAGCAAGCTGCTCAACTGTCCTGGGAACAAAGTTCTCTGGGACTCCCTCCTTTACGAGAGTTTCAAAAGTAAATTTCTCCAACTCACTTGCTGCATTTGCAGCAGCGTGCACTTTCTCAGTGGCTTCTCTCGCTGCCCTAACTTCTTCCTCGGCAGCATCTTTTTTCTTCCTACGGGGGTCGATGCCACGTTTCACTAGATTGTAGGCCTCATTGTATGCTATCCTTGCTTCAGCCAGCGGAGTGCTGGGGTACATGCCGAGGTGGAAGTATCCCTTCTGTTTGTTAAGCTCAAAAATGTAAATGAACGTTCTTGAGCCTGATGGAAGGACTTGGACCGCGAAGCCGCGATTCTCCCTGATAATGTACTTCTTGGACTTCGGTTTCAAAGAGCCGATGTATCTGTCGGAAACCCGATGGAACAGGCGCGCGTTTAGACGCCGATGGTCTGCTTTCCCTGGAGATGTTCTCGGATTACCTCGTCGCTGACCGGAATGTACGCCTGATGGCCACAGTCGCTGCACTTGATGCGGGGAGTTTTGCGCTTTCCGCAGAGGGTATAGTTGCCGTCATTGGCACAGGAAGGCATATACCCCTTGCGGTCCCCATTCCGGCTGATCCAGAGCTTAGGGAAGACATCCCCTCTCCCCCTGAAGAGGGAGCGGAACAGGACGATCTTTTCGGTTGAGGTCAAAGTGGAGAGTTCTTGGGGAGGAGTTGGTTCGGCATCAAATGCTGACAATTGCTCGCGTAGTCCGCCGAGTCGTCCAAGAATTACAGCGCGTTCGGCATCAAGGCGGGCAAGTCTGGCTTCTTCCTGGGTAATTGCCTCAATGAGCGTGGTTTTCTGATGCTTCATGGCCATGGAATCACTTGCTGAGCATCCCGCCCAGGGAGGCTGCTGGCACCGGTGGTGGTAGGAATACTCTTGTAAGGCCTCCTGATTATAAGAAATGACATCGAATGTAAACTCTAAGTTTACTTTTGGACATAATTTCAAACTTTCCGCCGCCGCCCTGGTCGCCGAATTCTTGGAGCAGGGTACTCGCAGGGAATGGCCGGAGGGGTCCTTTCATTGCAGAAATGGAGGGTACCCGATTTGACTTGCCGACTTCAGGATAGCAGCCCTGGTGTCTTTGCTGAAACGCTGAGAGTCTGCAATGGCGGCCAGCTTTGCAGCATCCACAACAGGTATCAGGGAGGCGCACTGTTCAAGGTCCTTCTCGGCCTTCGAGGCGGTTTTCCTCCTCTGCGCGATGATGAGTTTATGGAGAAACAAGGCTTCAACGCATGGGATCCGGATGCTGAAGGCACCGAAGTCAACGGTAATAGGGTCGATGAAAAGCATCGACATGAAGGGGAGGGGGAGAGCCCGAATCTTCATCTCCTTCACCGTGACATAAGGGACATCTTTGCCCCCCTTCCGGTGGACAAGAAACTCGATCGAAAAGGTACCCTTGACGAATTTTTCCAGACCATGGATATCCAGAACCGGGAGATACCCCAACTTCTGCAGTATGTCCGGTATGTCAGCCGCGCAATGTCTGGCGGTCTCGACGGCAAAATCAATATCCTCGGTACGAAGGGCATACACGAGCTTATGGTGGAGGCGATAAACAAGCATCACCCATGAACCGCAAAGAATGCCGTCGGCAAAGAATTTCTCCGCCGCCAGCCCTTGGAGAAGATCTTTCACCTCATCCGGGAAAATCCGTATGTCCCCATTGATGACCATGCTGATTTAACCTCTCTTGTCCTGCCTGGTCCTGGGAGCCCCACCGGCAGGTTGTTCGTTATTTCGATACATGCTTTTCAGTCGAGGATGGCACTTTGATTTCTAAACCGCAACTCCTCTTGGACGGCTTTTTTTCGCCGATCAGGGGAGCCAGGTATTCAAGACGCTTTTCAAGCTTCAGGCAATTGCTCCGGTATGCTTCGCGCTGCTCGATCTTTTTCTGCAGCTCCGGAACTTCTTTTTCAGGGATGTGCCGGGACAATACCTTCTCCCCATCTCGCCATTGGAGATGGTGATATTCATAAACGCGTCCCTTCGCTTTCACCTTCTTGACGACTACACGCCCCCGAGGGTAACTGTCCATAGACTGTTTCACCTGCTCCATGAGTTCCAGGCAGCGATTGAACTCGTCCCGGAGCATCCCCTTTATTCCTTCGTCTTCTACTTTGTTCTTTCGCATGGTTAGCGTCTCATTTATACTACACAAGGTCTATGTTCAGCATAAATGTAGGATAAATAAGTTATCCTACATTTGCAACAAAAAAATGAAAATGTAGGATAAACAGAAAACTTTCTGCTGCTTATGCCCTGGCGTTGTCTCTTCTGTACTACTGCAACAGGGAATTTTGAAGATCTATGATTTATTATCGTCGTCGGCTTTCTTACCTCGCTTTTTGCCACGGTTACTCGTGCTGGTGGCAGATTGTTTGCCCTTTAACAGTTTCTCCAGATGCTGAGACCACTTGGTGAGCCACTGCTGCTTTTCCTTGTCGTACTTGTTCCGATTGTAAATTCCGCTAACCCCTTTTTTTGCGTGGTTCAGAATTACGTCGATGATTTCGTCTGATGCCCCGATCTTGGATAGTCTGGTAGCCGCCGTGCGGCGGAGATCATGTGGCGTCCAGCGGGGGAGACCGTAATACGGTCTTTTAACTGTATCCGGAATGTCTTTTCGAACATGGTGACTCAGGGCGTTCTCAGTCATTGAGTTTTCGCCAGATGGATCGGAGAAGATGAATCCCTTGCCATCGCCGATAAGCGACATGGCCAGAGGCGAAAGGTATATACGATGATCTTCCTGCCGGCGCTTGCGGGTCTTGATACGTTCCCACGGTATCGTCCACCACTTCCCTTCAATTTCCCGCCGGTGCATCCCCACGACTTCACCCGGTCTCTGGCCGGTGATCAGGATTAATTTCAGCGCACGCTTTGTGCAGTCACTCCCTCCTCCTTCATCTATCGCGTTCCAGAGGTGTTTGATTTCTTTCTCTGAGAGTTCGCGATCCCGGGACATGGGCTGCATCTTGGGGATTGTCCTGGATATCTTGATATCGGCGAAAGGGTTGTACTCCAGCAGTTCCCTGTCGACGGCGTAGGTATACATACCCCTTGCCGCCTTCAGAACATTCCGGGCCTGGCCGGGCGCACGTTTCGCCACGAGCTCCAGAATTTCCACCGCATCCTTTCGGCGAATATCGGCAGCCAAACGGTCACCCCATGCCGGCAAAACATCGGCTTCCAAGGCTTTCTTATTATTGTAATGCCATCTTTCCGAATGGTGGATCTTCGACCACTCATCAAGATACAGGTCAACGGCGAGGCGCTGCACTGTCAGCTCAACCTGCTGGGGTGGTGGGTCTGCAGCAACGGGTTTGTCCATGGGATCTACGCCATTTTTTACGAGGGCGGCGGACTCCAGATAAACCTTGTGGGCCTCTACCAGACTCTTGTCAGGGTAGTTGCCGAGATTGAGTTGTTTGCGTTTGCCGTTGAAGGTGTAGATGTAGTACCAGGTTTTGACCCCTGTCGGTAGAACACGGATGGCAAATCCTCGTCCCTCACGTACCTGGTACATTTCGCTTTCAGGTTTGAGGCTTTTTATGAACCTGTCAGTGAAAGGACCGGGTTTACGCTGTTCACGCTTGCGCTGTCGGTTTTGGGGTGTCATCGTATCGGGCACGTGTAACCTCTGTGTAACCTCTACTGTCTTGGCAACGATCAAAAATATTTGGAAGGAATAGGAAGGAATATACAAGATAAATATTGTTAAGTTAATATGTTAGTGAGGTAATTAAGGGGGTGATGAGACACGTGGAATAATTGTTACTCACAATATGTAAATAACGTAGTTATTTGCGCACTGGAAAACTCACATGATTTTTTTTCGCGGAAATGACGCTCAATTCCTTGGTCGTCACGGGCCACGAGCGTCGGGAAGATAGTTAGTCGTCAATGATGCGAAAATGCGTACCAGACCAAGCGGCCAATCTATTTTTCAAACTAACGTAAAAGATGTTTACTTAAGTAAAATATTTTTACATGCCTTGCGAAATCCCATCCACCAGGCACTCGCCAAAATAATCCCTTTACAACGTAAATATTTTTTACGTTTGCATTTCCTTTCTTGTCCCTCGTCCAGTCCTAAACAGCTGGAATTGCAATATTGCTTTCTTTGGCACATAAATGGAATAGATAATGCGCTGTATCGTTATAGGGCAACAGAAGAGAGATGATCAATCATCTACCAGAAAAATACTATTTGATTTTTAATTTGTAGTATGTAATAAATTCACTGCATTTGACCTTTCGAGATCAAATCTGTCCCCGTTGTGGCATTCCACAGCATTGAAAGAAAATAAGTCAAAAGCAACAATGATGTCCTGTGAGGGATGGATCTGCGAATTTATTGTGCTGCTCGTGATAACTTCGGAATGTAAGAGCAACGTTGAAAGTATCGATAGAGTTGCATTGCTGGATTGAATATTAAATGATGATAATTTTAATTCGGAGGGAAGTTTATGCTTCGTAAGCGCAACTATTATTTTATTTGCCTTGTTCTCTTTATTATATTCCTTACCACTATTAAAACCCCAGCAATTGTCTATGCCGATGTTGAATGCACCGATGGCTCAGATTGCTTTAGTATGGACACCGATGGGAGTTTCAGCCCAGTAGACGGTGATGAAGAAGATGATGCTGAAGATTTCCAACCAATTGGAAGTAATATTAATCCAAATGGTAATTCCACAGTATGTGTTTCTGAGGATGATTGCGACTATGATTCATTTGGTTCTGGTTGCGATGATGATGGAAGTAATGCAATCACAAATATTTTCAATAGCTTAAATTCAGACCCACTTAATCCTGACAATCTTGCCTATGGTCAATCAAATCTGTTTGCCCCTTCTGTCAACTCTTATCCGAGTAGCACCTATAATCCAGATCAAGACCTTGCCAGTCTTGGTAAAACTATAGACAATATTATAAAAGTAACTGAAGATAAAAATAGTAAATTGAGTGCACACCCGAATGGTAATACGGGAATATTGACGACTAAGAATAATAATGATGAAGAGGCACGAATACGCAATGCTATTGAACAAGCCTCAATGGACGCATTCCTCAAGGCGCAAGGAGCGGGTCGCAATGTCAACACCGGCTCATCTGCAAACATAAAAAGTGGGAATCTGTTTCATTCTCAGGATGTAGGAGGGCTCACTCTAACGTATAACAGCAAAGATGCCTATAGCGGCCCCCTCGGCCGTGGCTGGACTCACAGTTTTAATTGGTTTCTTAAACATACCGGCCAGTGTTATTATGCCAAGAGGGGAGATGGCAACAAAATCATGTTTTGTCAGGAATATAGATATAATGCTGATCCTAAAAGTGGAGACACGTCGAGACTTTTTTTCGATGAAACAGGAGAAACTATTCGACAAAGTTTGAACAATGGATTGACATATAGATATAGTAATTTTAATGTTAATAACGAGATAACCAACGGTGAGGAGTACAAACTAGACGAAATCTATCAAAATAATTTTAGTAATGGCCAGAACAATCTCATCCGACTAGTTTGGCTCACCTATGACGGTGATGATCTCACATGGATCAATGATAATACCGGTAGAGATATCGGTTTGATGTATGATAATGGTTTGATCACTGGGATTTTAGACACTAATTACAATATTTACGAAATCACCTATAATGACCAACAGCTTCTTTCATCGATAACCGACCCGCAAAATGGAACATGGCAATTTACCTATGATCTGGATGGGATGATGACGCAAAAGACGGACCCTGCCGGGAACATCACAACCTACACATATTTGCCGGACGGTAAACTCAGCACCTCCACAGACGCGGCAGGGAATTCGATTAGTCTCAATTATGATAGCGACAATTCTCTTACCTATATCACACAAAAAGATGGTGGGGTCTGGACCTATAATTACGACAACAAAACGAGCCTCCCCCTGGCCATAACCGATCCGGCCGGCAACAGGACTTCGTTAATTTATGACGACTCTCGGCGTTTGATTGGGAAAGTGCTACCTGACGGTACCACAAGGTCAATGGATTATGACTATTCCGGGAATCTCGCGTCGGTTACAGATCATGAGGGGAATACAACAAATTTCACCTACAACTCGCAACACCAAGTAACGGCTGTCACCGATCAACTCGGAAACACCACAATGATCGAATATGATCGTGCCGGGAAAATGAAGAGTTTCACTGACGCTAATGGGGCCTTGTACCAAATCGATAGGGGCCCAAATGGCCTGATATCGAGCACGACGGGGCCGGATCTGCAGATACACCAATATGTGTATGATGACAGCAATCGCTTAATATCCAAGATCGATCCCACAAATGGAACTACACAGTACGAATATGATCGCGGTGGCAATATTACAAAAATTATTGACGCACTCGGGAACCAAACTAAATTTGGGTACAACAGTCTCAACAAGCTGGTTGCGGTTATCGATGCCGCAGACGCGACGACGATATATTCCCACGATGCCGCCGGCAATCTGGTGGCAAAAACAGACCCGAACGGTAACACCACCTCCTATGACTACAACTACAATCATAAGGTTACCAAGGTGACCGACCCCCTGGGGAATGCGACGCAATTAACTTACGGCAACGGCGGTTGCCCCGCTTGCGGCGCTGCCAGTGACAATCTGACGTCGATTACCGATCCTAACGGGAATACAACCAAGCTCAGCTATGACCTCCAGGGGAGGATAACCCAAAAAATCGATCCTCTTGGAAACGCATCAAACTATACCTACGATCCCTTGGGAAACCTGATTGCCTTGACGGATGCCTCCGGCAACGTTACAAGAAACGAGTACGATTCGAATGGCAAGCTCCTCAGAATGACGGACCCACTGGGGAATACCACCAGCTTTATCTACGACGCCAAAGGAAACAGGGTATCCAGCACGGATGCGAACGGCAAAACCACCAGATTTTCCTACGATCCCATGGGGAGGCTTATCCAGGTAACCGACGCTTCGGGCAAGAGCACAATCTTTGGTTACAATGCCAGCGGTAAACTGATAACTGTCAGGGATGCCAACGGCAATACCACTATATACGGTTATGACCCAGCGGGAAGGGTGACGCAAACTACCGACCCCCTGGGGAAGACCACAATCTATACGTATGATGCAAAAGGGAATGCGAAAACAAGGACGGATGCCAACGGCGCCACGGTGACGTACACATACGACTCAACGGGGAGTTTAAAGGGAAAAGCCTACCCCGACAATACCTCGATCGCCTACACGTATGACGCTGCCGGAAATCTTCTCGGCGTGGCCGGACCGACTAACTCTTACACTTACGTGTATAACGCTGCCGGCCGACTGACGAATGTCACAGACAGCCGTGGCTATACTGTTTCCTATGATTACGATGCCGCCGGCAACCGCACAAAAATGACCCTCCAACCCGGAACGCCGGACCAGCGGGTCACCAACTATATTTATGACTCTGCCAATCGTCTAACACGGACCACCTCACCCGCCGGCAACTTCGCTTTCACCTATGATGCGGTTGGGAGAAGAAAAACGCTTACGTATCCGAACAATATAATGGCCTCCTACACCTACGACAAAGCAGAAAGACTCACAGGGGTTACGTATGCATCTGGCACGTCGACTGTCGCCTCTTTCAACTATACTCTCGATAGGGTGGGGAACCGGACGAAAAAGACGGCAGCCGAAGCGGAATTATACCTATATGATTCCCTTTACCAGATTCTATCAGTCACCTCTGGCAAACCGGAAACTTTCACCTACGATGCCGTTGGCAACCGCCAAAGTGGGCCTGGCGCCAAGGACAACTCCTATCTCCATAACGCCGGCAACCAGATGTTGCAGGGGCGCAAGCTCCAGTATGGCTATGACGACAACGGTAATCAGGCTACCAAGAGTATCACCGGAGTCTTCGACAAAACATGGACGCAAACCTGGGACTACGAGAACCGGCTTGTGAAAGTGGAAAAAGTTAAGGGTGCGGATAAAATCACCGTCACTTTTTCGTACGACCCGACTGGGCGGCGGATTGGCAAACAAGTCACGACCTTTTTAGACGGGGTGACGAAAACAAGCAGTTGGGCGTATGTCTATGACGGACAGGATATTATTATGGAGTTAGCCGTCAATGAAAACGGAGGTATGACCAAAACCTTTTATACCCAAGGGCCGGTGATTGACGAGCACCTGGCGTTGGAACGAAACGGCCAATACTACTATTACCATGCGGACGGACTGGGGAGCACATCCACCATCACTGATCAGAGTGGAAACACAGTGCAGAGTTATACATATGATTCCTTTGGCATGGTGCAACCGGCGAACAATTCATTCACGAATGGCTATACTTACACGGGAAGAGAGTGGGATAAGGAGGCAGGCCTCTACTACTACCGCGCCCGGTACTACGACCCGATGGAGGGGAGGTTCATCTCTAAGGACCCGATTTCCTTCAATGGTGGGGATGTAAATCTTTACGGCTACGTTCAAAATAATCCGGTCAACTTTATTGACCCTAGCGGTTTGAGCCCTTATTGGGACGCGCTTGAGCAATATGTTGCTCCAGTACTACAACAATTACCTGCGCTTGCGTCAAAATATGGTGATAAGGTTTTGGATTATCTCAGCGACCAAATAGCAAAACCTAATATACCTGGACAAGAGGATTTAGCTAAAGATATAGGTAGTTGGTATATGGACAAATATCGAGAAGGATTAAAAAACAATCCTACACCTAAGGGTTATAAAATTGGGTGTCATGCGACTAAATAACATTTTAGTAAATATTGTGGTGTCAAATGGTTAATAATTGGAAAGTTACAGATATTGCAATAGCTATAATTTTGGAACTTGTATTAGCATTTGGTGCAGCA
>Ga0335082_10002198_pt1 | contig 20945 bp, 16 predicted proteins | sample Lox_Sample_41_FD_206718 | JGI IMG/M metagenome (GOLD analysis project Ga0335082, IMG submission 206718) | Soil microbial communities from Loxahatchee National Wildlife Refuge, Florida, United States - Lox_Sample_4.1 | ecosystem: Environmental > Terrestrial > Soil > Wetlands | place: USA...
CACCAGGTTGCGGACCCACGGGTAGGCGAGCACGCCGAAGGTGATCAACCAGGCGAGGAACCAGCCGCGGACGCGGAGCCAACGGAACAGCGGGCGCACGCTAGTCCTCTCGCCGCGGGAAGCGGTGTGTCGATCCCTTACACATCGAGCACCACCGTTGCTTCCCAGCCGCCGTTGGTGCGCCGGACGTCGAGCCGATGCATGGTCACGGCCTTCACGTCGGCCGACAGTTGATGCCGGGCTGAGTCGATGGTCTCACCTTCGGCAACGGCGTCGACGATCCACTGACCCGCCTGCTCGGCGGCGTGCACGTCTGTCACGCGCAGGAAGAGGCTCTCGGCATCCTTGTAGTAGATCAGTTCTTCGAGCAGCGTGAGCAGCGCCAGGTCCGCCGCCTCGGCTTCGACGTGCAGCGATCGCCGTTGGCGTGCCTGCAACCCCTCCGGATTGCCGAGCATCACGGCCAGCGTCGCGTCGGCGGCGGCCCGCACGCAGGCCGCGAAGCTGTCGCCCGATGCAACGAAGCCGACGTCCGCAACCGGAGCGTCCTCAAGGAACCGATACGGCACCGATCAGCCTTTCACGTTGCCGACCGGGACGAAGCGAACCACGGGCTGGCTCAGACCGGCTTTGGCGGTGGCGGCGACGACGGCGTCGATACTCTTGTAGGCGGCGCCGGCTTCCTCGGCGAGGCCGGCGTAGGAGACGCTGCGAACATAGATGCCACGTTGCGCCAGGTCGTGTTCGAGCTGCTTGCCGCGGAACAGCTTCTTCGCCTGATGCCGGCTCATGGTGCGGCCGCTGCCGTGCGCCGTGGTGAAGAAGGCGTGCTGGCCCGACGCGACCCCGTGCAACAGATAGGAGCCGCTCTCCATGCTGCCGCCGATGATCACCGGTTGACCGATCTTGCGAAACGCTGCCGGGATGTCCGGCATCCCGGGTGCGAAGGCACGGGTTGCCCCTTTGCGATGCACCAACAGCCGGCGGCGACGTCCGTGCACTTCGTGTTCTTCGAGCTTCGCCGTGTTGTGCGACACGTCGTACACCATCTCCATGCCGAGAGCGCGCGCGTCGCGTTGCAGGATGTCGCTGAACACCTCCCGGATGCGATGCAGGATCACCTGTCGATTGGCGAACGACATGTTGAGGGCGCACTGCATGGCGGCGAAGTACGCCTGGCCTTCCGCCGACGCGAAGGGCGCGCACGCCAGGTCGCGATCCGGCAGCTCGATGCCGAACTTGCGCTGCATCAGCGGCAGAAACGTCTGAATGTAGTCGCTGGCGATCTGGTGTCCGAAACCACGGCTGCCGCAGTGGAACATGATGACGACCTGATTGGGGATGCTCAGTCCCATGACCTCGGCGGCGTGGCGATCGAAGACGTTCTCAGGCTTCACAACCTGAATTTCGAGGTAATGGTTCCCGGAACCGAGCGTGCCGACCTGTTGGCGGCCGCGCTCGAGGGCGCGCGGGCTCACCCGATCGGGGTCGGCGCCGCGGATCATGCCTCCTTCTTCCGTGCGTTCGAGATCTTCCGGCCAGCCATAGCCGTGCTCGACGCACCAGTGGGCGCCTTGCAGGGCGACGGCGCGGAACTCGTCGTCATTCAGTCGTAACAAACCGCGCGCGCCGACGCCCGCGGGGACGCGCTTGTACAACGCGTCGACGAGATCGTGGAGACGGTCGCGGATATCCTCGAAGGTGAGGTTGGTGCGCACCAGGCGCATGCCGCAATTGATGTCGAAGCCGATGCCGCCCGGCGAGATTACTCCGCTGTCGGGATCCATCGCGGCGAGACCGCCGATCGGGAAGCCGTAGCCCCAGTGCCCGTCGGGCATGCAGCAAGCGTAGTTCACGATGCCCGGCAGCATGGCGACGTTGGTGACCTGATCGAAGACTCCATCGTCCATCTGGGTCAACAGCTCGGGCGTGGCGTAGATGCGTGCCGGCACGCGCATCCCGGGCTTGGCAGTCGGTGGAATCTCCCACACCGCCTCGGCGACCTGCGTGGCGAGCCGGCGCAAGCCCGAACGGGCTTCCGGGGTGGCCATGTCGGCCAGCGTACCCAGCGCCCGTCGGTGCTGCAACACGGCGGCAGCGATGATCTCGAAACGTTTTGCTGCACGTCGCTGAGGCGCGGGGCTGCAGGGTGTGAAGGCCACGTCCCGTCCGTGTACAATGCCCCCGTGACTTCGGCCGAACAACCGGCGTGCAGCGATTGAACATGCGCAGCGGCTTCCACAACCGCATACTCGGTGCCGTACCGTTGCGTACCTTGCTCGGCTCCACCGTCTTCCAGCTGGCCGTCAGCCTCGGTGCGGTTCGCTGGCTCTCGCGTACCTTCCTCCTCGGTCGGCGTGTCGTTGTGCTGCATGTGGCGATCGTCGCCGCGCTCAGCGCGCTGACAGTGCTCGGCCTCGGCCTGTGCCTCAAGCTCCAGTGGGTGCGCCGATCGCCCACGGCGCGACGACTGCTGTCGCTCGTCCCGGCGGCGAACTTCTCCGCGCTATTGCTGCTGTATGTCATGGACTACATCAGCAACCGCTGTTGGGACCGAAACCTCAACTACGAGGTCGTTGCGCAACACTTCCTGCAGGTCGCGACGCATGGACAAGGGCTCGTCCCCATCCCCGGCTGGCTGTACGGTGCGCTCGGCGGCTGCCTGCTTGCCATCACTGCAACACAGCTGTCGCTGTCAGCACACCTGTGGCGAGACCTGGAGGAGTTGTTCCTCCCCGACGGGCGAGACGGCCTTTTCAGTACCCGGCGCCGGACGGCCATCGCGATCGCTGGGGTGGCGACGCTGTGGCTGGGAATCGGTGGCTATCTCGTCAAGGTGTGGAGAACCCCCGAGGACTTTCGGCTCCCTCGCTTCGAGCCGGTGGTCAGCTTCTTCTTGTCGGCATCTCGGAGCATCGGCGACGCCAACGACCATGCCTTGCAGGAGGCGCTGCGGGCACGCCAGTCGATCGAGCGGGCGCAGTATCGAGTTCGACAGCCCTTCGAGCGCAAGACGGTCATCCTCATCATCGTCGACTGCCTGCGCGCCGATCACGTGCAGCCCTACGGCTACGGGCGCGCCACCACCCCGACCCTCAGCAGCTGGGTCGCATCCGGGCGGCTGCGGCCTGTGCGCATGGCGCTATCGACGTGCTCCGATTCGAATTGCGGGATCCAGAGCACGATGAGCTCGCAGACCTACCGGTACCTCAGCGTCGAGAATTTCAAGCTGTATGACGTCCTGCGTGACCAGGGCTACAAGCTCTACTTCATTCTGTCGGGCGACCATACGTGGTACGGCCTGAAGGAGTACTACAGCGAGAAACCGGACCTGTTGTTCGACGGCACCAACTCCATCCGCTACTTCGCCAATGACGATCGACTCGTGTTCGACGGGCTCGAGCGGATCCCAGACTCCGACGGCACCCCCGCCTTCTTCTCGTTCCATCTGATGTCGGTCCACGGGATCGGCGTGAAGCAGGAGCGCTTCCGGGTCTACAACCCATCCGATTGGGACTGGACGTCGACCGTCACCGGCCGATTCGATCGCGACACGCTGATCAACTCGTACGACAACGGTGTGGTGCAGGCCGACGCGACCATCAACGAGTTGTTCGCCGCGCTCGATCGCAAGGGGTATCTGCGCAACAGTATCGTGTTCATCCTTGCGGACCACGGCGAGGGCTTCGGCGAACATGGTTCGACGTGGCCCTACTACGGACATACGCGTTTTCTGTACCAAGAGGACATCCACATCCCGATGCTCATCTACGACGATCCATCTGTGTCCTACGCCAACCTTGACTTCGCCACACAGATCGACGTCGCCCCCACGATTCTCGACCGGTTGGGCCTCCCGATCCCTGCGTCGTGGCAAGGCCGCTCGCTCCTCGACCCCCACGTCAAGCAGTACAGCTGGCACCAGAGCAATCAGAAATCTCCGAGCTATCTGGTCGTGGAGCGAACGGCCGGCGCGCTCTACAAGTACATGCGGGCGAGTGCTGGCGCCGAGGAGCTGTACGAAATCGGCAGCGATCCGAGTGAGCGCGTCAACCTCATACCCACAGCCCGGCCGGACTTGGTGCAAGGTCTCCGGAGCAAACTCGCTGAGTATCTTGGCGAGCGGCATCTCGACGGACAGCCGACCCCTTTGGAGGCCGTGTCCGCAGACGCGTCGCCGAATGTTGAACCCGGTGCAGCGGAACAGTAGGATCTGCCGCCCGGCGGCGATCTCGTCGCCGGCAACGGAGGTCTGCATGGGACGATACAGCCGCGATGAGCTGGAACGGGCGTTCCAGCGCTACTGGCGCACCGGCGCCGTTGGCGAGTGCTGGGACGCGTGGGCCGATCTGTTCACCGAGGACGCCGACTACGTCGAGCACGTGCTCGGCAACTTGAAGGGGCGGGAGGCGATCCGCGCCTGGATCAAGCCGATCATGGAGCAGTTCTGCGAGCTGTACACCGCCTACGAGTGGCATGCGCTCGACGAGGAACGCGGCCGGGTCATCGTGTACATGCAGAACCGGCGCGATCATCCGCGCGGCAGCGGCACCATCGACTTCCCCGGGATCACCATCTTGGACTACGCCGGCAACGACCGGTGGTGCCGCGAGGAGGACTACTGGGCGGTGCCGCGCGCCCACGCCACGGTCGAGGAGTACAGCGCCGCCTGCAAGCAGTTCGACCCGCAGCACAAGCAGAAACGCACCCGCCTCCACTGGGGCAACGGGCCGGCGTGGACGCAGGGGGCGCGCTCCTACTTCGCGCGCCCGGCGACGGTGTAGCGGCCGCGTCGGCGGTGTGTCGCGCGCATGCGCCACTACCAACTTGCGCGGCGTCTGTCGCATGCCGATGTCGACTTCCTCGGCGAGCTGAAGGTGCCGGCGTTGCTCGGTCTGCTGGAGCAGGCCGCCGTCGAAGCGTCGGCGGACGCCGGCTTCGATGCGGCATGGTATACGCGCGAAGGACGCATCTGGATCATCCGGCGCACCCGGCTGCAGCGCGTCGTTCCGGTCGGCGGCTGCGAGACGGTCGAGGTCGACACGCACATCGCCGACTTCCGCCGCGCCCGTTCGCTGCGCCGCTACAGCATACGGCGCGACGGCATCGAGACGGCCCATGCGACGACCGACTGGGTGTACTGCGACATGGCGAGTGGGCGGCCGGTGCGCATTCCCGAGCCGATGCAGCAGGCGTTCATGAGCGGCGACGCGGCGCCGACGTTGCCGCGCGCCGACGCCGTGTCGTCCGCCGGTACAGGCGCGCCGGTTGAACACGCGGTGACGGTCCAGCCGTCGCATCTCGATCACGTTACCCACGTGAACAACGCCGTGTATGCGAGCTACCTCGAAGACGGCGCGTTCCACCTGTTCGCCACCCGCGCCTGGCCGCTGGGACGCATGCTGGCCGCCGGTGGCGCCTTGCGGATGCAGCGACTCGACATCGAGTATCTGAGCGACGCGCTGCTCGGGGATGTCTTGACCGTGCGCAGTTGGTTGTATGACGAGTGGGCACTGGCGGCCGCCGGCGTGCCGGCGCCGGCGCGGCTGTTGCAGACGATTGCGCGGGCGGACGGGAAGGACATCGTGCGCGCGGCCAGTGATTGGGCGTGGCGCCACAAGCCGGCGGTGGTCGGCGGCGTGCCCGCCGCGTAAGGACCGATGGCAAAGGTCATCGATTTACACGAGCGCCGCAGGCGCAGCGAGGACAAGCCGCCGGCCGGCCGCTTCGTCACCTGTGCGCAGTGCGGTGAGCGCCATCCCGTCATCCGCTTGGGGGACGGCAGCACGCGCTGCGTCACGGCGTTCGCCGACGGCGAGCGCTGGTTCTGCCGCAATCGCGGTTGCCGCGCGGCCTGGTTGGCGCGCCATCGCGGCAGGGACCGATGAGCTTGCAGCTTTATCGGATTCGGCCATAGTAGGCGTGACCCGGCCGCCGAGAAGGCGGTCGGAGCGCACGCGAGGAGACGTCGCCATGAATGTCAGTCCGCTGGCGGGCAAGCCCGCCCCGCCGTCCTTGCTGGTCAACGTTCCACGCTTGATCACCGCCTACTACACCGAGCGGCCCGACCCGGCGGTGCGCGAGCAGCGCGTCGCCTTCGGCACCTCCGGGCATCGCGGCTCGTCTTTCAAGCTGGCGTTCAACGAAGCGCACATTCTCGCCATCAGCCAAGCCATCTGCGAGTACCGCGCCCAGCAGCACATCGACGGGCCGCTGTTCCTCGGCATGGATACCCACGCGCTCTCCGAGCCGGCGTTCGCCAGCGCCCTGGAAGTGCTGGCGGCCAACGGCGTCGACGTCATGATCGACCACGCCGGCGGCTACACCCCGACCCCGGTGATCTCACATGCCATCCTCACCTACAACCGCGGTCGTAGCCGCGGCCGCGCCGACGGCATCGTCATCACGCCGTCGCACAATCCGCCGGAGGACGGCGGCTTCAAGTACAACCCGCCGAACGGCGGTCCCGCCGACACGCAGATCACCGCCTGGATCGAGGCGCGCGCCAACGCCTTGCTCGGCGACCAGCTCCGTGACGTCGCCCGCATCCCGTACGAGCGCGCCCGCCGCGTCGCGACCACGCGGCGACATGACTATGTGAGCACCTACGTCAGCGACCTGGCCACCGTGGTCGACATGGAGGCGGTCCGCGCCGCACAGTTGCACCTCGGTGTCGATCCACTGGGCGGCGCCAGCATCGGATATTGGGTACCGATCATCGAGCGCTACGGCCTGCAGGTGCAGATCGTCAACGAGGCCGTCGACCCGACCTTCCGCTTCATGTGCGTCGACTGGGACGGCAAGATCCGCATGGACTGCTCGTCGCCGCACGCCATGGCCGGTTTGATTGCCCTGCGCGATCGCTTCGACGTCGCCTTCGGCAACGACACCGACAGCGATCGGCACGGCATCGTGACCCGCAGCGCCGGGCTGTTGAATCCCAACCACTATCTGGCGGTGGCGATCGCCTACCTCTTTAGGCACCGCGACGGCTGGCGTGCCGACGCGGCGGTGGGCAAGACCGTGGTGAGCAGCAGCATCATCGATCGCGTCGCCACCCAGCTTGGGCGCCGGCTGATCGAGGTGCCGGTCGGCTTCAAGTGGTTCGTCGACGGCCTGCTCGACGGCTCCCTCGGCTTCGGCGGCGAGGAAAGCGCCGGCGCATCATTCCTGCGCCGCGACGGCACGGTGTGGACGACGGACAAGGACGGCATCATCCTCGACCTGCTCGCCGCCGAGATGACGGCACGCACCGGGCGCGACCCGGGCGAGCTGTACGCCGAGCTGACGCGCGAGTTCGGCGCGCCGGTCTACGAGCGCATCGACGCGCCGGCCACGCCGGAGCAGAAAGCGGTCCTGAAGCAGCTCGCGCCGGAGCAGGTGCAGGCCACCGAGCTGGCCGGGGAGAAGATCGTCGCCATGCTGACTGCGGCGCCGGGCAACGGCAGCGCCATCGGCGGGCTCAAGGTCATCACCAGCGCCGGCTGGTTCGCGGCGCGTCCGTCCGGCACCGAGGATGTGTACAAAATCTACGCCGAGAGCTTCCGCGGAGCCGAGCATCTGCAGCGCATCCAAGCCGAGGCACGCGAGCTGATCGCCCGCGTCTGCACCGCCGCGCCGCCGCGCTGATCAGGGCGCCGGCTTCACCTCGACGGTGATCTTGCGGACCGTGATCCACCGGTCGAGCACGACCTCGAGCTGGCCGCTGGCGCGCAAGCGCAGCAACTCATCGTTGAGGCGTTCGCGCAACGCGTTGTCGTTCTTGCGCACCGCCCATGCCAGATACTCCTCGGTGAGCGGCCGGTAGCGGCCCATGAGAGCCGCGTCGCTGCCGCGTCCGCCAGCCGTCTTCCAGACCGTCGGCGCATCGTGGACGAAGAAGTCGATGCGGCCGGCGCGCAACGCGGCGATGCCCTCGTCCGGCGTGTCGAAGCCCACCAGCTGCGCGTGCGACAGCTTGCTGCGCACGTAGGCCTCGCCGGTGGTGCCGCGCTGGAAGCCGACGCGGGAGGTCGGCAGGTTCATCGCGCCGCTGTCGCGCAGCCGCGAAAAGTCGGCGCGGCGAATCAGCACCATCTGGCCGACGCGCAGATAGGGTTGCGTGAAGCTCACCAGCTTGCTGCGGTCCTCGGTGACCGACATCCCCGACATGATCACGTCGATGCGGTCGTCGCGCAGGGCGGGAATCAACTCGTCCCACGGCAGCTCGACGAGCGTGATCTTGACGTTGAGATCGGTCGCGACCTGGTGCGCCAAGTCGACCTCGACGCCTTTGAGCTCGCCGTCTTCTTTGAACGCGATGGACGGATACACGGTGGCGATGCCGATCCGCAGCGTGGCCGGAATGGCCGCCGATTGGTCACCCGTCACGGCGGCGCGGTGCGCGCACCCGATGATCCCGCACAGTGCTACCGCGGCCAGCACCGCCGGTCCTCGGTACGGCCCGGCCGTCGCTCCCGCGGTCTTCGTTCCCGAATCGGCTCCACGCATCAGCGTCCTCCTCGTCGTCGATCTGGTTCGCAAGGTGGCGCATCCTACTGGAGATTTGCAGCGCGAGGAAGCACAGGCGCGCAGCCCTGCCGGGCTAGCAGCGTCCGCCGCGATGTGGAAAAAGACGTCTGCGGAGCTATGGAGACCGGCGTTGGTGACTCGGAGGTGCGCAGACCGATGAGCGATGCGAGACCCAGTACCCATCAAAAGGCGCTGCAGATCAACCTCGACGCGGGGAAGTACGGCACTTTCGCGGAGATCGGCGCCGGCCAGGAGGTGGCGCACTGGTTCTTCCTGGTCGGCCGGGCGGCGGGGACCGTGGCCAAGACGATCTCGGCGTACGACATGTCGGTCAGCGACGCGATCTACGGCCGCAGCGACCGCTACGTCAGCCGGCAACGCTTGGAGTCCATGCTGAAGTACGAGTTCGACTTGCTGCTGCAGCGCTTGGGCCAGTCGCGCGGCGACCGGTCGACCTTCTTCGCCTTCGCCGACACGGTGGCGACGCGCGGACGCGGCGAGCCCGGCAACGGCTGGCTGGGTATCCGGTTGCAGACGCAGCCGCACGGCGAGCCGTCGGAGATCATCATCCACGTGGTCATGCAGGACCTCGAGAGCATGCACCAGCGCGAGGCGCTGGGGGTGATCGGCGTCAACCTGATCTACGGTGCGTTCTTCTACCACGATCAGCCGCTGACCCTGATCGCATCGCTCATGGACGACCTGCGGCGCGAGCGGGTCGAAGTCGACATGATCAAGTTCGGCGGCCCGGCGTTTGCCGGCGTCGACAATCGTCTGATGAGCTTGCAACTCGTCGAGCAAGGCTTCACCGACGCCGCGATGTTCACCGCCGCCGGCGAGGTCGTGCAACCCTCGGAGGTGCTCTACAAGAAGCCGATCCTGGTCGAGCGCGGTCGCTTCCGCCCGCTCACCAACCTCACGCTGGACCTGCTCGAGCGGGCGACCGAGCAGTTCGTCGCGCAGCCCGAATTGCAGGGGGAAGAGCCGATCGTGCTGATGGAGATGACGCTGCGCGACCTCGAGCAGGCGAGCGGCATCGATTCACAGGATTTTCTGGCCCGCGTCGACACCCTCGGCACGCTGGGCAAGACCGTCCTGATCTCGAGCTTCGGCCGCTATTTCCGCTTGGTCGAGTACCTCTGTCACTTCACGCCGCAGCCGATTGCCATCGCGGTCGGCATTCCGAGCCTGCGCGACATCGCCGACGAGAAGTACTATCCGGATCTGCGCGGCGGCATCCTGGAGTCCGTGGGTCGGCTGTTCAAGCAGAACGTCAAGCTCTACGTCTATCCGTATCGCGATCCGGCAACCGGGACGGTGACCACCGCCGAGACGTTGCAGGTGGCGCCGCCGCAGCGTCACCTGCTGGCCTACCTTCTCGAGAATCAGTACCTGCAGCCGATCCGCGGCTTCAACCCGGCGTATCTGCGGCTCACGTCCCCGGAGGTGTTGGCGAAGATTCAATCGGGTGACTCGGCGTGGGAGGCAATGGTGCCGGCGCCGATCGTCGCGACGATCAAGCGCGACCGACTCTTCGGCTGGCATCCGCCGGCATAGCGGCGGACCGCCGTCGGACCCGGGACTTTCCCGCGCAGCGCTTTGCTGCAATGCTGCCGGCCATGGCCGAGCCGATGCGCCGATCGCCTGCCCGCGCGATCTACGCCCATCGCCGCGCCGGTGTCGGGTGGCGGCGCCGCTCGCCGCTGGCGGCCGCGGCGCTGGCGTTGTGTCTGAGCATCTCGGCGCCGACCCGCAGCCGCGCCCAGGAGACCGCTGCGCCGGCTGTGGAGGCGACGCCGACTCCGGGGGCGCTGCCGGGGGGGCGCATCGCAGAAGGTCTCGAAGACTCCCGCCGGCAACTGCAAGCACTCCAGGCGGACGTCGCGGCGGACCCGCGGGTGGCGGCCATTGAAGCCGGCTTGGGTACCCTGGTCGAAGAAGTACAGCGCCTCGATGCGCAGATGCGGCGCGATGCTACTGTGGATGCATCGGTGGCCGTGTTGACGGACGTCGAATCGCGATGGAACGCGATACAGGACCGTCTGCAGAACTGGCAGCGCAGCTTGACGGAAGACGTGAGCGCGATGGAGGCCGGCTTGACCCAGCTGCGCGACATCGCGCAACGCTGGGAGGAGACGCGCGCCGCTGCGATGGCCAACCAAGTGCCGGCCGAGCTCACCGATCGCATCGCCAGCCTGCTGACGATGATCGACGAGGCGCAGCAGCAGCGGCGCGCGCGCCGCGCCCAGCTGCTGGCGCTGCAAGGGAAGATCGCCCAGCAGCAGCTGCTGGCGGACGAGGGGCTCGGGTATGTACGCGAACGCCGCACCGAGCAGCGGGGCCGGCTGTTGCTGAGCGAGAGCCCCCCGCTGTGGCGGGCCCTCGAAGGAACGACCGGCAGGACGCTCGGCACCGAGCTCGCACAGGCCTGGAAGCAGAACGTGCGCACGCTGCTGCTGTTCGTGAACCAAGCGCCGCAGCGGCTGCTGGCGCACGGCGTCATGTTCCTCGTCATCGTTGTCTCCCTGGTGTGGTTGCGCGGACGCGTTCCGGAAGCGGGGGAGGAGGCGACCGCGGAGTCGATGCGGATCCTGGCACGGCCGGGGTCCGCCGCGTTCCTGATCGCTCTCGCCCTCCTACCGTGGTTCCATCCTCTGGCTCCTGTCCCGTTCCGGCGCCTGGGCGCTCTGCTCGTGACCGTGCCGATTTTTCGACTCTTGCCGGCCGGCTTGTCGGGGCCGCGCCGGCTCGGACTCCTCACCCTCACCGTTGCCTACGTCCTCAGCCAGGTCGGCGAGATGACGGTCAGTTTCACGCTGCTGGAGCGGCTGCTGCTCATCGCCCAGATCCTGCTGACCGGGGTCGCGCTGCGGCGCTTCAGCACCGCGAGTGATCAACCACGGGTAGTCGGTCAGCCGCGCCCTGTGGTTGTCCGGGGCGTATGCGGATTGGGTCTGGTGCTGCTGGCCGTGGCTCTCGGTGCCAATGTGGTCGGCAACGTCGGCTTGGCGCGCACGCTTGCCTACGCCACGGTGGTGAGCACGTACACGGGAGTGATTCTGGTGGCGGCGGTGATGGTGTTCGACGCCATTCTCGTGGCGTTCTTTCGTGCCCGCGTCACCCACGTGAGCCGCATCGTTCGCGCCCACGGTGCGTGGCTGCGCCCGCGGATCGTGCGCGCGGTCCAGCTGGCGTTCATGCTGCTCTGGTTGAACCTGACCCTGCGTGTCACGCAGGTCTCTGACGGCTTGTCGTCCACCTTTCTTGCGGTGGTGAGCACCAACTGGAGCTTCGGATCGGTGGAGATGAGCGTGGGCGGTGTGCTGCGCTTCGTGCTCATCCTGTGGGTCGCCGTGCTCGTGGCGCGCGCCCTGCGCTTTGTGCTCCAGGAAGAGATTTTGCCGCGCGTCGCCCTGCGGCCGGGTGTGCCGGTCGCCATCGTCACCGGCGTCCACTATGTCGTCGTGGCGGCCGGCTTTCTGCTGGCGGTGGCTGCGGCAGGGGTCGACTTCGGCCATCTCGCCATCTTGGCCGGCGCCCTGAGCGTCGGCCTCGGGTTCGGCTTGCAGAACGTCGTCAACAACTTCGTGTCCGGCATCATCCTGCTCTTCGAGCGCCCAATCACCATCGGTGACACCATCGAAGTGGGGACGGTCCTCGGCGAGGTCCGGCGCATTGGCATCCGTTCCAGCACGATTCGAACCTACGAGGGTGCCGAGGTCATCGTGCCCAACGGCATGCTGATCTCCGACCGTCTCATCAACTGGACGTACTCGGATCGGCAGCGTCGCGTCGAGCTGCCCATTGGCGTGGCGTACGGAACCGATCCGCAACGGGTGATCGAGCTGCTCGTCGGCGTGGCGACGGCGCAGAGCGGCGTGCTGAAGGTGCCACAACCGACGGCGCTGTTCACGGCGTTCGGCGACAGCAGCTTGAACTTTTCGTTGCGCTTCTGGACTGGTGAGTTTGAGGATTCGGTGAACGTGCGCAGCAACGTGGCGGTTGCGGTGAGCCGGGCGCTGCAGGATGCCGGCATCGAAGTCCCATTCCCGCAGCGCGACGTGCATGTGCGGTCCGTGGACGGGGTCGTGGCGGGGGCCGCGTCGCCCGAGGAACGGACGCGGGACGAGAGCGTGCGCGACCGACTGCAACGCACGAGCGGGCCCGGGGGGCGTTCCAGCTGAGCCCGGATGCCGAGCGGCGTCGCGGCAACCAAAATTTGCGGTCGGCGGAGATTTCTGTATTTTACTGGGTAGCCGACTCGCGAGGATGCGGGTCGCGAGGAAAGGGAGGGATCCATGCGACGAGCTCTGATGGTGGCGAGTGTTCTGGGGCTACTGGCGGGAACGGCATGGTCGGCGGATGCGCCGCCGGTGTACGAGAAGAAGTGCAAGGCCTGCCACAGCATCGGGGGCGTGGGTGGACCGATGGCGAAGACGGGCGGAGCGCTCGACGACGCGGGGGCCAAGCATGACGAAGCCTGGCTGCGCGCCTACCTGAAGGACCCCAAGTCCCAGATGCCCAACGCGAAGATGCCGAAGATGGTCCTGCAGGACGCGGAGACCGACGCATTGGTGGCTTACCTGCTGACCTTGAAGACGCCCCCCGCCGCCAAGTAGGCAGTAGCGTTCGACGGCGATGCGGCTCAGGGCGAGCCGCATCGTCGTTAACCTGTGTCGGCGTGGCGCGCCCGCGTGCTCATCGTGGCGCGGCGCCGGCTTACCGAGTGGAGTGGGGTGATGAGCGAACCGGAAGCCAGTCGGCGGTCGTTCCTGGCACAGCTGTTCGGTGGCAGCCTGCTGGCCGGCGGCGCGGGGCTCATCGCCAGCGTCCTCGCGTATCTGGTGCCGCCGGAGTATGTGCGGGCGGGTTTGGGGCCGCAGCGGGTGAAGGTCGGCAAAGCCGACGACCTCGTTGCCGGGCAAGGCAAGCTTACGCTGGTCGAAGACGAGCCGGTATGGGTGGTGCGGACGGCGGCTGGATTTACCGGCGTTTCGGCGTTGTGCACCCACAAGGGCTGCATCGTGAAATGGAACGGTGAGCGGCGGCTCTTCGTCTGTCCGTGCCACGAAGGTCTGTTCGACGAGCGTGGCAACGTGATCTCCGGACTGCCACGCCATGCCCTGACGCGCTTTCGCGTCGGTCAGGTGAGTGGGGATCTCTATGTCGCACGTGGAGAGTCGCAGCGGGGGTGAAGTGACGGCCATCGCCGCTCCGCCGCGCGCGGCGGCACGGCCGGTCGTGGCGGTTGCCGCCGGCTCGCTCTACTCGCTCGGCGGGCTGGCGACGCTGTTCTTCCTCATCCAAGTGGTCACTGGTGTGCTCCTGCTGGTGTACTACCGGCCATCGGCCGCCGCGGCGCACTACAGTCTCGGCATTCTCATCGATGAGGTCCGCGTCGGTTGGTTGCTGCGCTCCATCCACTACTGGAGCTCCGATCTGCTCATCCTCTGCGGACTGTTGCATTTGATCCGTGTCTACTTTGCGCGCGCCTATCAGGGCGAGCGGCGGGCCGCGTGGACCACCGGCGTCGTGCTGATGGTGGTCGTCCTGGCCTTCGGATTCACCGGTACCTTGCTGCCCTGGGATCAGTACGCCTATTGGGAGGTCGACTCCTCGCGCGTGTCGGTCGCCGGCATCCCGTTGCTCGGCGCCGCCTTGCTGAACGTGTTCTGGGGTGGCTGGGAGCTCGGCGAAGAGGTGCTGCTGCGCTTCTACGCCGTTCACGTCGGCATCCTGCCGTGGTTGGCGGTCATGGTTCTGAGCGTACACCTGTGGCTGATCGCGCGAGCGCGGCGCAGCGCGCCGGTCGCGACGAATGCCGAGAGCCCGTCCGATCTCGCCTTCGTTGTCCTGGCCACGCTGCTGCTCACGGTCGGGGTGCTCCTGTCCCTGGCGGTTGCGTTTCCACCGCCGCTCGGCCCGCCCGCCGACCCGTTGTCGCCGCCGCTGTCCGTACAGCCGCGCTGGTACCTCCTGCCGGCGCGCCAATTGTTGCGCCACTGGCCCGGCGGGGTGGCGCTGCTGATGGTGATGGCGATCTTCATTCTGGTGTTGACTGTCCCGTTCATCGATCGCCGGGAGGTCGAGTCCGGCACCGGTCGACTGGTGCGGTGGGGACTTGGCGTCGCGGGACTGGCGGCGTGCTTGTTTCTCGCGGCGCGCCAGTATTTTTCGTAGGGCCATGCGCTTCGAAGCTGCGTGTATCGTGGCGTTCCTGGTGCTGCTCCCCGCCGCGCGTTTGCGGGCAGCGGAGTCGTGCGTCACGTGCCATCCGGAGGCCAGGACCGAGTTCGAAGCCAGCGTGCACGCCAAGCAGTACGGCTGCACGGCGTGCCACGGCGGCGATGCGGCGGCCACCGGTCCGGACGCGCACGCCGTCGACAAGGGGTGGATCGGCAAGCCGGCGCGCAACGACATTCCGCGGCTGTGTGCAACCTGCCACGCCGACCCGGCACGCATGCGGCCGTTTCGTCTGCCGACGGATCAGCTCACCGAGTACCAGACGTCGCAGCACGGCCAGCGGCTCGCCCAGGGCGACGATCGCGTTGCCGTGTGCACCGACTGCCACGGCGTGCATCGCATCGTCGCCGGCGTCGATCCCGCCAGCCCGGTGGCGCCGCGCAACGTCCCGGCGACGTGCGGCCGCTGTCATGCGGACGCGGCGCTCATGGCGTCGTACAAGTTGCCGGCCGATTCGGTGGAGCAGTTCCGCGGCAGCGTCCACGGCGTCGCCTTGTTTGTCGACGAGCACCCGGCCGCGCCGACGTGCTCGACGTGTCACGGCGCCCACGGTGCCAATACCCTGGACGGTGGCAGCATCGCGGCGGCGTGCGGCCGCTGCCACGGGCGCACGGCTGAGTATCTGAACGACGGGCCGCACCGCCCCGCCAGCGCAGCGGCTGACAAGCGAGCCGATTGCGTTGCCTGTCACGGCTACCATGACACCAAGCGGCCGGACCAGACGCTGTTCGCCACCGCCTGCCCGAGCTGCCACGCCGCGGGGAGCTCGGCGCTGGCGACCGGCGAGAAGCTCCGCACGTTGTTGGGGCAGGCGGATGAGGCGCTGGACACGGCCTCGCAAGAATTGGACAGCGCCGCCGCACAGTCCCCGACCCTCGTGCGCTACCGTCCGCGCCTGGTGCAAGGCCGCGCGTATCTGATGGAGGCGCTGCCGGTGCAGCACTCACTGGCCGTCGAACGCGTCGCCGACCTGACGCGCAGCGCCCGCTCGGTCGCCGATCAGATCCGCGCCGGCGTGCACGGCGCCACTCAAGACGAGCGGCTGCGCTACCTGTGGCTGGCTGCGGCGTGGCTGTACATCGCCTTCACCCTCGGCGTCGCCTACCTGTACCGGCAGGAACGGCGGGGCGCGTCGCACGGCACCGCGCGCCGGGATGGGTAGGGGGCGCCGCGGCGGACGCGACGCCAACAGTCATGTCCGAACGTCTCATTAGGTGGGCCAAGATCGCGGTCGTCGGTCTGGTCATCTTCATTCCAGGCGGCGCCGCGCTCACCTACGTGGGGTTCGAAGTGTCGTCACAGCCGCGCTTCTGCGGCAGCTGCCACATCATGAACCCGTACTACGAGTCGTGGAAGACCTCGTCGCACAAGGACATCGCCTGCGTCGAGTGCCACATCCCCCCGGGCATCGAGTCGGAGCTGCGCAAGAAGTACGAAGCCCTGTCGATGGTGGTGCGGTACTTCACCGGGACGTACTCGACCAACCCGTGGACGGAGGTCGACGACCGCAGCTGCTTGCGCAGCGGCTGTCACGAGAAACGCGTGCTGCTCGGCCGCGAGCTCTACAAGGGCGTGCTGTTCGATCACCAGCCACACCTCACCGAGATGCGCCGCGGCAAACAGCTTCGTTGCACCAGCTGCCATTCGCAGATCGTCCAAGGCAGCCACATTTCGGTGACCCCCTCCACCTGCTTCCTCTGCCACTTCAAGGGTGTGAGGCCGAACACCGGAACGGCGCGCTGCACCCTCTGCCACGCCATTCCGGAGAAGACGATCACCACCGCCGGGCTGTCGTTCGACCACGGCGAGGTGAAGCGCCTCGGGATGGAATGCATGGCCTGCCACGAGGGCGTGGTGAAGGGCGAAGGCGAGGTGCCGCGCGAGACCTGCCTCACCTGCCACAACGAGCCGTCACGCCTGGCGCGCTACAGCGACACCGATTTCCTGCATCGCCAGCATGTCAGCGACCACAAGGTGGAGTGCCTGCGCTGCCACATCGCCATTCGTCATACCGTGCCGGCGCGCGAGGAGGCGATCAGCACGGGTTGCCAGAGCTGCCACAGCAGCGCCGCGGGGCACTCGGCGGTGCGCGATCTCTACCGCGGCATTGCCGGCAAGGGCGTCGCTCCGCAACCGGCCACCATGTATCTCGCCGGCATCCGCTGCGAAGCCTGTCACAACCGGCCGCAAGGCGACCACCAGGCCGCCGACGCGGTCAGCTGCATGGCCTGCCACGGCCCCAAGTACGCGACCATCTATCGGAGCTGGCACGCCGGCCTCACGGCGCGCCTCGATGGGTTGCGCGGCGAGCTGCAAGCGGTTGCCGCACGCCTGGAGGCACACGCCGGAACCGACGCGACGGCGCTGGCGGCGGCGAAGGAGAACCTGGCCTTCCTCGAACGCGCCAAGCCCATCCACAATCCGGGCTACGCCGTGGAGCTGATCGACAAGGCGCACCAAGACGTGACGGCCGCGCTGGCGGCGGCCGGGGAGGCCCCGCTGCCGCCGCCGTGGGTGCATGCCCCCTACCGGATCGAGTGCCTGCGCTGCCACTTCGGTATCGAGCTGCTGACCGTCCCCGCCTTCGATCGGCAGTTCCCGCACCAACCCCACACCGTCGCGGCGCGGTTGCGTTGCACGACCTGTCACGGCGATCTGTCCGCGCACGGTCAGCTGAAGCTGCACCCCGGCGATTGCAACCGCTGTCACGACAAGACCACCAAGCCCATGGCTGACGTGTCGGCCGAGGAGTGTCTGTCCTGCCACAGCGCCGACATCGGGGCGGTGTCGGAGAAGGCGAACTTTCCGCACGAGAAGCACATCGCCGCCGGCTTGGACTGCGGCTTGTGTCACAGCGGCGTCGGCGACCTCCCGCATCGCCAGTTGGCGCGCTCGCCGCAGGCGCTGCCGAAGCTCGGTCACGACTTCTGCGGCACCTGTCACGGCGGGGATGTCCTGGCTGCGGACGGCAGCATGCCCGACGGGGCGAATTGCCAGTTGTGCCATACCGGGATGTGAGCGCGTGCCGGCCCCAAGACACGTGCCGGCCCCAAGTTTGACCCCGGCGGCAGATGCCTGCTATACGCGGCGCGTGCGGGTCTGGAGCAACTTGGCAGGCATGCGGGGTGGGCGGCGTCTGTCGGTGATCCTGTTCGCGGCGATACTGCCTGGGATGGCGTTCGCCCAGAGCAGCCCGCTCGGCAGCGAGTTCCAGGTCAACACGTACACCACCAGGAACCAGTACATGGCCGCCGTGGCGACGGACCCGAGCGGCGGCTTCGTCGTCGTGTGGACCAGCTACAGGCAGGACGGCAGCGACTTTGGCGTCTTCGGGCAGCGCTTTGCGAGCAGCGGCGCGCCCTTGGGCAGTGAATTCCAGATCAACACCTACGCGACGAATAGCCAGCGTCGGCCCGGCGTGGCGACGGACCCGAGCGGCGGCTTCGTCGTTGTGTGGGCCAGCACCACGCAGGACGGCGACGACTCCGGCATCTTCGGGCAGCGCTTTGCGAGCAGCGGCGCCCGACTCGGCAGCGAGTTCCAGGTCAACACGTACACGACGGCTGCGCAGTACTACCCCGTGGTGGCGACGGACCCGAGCGGCGGTTTCGTCGTCGTGTGGCAGAGCTACTGGCAGGACGGCGATAGCGTCGGCGTCTTCGGGCAACGCTTTACGAGCAGCGGCGCGGCGCTCGGCAGCGAGTTCCAGGTCAACACGTACACCACGAGTGGACAGTCCAGGCCCGCCGTGGCGACGGACCCAAGTGGCGACTTCGTCGTTGTGTGGGCCAGCTACAGGCAGGACGGCGATAACCTCGGCGTCTTCGGGCAGCGCTTTGCGAGCAGCGGCGCCGGACTCGGTAGCGAGTTCCAGGTCAACACGTACACGACCGCTGCCCAGTATTACCCCGTGGTGGCGACCGACCCGAGCGGCGGCTTCGTCGTTGTGTGGGCCAGCTTCACGCAGGACGGCTATAACCTCGGCGTCTTCGGGCGACGCTTTACGAGCAGCGGCGCGGCGGTCGGCAGCGAGTTCCAGGTCAACACCCACACCACGAGTCAACAGTCCAGGCCCGCCGTGGCGGCGGACCCGAGCGGCGGTTTCGTCGTTGTGTGGCAGAGCTTGTTCCAGGACGGCTATGGCTACGGCGTCTTCGGGCAGCGCTTCGCGAGCAGCGGCGCCGCGCTCGGCAGCGAGTTCCAGGTCAACACGTACACGACGAATGACCAGTCATTCCCCGTGGTGGCGGCGGACCCAAGCGGCGGCTTCGTCGTCGTGTGGGCCAGCGTCCCGCAGGACGGCAATGGCTTCGGCGTCTTCGCACAGCGCTACGGGGTGCGACCAGCCTCTCCGAGCGTTCCCGTACCGGCGTGGTCGCGCGCCAGCCTGCTGCTGACGCTGTGCTTGCTGGGCGGCTTTGGGGTCATGCGCCTGCGGCGGCGGAAAATCTAGCTCGCATTGACCCGAAGCTGAAAACCAGGGTGCACCATAAGAGGAGAGCACAGAGGGCTTGGGTTTCGAGGTAGGTACGCCACCACAGAAGAACTCCATTTTCATGGCTCAAGTTTGACCCTGGCGGCGGATGCCTGGTATAGAACCGCACGGGCGTGGGTCATCGAGGAAAGCATGCGGGGCGGGCATCTGCTGACGGTACTGTTCCTGGCAATACTGCCTGGGATCGCGTTCGCACAGAGCGGCCCGCTCGGCAGCGAGTTCCAGGTCAACACGTACACGACGAGTGACCAGTCCACGCCCGCCGTGGCGACGGACCCGAGCGGCGGCTTCGTCGTCGTGTGGACCAGCTACAGGCAGGACGGCAGCGACTTTGGCGTCTTCGGGCAGCGCTTTACGAGCAGCGGCGCGCCGCTCGGCAGCGAGTTTCGGGTCAACACGTACACGACGAGTGACCAGCTTCGGCCCGCCGTCGCGACGGACCCGAGCGGCGGTTTCGTCGTCGTGTGGGAGAGTTTCGGACAGGACGGCAGCTACACTGGCGTCTTCGGGCAGCGCTTTGCGAGCAGCGGTGCGGTGCTCGGCAGCGAGTTCCAGGTCAACACGTACACGACGAATAACCAGGCCACGCCCGCCGTGGCGACGGACCCGAGCGGTGGCTTCGTCGTCGTGTGGGCCAGCGACACGCAGGACGGCAGCTACACTGGCGTCTTCGGGCAGCGCTTTGCGAGCAGCGGCGCGGCGCTCGGCAGCGAGTTTCAGATCAACACGTTCGCGACGTTCTCCCAGTTCAACCCCGATGTGGCGGTGGACCCGAGCGGCGGTTTCGTCGTCGTGTGGACCAGCGACAAGCAGGACGGCAGCGACTTTGGCGTCTTCGGGCAACGCTTTGCGAGCAGCGGCGCGGCGCTCGGCAGCGAGTTCCAGGTCAACACGTACACGACGAGTGACCAGCTTCGGCCCGCCGTCGCGACGGACCCGAGCGGCGGCTTCGTCGTCGTGTGGCACAGCGAGACGCAGGACGGCAGCGACTTTGGCGTCTTCGGGCAGCGCTTTGCGAGCGCCGGCGCCCGACTCGGCAGCGAGTTCCAGGTCAACACGTACACGACGGGTGACCAGAGATACCCCGTGGTGGCGGCGGACCCGAGCGGCGGCTTCGTCGTCGTGTGGAACAGCTTCACGCAGGACGGCAGCGACTTTGGCGTCTTCGGGCAGCGCTTTGCGAGCAGCGGCGCCCCACTCGGCAGCGAGTTCCAGGTCAACACGTACACGACGAGTTCCCAATCTTACCCCGCCGTGGCCACGGACCCGAGCGGCTTCGTCGTCGTGTGGCAGGGCGACAGGCAGCAGGACGGGGACGCCAGTGGCGTCTTCGGGCAGCGCTACGCGGTGCGACCAGCCCCTCCGAGCGTTCCCGTACCGGCGTTGTCGCGCACCAGCCTGGTGCTGACGTTGTGCTTGCTGGGCGGCTTTGGGGTCATGCGCCTGCGGCGGCGGCGGAAAATCTAGCTCGCATTGACCCTCCGCTGAAGGGACTGTCGATTTTCGCGGATCCACCGTTGCCATAGCCGAGTCGATCCGACGCCCGGGAATGAATTCCCGGGCTGAGTGGTCGAAAAGTCCCCTCAAGGGGACTCCAGTGACTCGGTGGCAGTCGGCTTCAGCCGACTTTGGGCGACTCAGCCGGGGAATTCCATTCCCCGGCGTCCGCAGCGGTGCGCAGTTTTCCGTTTATCGA
>Ga0335082_10002199_pt1 | contig 20944 bp, 18 predicted proteins | sample Lox_Sample_41_FD_206718 | JGI IMG/M metagenome (GOLD analysis project Ga0335082, IMG submission 206718) | Soil microbial communities from Loxahatchee National Wildlife Refuge, Florida, United States - Lox_Sample_4.1 | ecosystem: Environmental > Terrestrial > Soil > Wetlands | place: USA...
GAGCCGATCCGGCTCGAGTGCGACGACCGGGAGCTCGGTGTGTTCGTGTACGGCTACGACCCGCGGGTCGTGGCGCTCGACGGCCGCTTCTACGTGACGTGGTGCAACTGGTACCACGGGCCAACGATCGGGCTCGCGTGGACCGACGACTTCGAGACGTTCCACCAGCTCGAGAACGCCTTCCTGCCCTACAACCGGAACGGCGTCCTCTTCCCGCGCACGATCGGCGGCCGCTACGCGCTGCTCTCGCGTCCGTCAGACGACGGACACACCCCGTTCGGCCACATCTTCTACAGCGAGAGCCCCGACCTGCAGTACTGGGGCAACCACCGGCACGTGCTCGGCACGGTCGCGAACTCCTGGCAGGCGACCAAGGTTGGTGGCGGCCCGGTACCGCTCGAGACCTCCGAGGGCTGGCTGCTCCTGTATCACGGCGTCCTGACCTCGTGCAACGGCTTCGTCTACAGCGCCGGCGTTGCGCTTCTCGACCGCGACGAGCCGTGGAGGGTACTCGCGCGCGCTGCGCCCTACGTGCTCGCGCCCGACCGGTCCTACGAGCGCGTCGGAGACGTCCCAAACGTCGTCTTCCCGACGGCGATGCTCTGCGACGCGCCGACCGGGCGGCTCGCGATCTACTACGGCGCCGCCGACACAGTGACTGCGCTCGCCTTCGCCCACGTCGACGAGCTGGTGCGCTTCGCGCAGCGTGGATAGCCGAAAGCGGAGGGCCCGTGAGGGCCCTCCCGAACGACCTCTGTCAAGTCATCTCCCCCAGATAAGTGGACTTGCTCTGTGGTCGTTGCGAGTGCAGTGTGGCGCCGGGCATCCGCGCTGGCATCAGTAGTCGATACGGATCGCGCGCGCGTTTGGGAAGTTCGGGAAAACCGCAGGCGCGGTCAGCGTCTCGACGGACGTCGTCGCCACTCGATTGGGCGATGCTGTCGTCGTGAATGTCCTCTTCACGAATCCTGCGATCTTCTTCGACGTCGCCGCACTCGTCGCCGGGATCCTCATGGTGGTCACGGGCATGACCCAGAAGCGGCTCAGCTGGCGCTCGGCCGAGTGTCCGACGTGCCACCACCCGCGCAGCTCGTGTTCCTGCCGCTGGCTCTGAGAACGCCCCGCCGATCCGTAGTTCTCCACGTCGTCGTTGCCGTACCCCGCTGATGCGCGGCGGCAGGCCCGTTGCGACGATTGCCGCGAACCACGGAAAGGGGGTGAATCATGCCCGTCCTCGAACGGTGGACGCCGTTCCGCGATCTCGAGCTGATGGATCAGCGAATGCGTCGCGTGTTTCCGGCGCTGCTGCCGCCCGTGACCCCGGCCACGGACATCACCGAGAGCAAGGACGAGTTCGTCTTCGAGCTCGAGGTTCCCGGCTACGAGGAGAAGGAGCTCGACGTCGAGGTCGGTGACCACGTGCTGACGGTCGCCGGCAGGCGCGAGGTCGAGAAGGAGTCGACCGACAAGGAGGTGCGCTTGCACGAGCGGCTCGAGTCGGCGTTCCAGCGGAGCTTCCAGCTTCCGCCCGACACCGACCCGGAGCATCTCAGGGCATCGTACGGCAACGGCATCCTCACGCTGCGCGTCCCGAAGACGTCGCGGCCGAAGCCGCTCAAGGTTCCGATCGCGAAAACGTGATCGGCGCATCGACAGAGGCCGCGGCCGCTGAGCAGTCGACCGCGGCCTCGGTCGTCTCCTGGTGCGGAAAAGCCGCAGCGCCGGTACACGCGCTCCCCGATTTCAGAGAGCCGGCGCTACGGCACTCTCGGGGTGAACGAGACCGACGAAAGGAGCCGACGATGAAGACCATCCTGCTAGGCACGGACGGCTCTCCCGGTGCGAGGCGCGCGACCCGCGAGGCGGTCGAGCTGTCTGTCGAGACCGGGTGGCCGCTTCGAATCGTGAGCGTCTGGTCGGTGCCGCCGCTCGAGCTCTCGGCCGCGCCGATGATGGCCGGTGAGCTCGCGGAGGTCGCGCGCGACCGCGCGCAGGAGGCGCTCGACGACGCCGCGGGCGAGGCTGCGGACGCCGGGATCGCGGCGATCACCTACCTCCGCCAGGGCGAGGTCCCGAAGCAGATTCTCGAGCTCGCCGAGATGATCGGGGACGTCGTGATCGTCGTCGGCTCGGACGGACGCGGAGCGATCAGCCGGGCGCTGCTCGGCAGCGTGTCGACGCGGCTCGTCCATACGGCGCCGTGTCCCGTTCTGGTCGTTCGCCCGGCGGCCCACGTCGATTCCGAGGAGCCGGCGCTCGAGCTCGCCGGCCGGGCCTGAGGTGATGGCGATGGCCGTCGCGACGCAGCCCCGCTACATCTACGACTTCGAAGAGATCGCGCCTCGAGGGCGCGAGCAGCTCGGCGGCAAGGGCATCGGCCTCGCCGAGATGACGCAGCTCGGCCTGCCGGTGCCGGCAGGTTTCACGGTCACGACCGACGCCTGCCGCGACTATCTCGGCCACGGCGAACGGGTGCCTCCCGGGCTGAGTGCCGAGCTCGACCGGGCCCTAGTGAGGCTCGAGGCAAAGACGGGTAAGCGCTTCGGCTCGCCCGACGACCCGCTGCTGGTCTCCGTGCGCTCGGGCGCGGCGATCTCGATGCCGGGGATGATGGACAGCGTCCTCGACCTCGGGCTCTCCGATGCCTCCGTCGAGGGCCTCCGGCGCACGGCGCGCAACGATCACTTCGCGTGGGACTCCTACCGGCGGCTGATCCAGATGTACGGCGAGGTGGTCGACGGGATCGACGGACGCCTGTTCGAAGAGGCGCTTGCAGTCCGCAAGGCCGAGCTCGGAGTCGAGCTCGACACCGAGCTCACCGCCGACGATCTGAAGGGCCTCGTCGACACCTTCAAGCAAATCTACGCCGAGGCGCTCGGCCGGCCGTTCCCCCAGGACGCGCGCGATCAGCTGCATTCGGCGATCGAAGCCGTCTTCCGCTCGTGGCAGAACCCGCGGGCCAAGGTCTATCGCCGCCTCAACGAGATCCCCGACACGATCGGCACTGCCGTCAACGTGGTGCAGATGGTGTTCGGGAACTCGGGCGAACAGTCGGCGACCGGCGTCGCGTTCACGCGCGATCCCGCTACCGGCGAGAAGGTCATGCGCGGCGAGTTCCTCGTCGACGCGCAGGGAGAGGACGTCGTGGCCGGGATTCGCGCGCCTCAGCCGCTCGAGCAGCTCGCCGACGTGCTGCCGGATGCGTACGCGGAGTTCGGCGCCGCGATGAGCAAGCTCGAGCGCCACTACCGTGACATCCAGGACGTCGAGTTCACGATCGACCGGGACCGGCTCTACATCCTCCAGACCCGGTCGGCGAAGCGAACCGCGGCCGCCGCGCTGCGCGCTGCCGTCGACATGCAGCGCGAGGGCCTGATCTCGCGCGAGGAGGCCGTCCTGCGGATTCCGCCGAGCGCGCTCGACCAGGTTCTGCATCCGACGGTCGACCCCGCGGCTCCGGTCGAAATCGCGGCCTCGGGCATTCCGGCATCGCCCGGAGCTGCGGTGGGCGTCGTCGTGTTCGACGCGGACGTCGCCGCCGAGCGAGGCGCGCACGAGCCGGTCATCCTGGTTCGCTTCGACACGACACCGGACGACATCCACGGGCTCGCGGCTGCACAGGGCATTCTCACCGCCCACGGCGGGATGGCATCCCACGCGGCCGTCGTCGCGCGCGGAATGGGCAAGCCGTGCGTTGCAGGCTGCGCTGCACTCGAGATCGACGAGCGCGCCGGCCGCTGCACGATCGGCGACGTCGAGGTTCGCGAGGGCGAGACGATCACGGTGGACGGTTCGAACGGCCGCGTAATCGTCGGCGCCGCACCGCTCGTCCAGCCCGGAATCAACCCCGACCTCGAGACGATTCTCGCCTGGGCCGACCAGTACCGGACGCTCGGCGTGAGGGCGAATGCCGACACCCCGGTCGACGCCGACCGCGCCCGTCGCTTCGGCGCGGAGGGAATCGGTCTCTGTCGGACGGAGCACATGTTCTTCGGCGAGGAGCGGCTGCCCGTCGTGCAGGAGATGATCCTCGCCGACGACGAGGCGTCCCGGCGCGCGGCGCTCGAGCGCCTCGAGCCGTTTCAGCAGTCCGACTTCGAAGCGATGTTCGAGGCGATGGAAGGGCTGCCGGTGACGATCAGGCTGCTCGATCCGCCGCTCCACGAGTTTCTCCCGAGCGAGGCGGAGGCGACCTCGCCGAAGATGCGCGAGCGCATTCGCGCGCTCCGCGAGGTGAACCCGATGCTGGGGACCCGCGGCTGCCGTGTCGGCCTGCAGTGGCCGGAGATCTACGAGATGCAGGTTCAGGCGATCGCGCGTGCGGCCGCCGCGGTCGCCGCGCGGACCGGCGAAGCACCCGTCGTCGAGGTCATGCACCCGCTCGTCGCCTACGCGGAGGAACTGCATCGCCTGCGGGACCTCACCGAACGGGTGTTCGCAGTCGAGGCCCCCGGCCTTGCGTTTCACTGCGGAACGATGATCGAGCTGCCGCGCGCGGCACTGCGCGCGGGCGAGATCGCGGAGTATGCCGACTTCTTCTCCTTCGGAACGAACGATCTGACGCAGACCGCGCTCGGTCTCTCTCGCGACGACGCCGAGGGGAAGTTCCTCACGGGCTACCTCGAGGAAGGAGTAATCGAGCACAACCCGTTCGAGACGCTCGACCAGGACGGCGTCGGCGAGCTGGTGGAGATCGGCGTCACGCGCGGACGCGCGGCGAAGCCGACCCTGAAGATCGGCATCTGCGGTGAGCACGGCGGCGATCCCGAGTCGATCGCGTTCTGCCACCGCGCGGCCCTCGACTACGTCTCCTGCTCGCCGTTCAGGGTCCCGCTCGCCCGGCTCGCCGCCGCCCAAGCCGCGCTGGCCGAGCAGGGGACGACCTACGAGGTCGCGGGAGGGTAGGAGAATGCTCGCGATCCAGTCGCAGGCCGCCGACGACTGGGCCGAGCTCCTCGCACGTTGTGCCGCCGACGGCTAGCGTCTCGGCCGATCTCTCGCAGCCCCCCTCTGTGGAAGGCCTGGACACCCTCAGCATCCACTGGCGCAGCGCGCTCGACGCGGCGGAGGACGCGCTCGACGCGGTCAGCCGCAGCCGACTCGCGCTCCAGTTCGGCCCCGACGAGATGCAGCTGCGCGCCCGCGAGCTCGTGCACGAGCGCGTCGAGGCGGAGGATGCGCTCGATCGGCTCGCCCACGTGCTCCACTCCGGGTTCCACCGGCGGCTCACCGGGCCCCGCGCGAGCGGCGAGCTCCTGGGCCTCGACCGTGCCGTGCTCGCGTGTGTCTTCGATCTCGACGGGGTCCTCACCGCGAGCGCGACGCTGCACGCGGCGGCCTGGCAGGAGACCTTCGACGACCTGCTTGCCCGGCACCACGAGAGCGCGGGCGACCGGTTCGGGCCGTGGAGGCCGTTCGACACGCAGCACGACTACGACCTCTACATCCACGGCAGGCCGCGGATCGAGGGCGTGCATGCGTTTCTCGCGAGCCGCGGCATCCGACTGCCCGAGGGTGGGCTCGACGACGCGCCGGGAACCGAGACCGCCCACGGGCTCGCGAACCGGAAGAACGAGGCGCTGAGGCGCCGGCTCGGCCACGACGGCGTCAGCGCTTTCGAAGGGTCGCTCCGCTTCCTCGAGATTGCGCACGAGGCTGGGCTGCATTGTGCCGTCGTCTCGGCGAGCGCGAACACCGAGGCGATCCTCGCTCGCTCCGGGCTACTCGGCCTCGTCGACGCGGTCGTCGACGGCGAGGTGATCGAGGCGGAGCACCTGCGCGCGAAGCCGGAGCCCGACTCCGTGCTCGCGGCCTGCCGCCGCCTCGACGTTCGGCCCCCCGCCGTGGCGACGTTCGAGACCACGCACGCCGGGATCGAAGCCGGTCGCGCCGCCGGCGTGCACGCCGTGATCGCCGTCGATCGCTCGGGCCGCGCCGGATCGCTCGTCGAGCGCGGCGCCGACCGCGTCGTCTCCGATCTCGGCGAGCTGATCGACCCGGTGCTCACGGCCTCGGGCTAGGACACAAGTAACAGACTGTTACTTGGGACTGGGTGCCGACGGCGCCCTTTGCGGGTTTCTACGGAGCGGTGATGGGCAGGCCTCCCGATTCGGTGCGGCCGCGCGGCGGCGACGATCTCGTCGAGAGCGAAGGAGGTGAGCGAGATGGTCGTCGTCGGTGTCGACGGGTCGGGCTCGTCGAGCGATGCGATCCGGTGGGCGGTCGACGAGGCACGACTCCGGGGAACGACGGTGCGTGCCGTCTACGCCTGGCAGTCGCCCCTCGTCACGGGGTTTCAGTACATCCCGCCGGACCTGCTCGACCCCGAGGTCCTCGACCGGCACGCCCGTGAGATCGTGGAGGCGGCCGTCGCCGAGGCGGGTAACGGATCCGCCGGAGACGTCGAGATCGAGAGCTGCGCGGTCGAGGGACTGCCGGCGAAGGTCCTGATCGATGCGTCCCGCGATGCCGAGCTGCTCGTGCTCGGATCTCGCGGCTACGGAGGTTTTCACGGGCTCCTGCTCGGCTCGGTCGGCCAGCAGTGCGTTCACCATGCCGTCTGCCCGGTCGTGATCGTGCGTCCGGCACCACGCGGCGAGAGCGAAAGGAGATCGTCATGAGCGTTCGCGTTGCGATCAACGGGTTCGGCCGGACCGGCCGCGCGATGTTCCGCGCCGGCTACGAGAGCGGCGCCGCCATCGACTGGGTCGCGATCAACGACGTCGCCGACCCCGAGATGCTCGCGCAGCTCCTGCGCCACGACACCGTGTACGGCCCGTTCGCGGGCACCGTCGAGGCGGCGGACGGAGCGCTCGTGATCGACGGCCGGCGGATCGAGGCGCCTTCGATTGCCGATCCGGCCTTGCTCGACTGGAAGGAGGTCGGCGCGGAGGTCGTCGTCGAGTCGACGGGCCGCTTCCGTGCACGGGCCGACGCGGAGAAGCATCTCGCCGCCGGTGCGGACAAGGTGATCATCTCGGCCCCGGCCAAGGATCCGGACGTCACCGTCGCGCTCGGTGTCAACTTCGACGAGGCGTACGACCCCGAGGCGCACCGGATCATCTCGAACGCGTCGTGCACGACGAACTGCCTCGCCCCGGTGGCGAAAGTGCTGCACGAGGCGCTCGGCATCCGCCACGGGCTGATGACGACCGTCCACGCGTACACGGGCGATCAGCGGCTGCTCGACGCGCCGCACAAGGACTATCGCCGTGCCCGTGCGGCTGCCTGCAACCTCGTTCCGACGACGACGGGGGCCGCCAAGGCGCTCGGTCTCGTCGTTCCGGCTCTCGAAGGCCGGCTGAACGGCTACGCGGTTCGCGTCCCCGTCCCGACCGGATCGCTCGTCGATCTCACGGTCGAGGTCGAGCGGCCGACGACCGCCGACGAGGTGAACGCAATCGTCCGCGATCGCGCGGATCGGGACGAGCTGACGGGGATCCTCGCCTTCAGCGAGGAGCCGCTGGTCTCGTCCGACGTCGTCAAGTCGCCGTACTCCTCGATCTTCGACGCGGGCCTGACGGCCGTGGTCGACGGCACCCAGGTGAAGGTCGTCGCGTGGTACGACAACGAGTGGGGCTACTCGAACCGTCTGGTCGACCTTGCGCAGCGGGTGCTCGTGCCGGTGGCGGTCTGAGGCGCGGCTCGCGGGAGTCTGCGAGAGTGCGGGGTGAGGGACACACGATCGAGTCGAACCAGATGGTCATTCCGATCGGCGCGCTCGATGATCTGATCGGCGCGCTTCGCGAGCGCGGCTACCGCGTGCTCGGCCCAACGGTGCGGGACGGCGCGATCGTGTACGACGAGCTCGCCGGCGCGGGAGAGCTCCCCATCGGCTGGACCGACAGTCAGGACGGCGGGCACTACCGCCTGGAGCGGCGCGAGGACGACGCTCGCTTCGGCTTCGCTGTCGGCCCGCAGTCGTGGAAGCGGTTTCTCTTTCCGCCGCGGCTGCGGCTCTGGCGCGCGCGGCTCGGTGGTGGCGTCCCGGCCGTCGAGGAGGAGCCGCTCGACGACCAGCCGCTCGCGTTCCTCGGCGTCCGCTCGTGCGAGCTGCACGCGATCGAGATCCAGGACCGGGTCTTCCTCGGCGGCCGGCACACGGACCGTGACTACGCATCACGACGCGAGGACGTGTTCCTCGTGGCGGTCAACTGCTTCGAGCCCGGCGGTACGTGCTTCTGCACGTCGATGGGCACCGGCCCGAAGGTCGAGTCGGGCTCCGACCTGACGCTGACGGAGCTCTTCGACGGCGAGCATCGTTTCCTCGTCGAGGCCGGCAGCGAGCGCGGCGCCGAGCTCCTGGCCGGGCTGTCCGGCCGGCCGGTCGGCCCGGCAGACGTCGAGGAGGCCGAGCGCTCGGTCGCGACCGCCACCGACCGCATGGGGCGGACGATGGAGGCGTTCGACCTCCGCGACCTACTCGAGCGTAACCTCGAGCACCCGCGGTGGGACGATGTCGCGCAGCGGTGCCTCACCTGCGGCAACTGCACGCTCGTCTGCCCGACCTGCTTCTGCTCCGCCGTCGAGGACGAGACCGACCTCTCCGGCGGCGAGGCCGAACGGTGGCGCGTGTGGGACACCTGCTTCTCGGTCGACTACTCGCACATCCACGGCGGCAGCATCCGGCCGTCGGGCCGCTCGCGGTACCGGCAGTGGATGACGCACAAGCTCGGTACCTGGCACGACCAGTTCGGCTCGTCCGGCTGCGTCGGATGCGGGCGCTGCATCACCTGGTGCCCGGTCGGGATCGACATCACCGAAGAGGTCGCCGCGATCCGCGCGACCGACGGAGCGGGAGCCGATGCCACGGTCGCTTGACGATCTGCTGGCCGACGTGCCGTTCTTCGAGGGGCTCGGCGACGACACGCGTGCGCTGCTCGCCGGCTGTGCCCGCAACGTCCACTTCGGGGCGGGCGACCGAATCTTCAAGGAAGGCGGCGAGGCCGACGTCTTCTACGTCGTTCGGCACGGGAGCGTCGCGGTCGAGGCGTTCGTGCCGGCGCGCGGGCCGGTGACGATCGAGACGATCGAGGCCGGGGACGTGCTCGGCTGGTCGTGGCTGTTCCCGCCCTATCGCTGGCACTTCGACGCCCGGGCGCTCGCCGTCGTGCGCGCGACCGTCTTCGACGCGGTCTGCCTGCGCGAGAAGTGCGATGCAGATCCCGCGCTCGGCTACGCGCTGATGGGGCGTTTCGCCCAGGTCCTGATCGACCGCCTCCAGTCGACGAGGCTCAGGCTGCTCGACGTCTATGGCAACGGCAACCGTCATTGAGCGGCCCGGTCCGGGCTCGATGGTCCCGGCGCCGTTCCTCGTCGCCGCGCGCGAGCAGGACACCGTCGACACGTGGACGCTCACGCTCGATCCGATCGACGGCCCGCGCCCGTCGATCGCTCCCGGGCAGTTCATGATGGTCTACGCCTTCGGGGTCGGTGAGGTCCCGATCTCGGTCAGCGGCCCGCCGGGCCGTCCGGGCCCGGTCGTGCTCACGGTTCGCTCGGTCGGAGCCGTCACCGCCGCCGTCTGCGGGTCGGAGCCGGGCGCCACGCTCGGCCTGCGAGGCCCGTTCGGCACGCCGTGGCCGGTCGAGAGCGCGGGTGGCGGCGACGTCCTCGTGATCGCCGGCGGCATCGGACTCGCCCCGCTGCGCCCGGTCGTCCTCGACCTGCTCGAACGACGCACCGGCTACGGCAGCGCGGCCGTTCTCTACGGTGCGCGAACGCCCGGCGACCTGCTCTACACGCGGCTGTTCGACAGCTGGCGACGCACCCTCGATGTCGAGGTGACCGTTGACACCGCCGGCCCGGACTGGCCCGGGCGTGTCGGGGTCGTGACGAAGCTCCTCCCGGGAGCGCGGTTCCGCCCCGAGCAGACGACGGCCTTCGTCTGCGGGCCCGAGATCATGATGCGCTTCGCGGCGCGAGCGCTGCTCGAGCGCGGCGTGGCGCCGGAGCGGATCCTGCTCTCGATGGAGCGGCACATGGACTGCGGGATCGGGCTGTGCGGCCACTGCCAGCTCGGCCCGACGTTGATCTGCCGCGACGGGCCCGTCTATCCGTACTCGACTCTCGCCCCCTGGCTGGAGGTGCGAGAGCTGTGAAGCCCAAGCTCGCGGTGTGGAAGTTCGCGTCGTGCGACGGGTGCCAGCTGTCGCTGCTCGACCTCGAGGACGAGCTGCTCGCGCTCGCCGACGCCGTCGAGCTCGCGGAGTTCCGCGAGGCGACGAGCAGCACGGTCGAGGGGCCGTACGACCTCTCGCTGGTGGAGGGGTCGATCACGACCGCGCACGACGCCGAGCGGATTCGCGCCGTGCGCGAAGCGTCGAAGGCGGTGGTCACGATCGGCGCGTGTGCGACGGCGGGCGGCGTCCAGGCGCTTCGCAACTTCGCCGACGTCGACGAGTTCGTCGCAGCCGTGTACGCCTCACCGGAGTACATCTCGACGCTCGCCACATCGACGCCGATCTCCGCACACATTCCGGTCGACTTCGAGCTGCACGGCTGCCCCGTCAACAAGCACCAGCTGCTCGAGGTCGTGACAGCGTTCCTGCACGGTCGCAAGCCCGGCATCGCCTCGACGAGCGTCTGCACGGAGTGCAAGCGGCGGGGAGTCGTCTGCGTCACCGTCGCGCACGGCACACCGTGCCTCGGCCCGGTGACGCATGCCGGCTGCGGCGCGCTCTGCCCGGCCTACAACCGCGGCTGCTACGGCTGCTTCGGGCCGATGGAGACCCCGAACACGGCCGCGCTCGTCCCGCTGCTGCGCAACCTCGGGTTGACCGAGCGCGGCGTCGAGCGCGTTTTCCGCACCTTCAATGCCGAGGCCCAGCCCTTCCGCGAAGCGGTGCCGCATGGGTGAGCGGCGCACGATCAGGACGGACTACCTCGCGCGAGTCGAGGGCGAGGGCGCCATGACGGTGCGCCTGCAGGACGGCCGCGTGGAGCACGTCGAGCTGCGCATCTTCGAGCCGCCGCGGTTCTTCGAGGCGCTCCTCCGCGGGCGGGCGTTCGCCGAGGCGCCCGACATCACCGCGCGGATCTGCGGGATCTGCCCGGTCGCCTACCAGACGAGCGCCGTCAACGCGCTCGAGGATGTATGCGGGGTCGAGGTGTCCGAGCCGATCCGGCTGCTGCGCCGGCTTCTCTACTGCGGGGAGTGGATCGAGAGCCACGCCCTTCACGTCTACATGCTTCACGCGCCGGACTTCCTCGGCTACCAGGGCGCCGTCGAGCTGGCGCGCGACGCGCCGCAGGCGGTGGAGCGCGGCCTCGCTCTCAAGAAGACCGGCAACCGGCTGATGGCCGTCGTCGGGGGCCGCGAGATCCATCCGATCAACGTTCGCGTCGGCGGCTTCTATCGCGCCCCGTCGCGCGGCGAACTCCGCGCCCTCGTCGAGCCGCTCGAACGCGCGCGCGAGGCCGCGCTCGAGACGGTGCGCTGGACCGCCGGCTTCGAGTTTCCCGAGCGCAGCGTCGAGTGCACGCTCGTGGCGCTCTCGGATCCCGACGGCTACGCGATCGAGCGCGGGCGGATCCGGTCCGACTCCGGGCTCGACATCGCGCCGGCGGACTACGACGAGTTCTTCGTCGAGGAGCACGTCGAGCGCTCGACGGCGCTGCACTCGCATCTGCGCGACGGCGGAACCTATCTCTGCGGGCCGCTCGCACGCTTCTCGATCAACTACGACCAGCTGTCGGACGCCGCGCTCGACGCCGCGCGCGAAGCGGGGCTCGAGGCGCCCTGCCGCGATCCGTTCCGGAGCATCGTCGTACGCAGCGTCGAGCTCGTCTACGCGTGCGACGAGGCGCTCAGGCTGATCGCCGCCTACGAGGAGCCCGACGTCCCGGCGGTGCAGGTCGATCCGGTGGCCGGAACGGGATTCGGTGTGAGCGAGGCGCCGAGAGGGCTGCTCTACCACCGCTACCGGGTCGACGCGGAAGGGACGATCCTCGATGCGAAGATCGTCCCGCCGACGTCACAGAACCAGCGCGCGATCGAAGACGACCTGCACGACGTCGTGTCGCGCCACGTCCAGCTCGACGACGATGCGCTGCGCGGGCTCTGCGAGCAGACGATCCGCAACTACGACCCGTGCATCTCGTGCGCGACGCACTTCCTCGACCTGAAGGTGGAGCGAGGATGAGGAGCCGTAGGCTCGACGGAGGCTCCAGGAGCGCAGGCGCCGGCTTTGCCGGCGCCGAAGCGGGGAAGCGGCGAGTCGTCGTAGCCATCGGCAACGGCTACCGCCGGGACGACGGGGCAGGGCTCGCCGTGGCCGCGCGTCTTCGGGGCCGGGTGCCGAGCGGGGTGGAGCTCGTGGAGTGCGAGCAGGAGCCGAGCAGGCTGATCGACGCCTGCGACGGTGCCGCCGCGGCGCTCGTGGTCGACGCGGTCGCATCGGGGGCGCCGCCCGGGACGCTGCACCGCTTCGATGCGAGCTCCGACCCGGTGCCCGCGCGCCTTTTCCGCTCGTCCACGCACGCCTTCGGGGTCGGCGAGGCGATCGAGCTGGCCCGCGTGCTCGGCCGGCTCCCGGCACGCGTGATCGTGTACGGCATCGAAGGAGCGGCGTTCGGCGCCGGCGAGGGGCTCACCGAGCCGGTCGCGACCGCGGTCGAGCGTGCGGCGGACGCGGTCCTTGCCGACATCTGCAACCCGGAAGGAGATCTGGCTCATGCATGAGCAGGTGCTGATGAACGACGTGATGCGCGAGATCGAGGAGGTGGCGCGCGCCGGCGGCGCCGTCCGCGTGACGCGCATCGGCGTCCGCCTCGGCGCGCTCTCGCACTTCAGCGCCGAGCACTTTCGGGAGCATTTCGTCGACGTCTCGCGTGACACGATCGCCGAGGGGGCAGAGGTCGATGCGGTGATGGAGGACGACATCGCCGACCCGCGCGCCCGCGACGTCGTGCTCGAGAGCATCGAGGTCGAGTCCTGATGTGCGCCGGGTCGATCGGCAGGCTCGCCGAGACCTGGGACGAGGGCGGCGTACGCGTCGGCCGGATGGCGGACGGTCGCGTCGTCAGCCTGTCGTTCGTGCCCGATGCCGAGCCCGGTACCGACCTGCTGCTCCACCTCGGCATTCCGGTCGAGATCCTCGATGCCGAGACCGCCCGCGAAGCGCTCGACCTGCGGTCGGCGGCGCGGGAGGGAGATCCACGATGACCAACCGCGCGCGGGGCATCGCTCTCGCCTTCGTGACCGCGCTGATCAGCGGTGTCTCCATCTACGTCAACGGCCATGCCGTCAAGCACTTCGGCGACGCAACCGTCTACACGACCGCCAAGAACGCGATCGCCGGCCTGCTGCTCGTCGGCTTCGCCCTCGCCGCGCCCGCCCGCCGCTCGACGGTTCGCGAGACCGCTCGCGGCAGGCGCGAGCGCTGGCTCGCGTTCGTCGCGGTCGCGGTGATCGGCGGGAGCGTCGCGTTCGTGCTGTTCTTCGAAGGGCTCGCGCGTGCCGAAGCGACGCAGGCCGCGTTCATCCAGAAGACGCTGGTGGTCTGGGTCGCGCTGCTCGCAGTGCCGCTTCTCCACGAGCGCTTCGGCGCGTTTCACGCCGTCGCGATCGCGCTGCTGATCGTCGGCCAGGCCTGGCTCGCCGGCCATCTCGGCACGGTCACCTTCGGGGTGGGTGAGGCGATGATCCTCGCGGCGACGCTGATCTGGTCGGTCGAGGTCGTGCTGGTGAAGTGGCTGCTCGCGTGGATCCCGCCGCAGACGCTCGCCGCCGCGCGCATGGGCCTCGGCACGGTCCTCCTGCTCGGCTGGCTCGCCGTCACGGGCCGCCTCGGGCAGCTGACGAGCCTCGACGCCGAGCAATGGCGCTGGGTGCTCCTCACCGGCCTCCTGCTGACGGCGTACGTCGCCACCTGGTACGTCGCGCTCTCGCTCGCGCAGGCGATCGACGTCACCGCCGTGCTCGTCTTCGGGGCCGTCGTCACGGCAGTCCTGTCCGGCGCCGCGGACGGAACGTCGATCAACGTGACCGGTACCGTGCTCGTCGCGGCCGGGGCGATCCTCGTCGCCTGGGCGGCACTCCGGCCGCCCGCGGCGGAGCAGGTGACATGAGCGTCGACCCGGGGCCGCTCCTCTTCGCGCGATACGCCTACCCGCCGAACGCGCTCGGACTGTGCGGTGCGGACACGCCGCGCACCCTGCTCCAGTACGGAGACGCGGGCGAATCCGACGGCGGCTTGGCCGAGCTCGCGCGCACGTTCGAGGGAGCCTGGCCCTACCTGAGCCTGATCGCGGCGGCGAACCGCATCGGCGACCCGCTCGACCCGAGGGTCGTCGACGCGTACTGGGTCGGCAACGACCTGCTCGAGCAGGTGCGGCCCGGCGACCTCGTGCGGCACCTCGAGGACCGCTTCGGCCGCCGCCTGGGGCGCGCGCGCGAGACGGTGGCCGCCGCCGTTGCGGCGGGAGCGGTGCCGCATCACTGCTTTCACGTCTTCGCCGTCTACCCGTGGCTGGGCCTGCTCCGCACCGGGATCGTGGACGAGCCGCTGCGGGTCCTCGACCAATGCCGAACGACGCCGGCCGTGGTCACCGCCGCCGACGGGGACTCGCTCGAGGTGGTCGCACGGCCGCTCACCTGGTACGACGGCAGGCTCGGCCTCGGCACCCCCGGGCCGCGCACGGTTCGCTGGCGCGACGGCGGCCTCGCGTTCGTTCCCCCGCCGAGCCCGGGAGACCTCGTCTCGCTGCACTGGGACTTCGTCTGCGACGTGCTCTCGCCCGCGGGTGCCGGCCGTCTCGAGCAGGTGACGCTCCGAGCGCTCGCGAGCGTGAACGCCGCGGCGGTTGCCTCTCGTCAGGACGGGTCGTAGATGCCGCGGTTCGCGTCGCGCAGAGCGCTGACGTAGCCCGCGCGCTCGAAGGCCGCTCCGTCCGCGTCGGGCGCAACGGCGAGCAGGCCGCGCAGGTCGTCGACGGCTGCGAACCCCTTCTGTGTCATCCAGTCCGAGAGGCCGTCGAGCAGTACGGCGGCATGGTCCGGGCCGTGACGCAGCAGTGCCGAGGCCGTCATCACGACGTCGGCGCCGGCCAGGAGGTACTTCGCCACGTCGGCCGAGGTCTCGACCCCTGTCGTCGCCGCCAGCGAGGCGCGCACGCGACCATGAAGGAGCGCGATCCAGGTGCGCGGCAGCCGGCCTTCCGCGGGGCTCGAGAGCGGGAGGAGCCGCTCCACCGCGAGCGTGTCGGGGTCGATGTCCGGCTGGAGGAAGCGGTTGAACAGCACGAGTCCGTCGGCGCCGGCCTCGTCGAGGCGCAGCGCCATCTCTCCCGGCGAGCTGAAGAACGGGCTCAGCTTGACGGCCACCGGGATGCTGACGACGTCCTTGACCCGTTCGAGGATGTCGATGTGCCGCTGCTCGACCTCGCGCGCCGTGGTATGCGGGTCGCCGGGCAGGTAGTAGATGTTGAGCTCGATCGCCGCGGCACCGACGTCTTGCATCGCCCGCGCATAGTCCGACCAGCCGCTCGGTGTGATGCCGTTCAGGCTGCCGAGCACCGGAACGTCCACCGCAGCGGCGGCCCGTCCGAGCAGGCTCAGATAGCGCCGCGCACCGGCCTCGTCTGCGACGTCGCTTGGGAAGTACGAGAGCGACTCCGCGAAGCTTTCCGTGCCGGCGTCGACCAGGCGAGCGTTCTCCTCGGCCTCCCGGCGCAGCTGCTCCTCGAAGAGGGAATAGAGGACGATCGCGCCGACGCCGCCGTCGGCGAGGCGCTGGACGTCGTCGACCGTCCGCGACAGAGGCGAGGCCGATGCGACGAGCGGGTTGCGCAGTGGGAGTCCCAGATAGGTGGTGGAGAGGTCCATCAGCCTTCGCGGCGCCCGTCTGCGGCGAAGTCCCGTGGACCTCGCGTCGCCATCTCCTCGTAGACGCCCCACCGTTGATCGACCGCCTGTTCGGCCAGAACGTGCAGGCGCTCGGCTTCGGCCGGGTCGGTGTTCGCGAGCGACCGGTAGCGAAGCTCGCGATCCGTGTAGGCGGCCAGTGGGATGCGCGGCCGGGGCGAGTCGAGGAGGAAGGGATTGCCGCCGTTCGCGCGTGCCACCGGGTCGTACCGGATCAGCGGCCAGTAGCCGCTGGCGACGGCACGGTACTGCTGGTCGAGCCCTTTCTCCATGTCGATGCCGTGCGCGATGCAATGGCTGTACGCGAGCACCAGGGAAGGACCGTCGTAGGCCTCTGCCTCGCGGAGCGCAGTGAGTGTCTGCTGCGGGTCTGCTCCCATTGCGACGCGCGCGACGTAGACGTTGCCGTACGCGATCGCCTGCAGCGCGAGATCCTTCTTGGGCACGTTCTTGCCGGCGGCCGCGAACTTGGCCACGGCGCCGAGCGGCGTCGATTTCGACATCTGGCCGCCGGTGTTGGAGTACACCTCCGTGTCGAGAACGAGCACGTTGACGTCCCTTCCGCTGGCGAGAACATGATCGAGGCCGCCGGAGCCGATGTCGTAGGCCCAGCCGTCGCCGCCGACGATCCAGACGCTTCGCCGGACGAGGTGATCGACGACGCTCTTCAGGTCGTCGACCGCGGGCCCATCCAGCTCGTCGAGGCGCCGCTTCAACTCCGTCACCCGGTCCCGTTGAGCCCGGAGCTCCGACTCGCGCAGCTGCGGCGCCGTGAGGATGGCGTCGACGAGGTCGTTACCAACGGCGTCGCGGAGCTCGCCCAGCCGCCGGCGGGCCAGCTCGACGTGCCGGTCGGCCGCCAGCCGGAAGCCGAGCCCGAACTCGGCGTTGTCCTCGAACAGTGAGTTCGACCAGGCCGGCCCGCGTCCGTCGCCGTTCGTCGTCCACGGCGTGGTCGGCAGGTTGCCGCCGTAGATCGACGAGCACCCGGTTGCGTTGGCGACCATCAGCCGGTCGCCGAAGAGCTGCGAGATGAGTTTGATGTACGGCGTCTCGCCGCAGCCGGCACAGGCGCCGGAGAACTCGAACAGCGGCTCGAGGAACTGCGTGCCTCGCACGGTGCCGAAGTCGACCCGCGAGCGGTCGGTTGCAGGAAGCGTCTCGAAGAACCCGATGCGCTCTCGCTCGGCGGCGACCAGCGGCTCGCGTTCCGCCAGGTTGATCGCCTTGCGGGCCGGGTCGCCCGGCGCGACGACCGGGCACGCCTCGACGCACAGCGAGCAGCCCGTGCAGTCCTCGACGTAGACCTGGAGCGTGTAGAGCGTGTCGGGCAGCCCGACCGCGTTCAGCGGTGCCGAGCGGAACCCGTCGGGGGCTCCGTCGAGCCGGGAACGATCGTAGTAACGCGAACGGATCACGCTGTGCGGGCAGACGAAGCTGCAGTTGCCGCACTGGATGCAGAGGTCGGAGTCCCAGACCGCGACCAGTTCCGAGATGTTGCGCTTCTCGTAGGCGGCCGTTCCGCTCGGATACGTGCCGTCGACCGGCAGCGCGCTGACGGGGAGGTCGTCGCCCCGGCCGGCGAGCATCGCTGCGGTGACTTTGCGAACGAACGCGGGCGCGTCCGGCGGGACGATCGACGGCAACTCGCGGCTCGAGCGTGCCTGCTGCGGGACCTCGATCCGATTGAGCCCTTCGACGGCGCGGTCGACCGCCGCGTGGTTGCGCCGCACCACCTCCTCGCCGCGCCGCCCGTAGGTCTTGGCGATCGCCGCCTTGATGCGATCGACCGCCGTCTCGGGTGGCAGCACGCCGGAGACCGCGAAGAAGCAGGTCTGCAGGATGACGTTGGTCCGTCCGGCCAGGCCCACGTCGCGGGCGATCCGGCCGGCGTCGATCGCGTAGACGACGATGTGCTTGTCGATGATCTGCTCCTGAACCGGACGGGACAACGCGTCCCACACGTCCTCCGCGGAACGCGGGCAGTTGAGCAGCAGCGTCGCGCCGTCGGCCGCCCGGCCGAGCACGTCGGCCTTCTCGAGCAGGCCGAACTGATGGCAGCCGACGAAGCTCGCCTGCTGCACGAGGTAGGGCGCGCGGATCGGCTCCGGCCCGAACCGGAGGTGTGAGACCGTCTGCGAGCCCGACTTCTTCGAGTCGTAGACGAAGTATCCCTGCGCGTTCAGCCCTTCCTCGTCGCCGAGGATCTTGATCGTGTTCTTGTTGGCGCCGACGGTGCCGTCGGAGCCCAGGCCGAAGAAGATCGCGCGCACCGTTCCGGGCGGCTCGATGTCCAGGTCTGCGTCGTAGGTCAGGCTCGTGCCGGAGATGTCGTCGGTGATTCCGATCGTGAACCGGCGCCTCGGTCGCTCGCTCCGCAGTTCGTCGAAGATGGCCGCGACCATCCCCGGCGTGAACTCCTTCGACGAGAGCCCGTAGCGTCCGCCGACGATGCGCGGCATCACCTCGCGCTCGCCGTCTGCAAACGACTCCGTCAGCGCCGCGACGGTGTCGAGGAACAGCGGCTCGCCGTGCGAGCCGGGCTCCTTCGTCCGGTCGAGCACGGCGATGCGGCGAACGCTCGCAGGCAGCGACTCTACGAGCGCCTGCGCCGGGAACGGCCGGTACAGGCGAACCTGGGCGACGCCGACCCGTTCGCCGCGAGCGGTGAGCCACGCGACGGTCTCGCGAACTGTCTCTCCGCCGGAGCCCATGAGGACGAGCACGCGATCGGCCTCCGGGTGGCCGTTGTATTCGACGATGTGGTATCGGCGTCCGGAGCGCTCGGCGAGCCGTGCCATCACGTCGTCGACGATCCCGGGGATGCGCGCATAGAAGGGATTCACCGTCTCGCGTGCCTGGAAGTAGACGTCCGGGTTCTGGGCGGTGCCGCGGATGAACGGCCGCTCCGGCGAGAGTGCTCGGTCACGATGCGCCCGGACAAGCTCCTCGGGCACGAGCGCGCGCAGGTCGTCGTCGGAGAGCGTTTCGACCGTGTTCAGCTCGTGCGACGTCCGGAACCCGTCGAAGAAGTGCACGAACGGAACTCGAGTTCGTAGGGTGGCGGCCTGAGCGACCAGCGCCAGGTCGTGTGCTTCCTGGACCGATGCGGACGCGAGCAGGGCAAAGCCCGTCTGGCGAACGGCCATCACGTCCGAGTGGTCGCCGAAGATCGACAGCCCTTGCGCTGCGAGCGAGCGGGCCGCGACGTGCAGCACGGTCGGCGTCAGCTCCCCGGCGATCTTGTACATGTTCGGGATCATCAGCAGCAGCCCCTGCGAGGCGGTGAAGGTGGTCGCCAGAGCACCGCTCTGCAGCGCACCGTGAAGAGCGCCCGCAGCACCGCCCTCGCTCTGCATCTCGACGACCGTGGGCACCGTCCCGAAGACGTTCGGCCGTTTCCGGCTCGCCCACTCGTCGGCGAGCTCGGCCATCGGCGACGAGGGCGTGATCGGGTAGATGCAGCAGATCTCGTTCAGCCGGTAGGCGACCGATGCGGCGGCTTCGTTTCCGTCGATGGTCGCCCGCATCTCACCCAGGCTCCACGACCATGTCGATCGCGTGCACGGGGCACTGCTCGAAGCACGCCCCGCAGCCGGTGCACCGGTCGTAGTCGAAGCGGTAGCGCGCACCGACGCCCAACTTGATCACGGCCTCCTCCGGGCAGGCGCCGAGGCAGCCGTCACACTCGAAGCAGTTGCCGCACGAAAGGCATCGCCCCGCCTCGTACACGGCCTCCCCGTGCGAGAGGCCCGCGACGACCTCCTCGAAGTCGGCAACGCGCGTCTCCGCTGGGAGCTCGGGCTGCTGCCGCCGGGCGTTGTCACCGAAGTACCAGAGATGGAGCTTGTCGAAGCTCGCCTGCTCGTGCTTGGGTGCGCGGCCAGCCGTGGCCCCCGCCAGCCAGGCGTCGATGTTCCGGGCGGCTCGTTTGCCGTGCCCGACGCCCACCGTCACGGTCTGCTCGCTCGGCACCATGTCGCCGCCGGCGAAGATGCCGGGGCTGCCGGTCTGGAGCGACGGCGAGACCCGCACCGTCCCGTCCCGTTCGAACTCGACGCCCGGCACCCCGCGCAGGAAGGCGGTGTCGGACTCCTGGCCGAGCGCCAGGATCACCGTGTCCGCGGCGAGCGTCTCGAATTGGCCGGTCGGCTGCGGGTACCCGGACTCGTCGAGCTCCATCAACTCGACCTGGAGCTCCGGGCCGTCGAACGCCGTGATTGTTCGCAGCCAGTGGATCCGGACGCCCTCCCGTTCGGCGTCCGCTGCCTCCTCGAGATGGGCGGGCATCTGCTCGCGTGTCCGTCGGTAGACGATCAGCGCCTCGTCCGCACCCATCCGGCGGGCGACGCGGGCGGCGTCCATCGCGGTGTTGCCGCCGCCGTAGACCGCCACCCGGCGTCCGATCACGGGCCGCTCGCCGGAGCTGACGCGGCGCAGGAACGAGACCGCGTCGACGATCCGGCCGGCATCGCGGGCGGGAATGTCGACGCGCTTCGACAGGTGCGCCCCGACCGCGACGAAGACCGCGTCGAACGCGCCCTCCTCGCGCTCGGCGACGAGGTCCTCGACCTTGTGGCTCGAGGCCACGTGCACGCCCATCGCCGCGATCCGGTCGAGCTCGCCGGTGAGCACGTCGCGGGGGAGCCGGTAGGCCGGAATGCCGTACCGCATCATCCCGCCGGTCTGCTCGCCCGAGTCGCGGATCTCGACTTCGTGGCCGAGTCGGCGGAGGTGGTAGGCGGCCGAGAGACCGCAGGGCCCGGCACCGACCACGAGGACCCTCCGACCGCTGCGGAGCTGTGGTGCGTCGAATTGCCACCCCTGCTCCAGCGCCAGGTCGCCCAGGAACCGCTCGACCGAGTGGATCGAAACGGCGCTGTCCAGCTCGGCGCGGTTGCAGACGCTCTCGCACGGGTGGTAGCAGACCCGTCCGTGGATCGCAGGCAAGGGGTTGTCCTCGACGAGCTGCCGCCAGGCCTGCTCGTGCCGACCCGCCTTCGTGTGCGCCAACCAGGCCTGGATGTTCTCTCCCGCCGGGCAGCCGGCGTTGCACGGGGGCAGCAGGTCGACGTAGAG
>Ga0335082_10002200_pt1 | contig 20943 bp, 17 predicted proteins | sample Lox_Sample_41_FD_206718 | JGI IMG/M metagenome (GOLD analysis project Ga0335082, IMG submission 206718) | Soil microbial communities from Loxahatchee National Wildlife Refuge, Florida, United States - Lox_Sample_4.1 | ecosystem: Environmental > Terrestrial > Soil > Wetlands | place: USA...
ACCAGTACGTCTGCTGCCGGCACCAGTACTTCGGGTAGCGCCCGCGCGGCTCGCCCGCCGCGACGTTGTGGAAGAACTCGTTGATGGAACGCGAGAACTCGAAGGGCTCGAGCTGTACGTTGACGATGCCGACACCGCGCTGTCCGTCGGCCGCTTCAAGATCGAGGCGGATATAGCGCGAGTTGCCGCCGGGGAGGTACACGTAGCTGCGCGTCCCGGCGGCGTGCGGCGCAGAGTAGAGCATCGTCCACGTGGCTGCGTCGTTGGACGCCTGCACCGCAAAGCGGCGCACCGGCGCTGCCGGATCCCACTCGATGATCAAGCCGCCGTATTCGTGCTCCTCCTCAAGGTCGATGAGCAACCACTGCGGAGCGGCGGAGGGAGTGCTGCGCCAGCTGGATTCACGCTGTCGATCGACCGCACAGCGTGGCTCATGGCCGGACGCGGCGCTCGATGCCGTGACGGCGGGCTGCGACGCGAAGCTCCGATCTTCGAACTGCAGATCGCCGATCCAGACGGTGCCCTTGCCCCCCGGACCGGCGGTGATGACGAACTCGATCGCTCCGACTGCCGTCATGCGCCCGCCTCCCGCGGGTCCCCAGGCGAACTCGATCTGACTGCTGCGAATCAGCAGCGGTTGCCAGTCGGACGTGAAGTCGAACGCCTCTTGCTGATAGCGCCACACGTTCTTGCCGGTCGGGTCGACCAGCTTGAACTCGAACTTGTTGCGTGGGGCCACCCCGCGCAGCTTGAAACTGAAGGCGTAGGCGTCGGGAAGCGGCACAGACAGGAGACGCCGGGCGACGACGAAGCCGCCGCCACCTTTGAAGTCGAAATCGAGGCGCATCGCCGCGCCGTCGGCCTCACGGTCCTGCGAAATGTGCAACTCGGCCTGGCCCGACGCAACCGCGCCCCATCCCGATACATCGTGGAATTGGTCGAGTACCACCCGTTTCATGGCCATCACTCCGATCAGGATTGAGGATTTGCGACCCGCTCCGTCCTCGTCAGCGCAAAGACTGAATTCTGTCATGGACGCGCATTCAGGTACAATCCGCGCGATAGCAGGGTACTGTCCTAGGACAGTACCGATAGCAGGTGCTGGGTGACTTTGAATTCACCCAGCACCCGATAGCAGATCGCCGCCGGCCCGTTCGTAGGCAACCGGCTCCAGCAGCAGCCATTCGGAGCCGGCGCTCCCTTCCCAGGCAAACGCCAGGAAGCCATCCGACGTCCAGCTTCCTTCCCAAGCCGGACGACCCCACCTTCCTGGAAGCACAGCCGCAGTCCCCAGTGGTGCTCCGCCTTTAGGTTGGCGTATTTCTCGGCATCGGAAACCGTCCGCCGCGCTCGACGCCCGGACGCTGCGGCGTCGGGCCCGTGACCCACGCGGCCGCGATGCGCTCGACGCGCTCAAGCCAATCAACCAGCGAGCGGTCCAGCACCTTCCACAGACCCGGCGCACACGAGGGCCGCCGCCACGCGCTGCGCCTTGGCGACGTCACGGTCGGCCAGAACCAACTCCGTCGCGTTCCGGCGCGCCAGGAGGTCACGCGCCACCACGCGGGCGATGTGGCCCGCGCCACCGACCGTCGTTACCCGCGCACCGTATGCTTCTCGCAGCCGCGCCGATCGGCGGGAACCCCGTGAAATCAGCGTTCGCCGGTACACGTTCATAGACCGATAGATTACACACATGGCTCCGGCTCGGGGAGGCCGCCGCGTTAGCGACGGCCGCGCGCGAGTTGCCGTGCCGCGCCACCCAACGCTTCCAACATGCCGGCCCGGCGGGCGCGCTGCGTACCCACAACCCAGGCGAGCAGCGCGTCGGCAAAGCGGTCGGGCAGCAGGTTCATCGCCACGCGCGCGGGATCAGGCTTCACCGAGTAGGCGGCGGCCGGGTGGCGCGCGGTCAACGCGAGGTGAACGGTCTTGGCAATGAGAATAGGGTCGTGTGCCTTTTCCTGTTCAGCCAGCGTCATGCTCGTCAAGATGCGCAGCAGCTTTCCAAAGTGGCTCGACTCCTTCGCCGCCCGAGAAAACTGACGTTCAATGCCTGCAACCATCTCCGTCTTGAACGGGCCGGGCTGAATCTTGATGACCGGGACGCCAAGAAACATCAGCTCACGACGCAGCGAATCCGAGTAGGCCTCGATGGCGTGCTTGCTCATCCCGTACGGGCCGTTGAAGGGCATGCCGGTCTGCCAACCGGTTTCGGAGCTCATGTTGACGATGCGTCCCTTGCGCGCCAGCACGAGCGGGAAAAGCGTCCGGTTGACACGAAACGTCCCCATCACATTGACGTCGAGGACACGGTGCAAGGCGTCCTCCGAGATCTCGATCAACGACCCGACCGCCAGGATCCCAGCGAAGTTGACGACTCCATCGAGTCCATCGACGCGCCGCGCGACGCTGCGGGCAGCCGCTTTGACGCTGGCGACGTCGGTCACGTCGACGTGGACCGGCGTGACGTTGCGCTCCTTCCCGATGCGCGCGAGTGTCTCCTCGACACAATCGGCGGCAAACACCCGCCACCCCTGTTCACCCAGATACTTCGCCGTGGCGCCCCCAAGCCCACCCGCACCGCCGGTGATGAACACGGCGCGCTGATTCTTTCGTACCCGCTTGCGCATGTCGCCTCCACACAGCACTGACCCTGGCCATGTCACGGACCTGGACGCCCCGCTCTGTTCGGCGTGGGGCAGGCCTCGATCAGTCCGGCAGGTCGAGCGGCGATGGCGCCGGCGACGTGCGGACGTTCCGAACCGCGGCCTGTGCGTGGCGGCGCCGATGCTCGGCCGCGGCGGCTCCGTGATCCCGCGTGACCAGGCCTCTTACGCCCGCCACCCTTTTCAGTTCGGCGAACTCCGCGGTGAAATATCCAACGAGATCGTGCAAGTCGTCGATCGCATCCCAGTCGGCGTTGAAGCCCCAGTAGAGCCCGCCGGCGTAGCTGAGGAGGGCGATCCCCAACCCCTGGTTGGCCATCATCGGCACGAACGGGTAGCCCTCGAGAAGCGGCGCGCCCAACAGATAGAGCGGAAGCTGGGGCCCGGGGACATCGGTGACGATCAGATTGCCGGCCCACCAGCGGGTGACGCGACGCACCAGCTCGGCCAGCAGTGCCGCGTCGCCCCAGTTGGACACATCCTCGAAGAACTCGATGGCGTGGACCTGCTTCGACGCCTTGAGGGCCTGCGTCGTCTCGGCGATGACACGCAGGCGCTCCCGCGGATCGCGGATCTCCAACGGCAGGCGCGCCAGCGTCGGAACGACCCGATTGCCGAGGTCGCTGAGCGCCGACAGGGGACGCGTGTTGATTGGAACCACGACACGGAAGTCGAGGCGGTTGACCGGCATCTGGTGCGCCCGCAAGTAGCGGCGGATCGCCCCGGCGACGGTGGCCAGAACGACGTCATTCACCTTGCCGCCCAGCCGGTTCTTCACTTCCTTCACCTCGTCGAGTGCGAAGCGAGTCCAGTCGACGCGGCGGTGCGGACCCACCTCATCGACGTTGAGCGCTGTTCGCGACGCGGGTTGCAGCTTGCCCAGCACCGCTTCGGCCGCTCCTTCGGCCGTGTCCCGTATCGCTCGGAGGGTTTGCCCGGGAGTTGCCAGCGCCGTGGCGATGCTGCGCACCAGCGCGAGCGGTGCGCCGGCTCGCCGTTGCAGCTCTCCCAGTGCGAGCTCGATTGATCGTGGGGCCGGACGCGGGTGCCAGGTGGACGGCTGGTGCGCCGGCGCCGCCGGATCAGGGGAGAAGAACGCGGAGAGGACATTGACCGCCGAGATCCCGTCGACCATGCAATGGTGGAGCTTGTTCACCATCGCGAACCGACCGCCCTCGAGTCCGTCGACCAGCCACAGCTCCCAGAGTGGTTTCGAGAGATCGAGCGGCTGCGACATGATGCGGCCGACGAGGCGCTGCAGCTGACGAATGGTGCCGGGTGGCGGCAGCGCGGTGTGACGCACGTGGTAGTCGAGGTTGAACCGCTCGTCGTCCACCCACACGGGATGGTGTTCGATGGGAATGAACGCGAGCCGTTGCCGGTGCCGCGGGATGGCGTCGAGCCCGCCCCATATGTGCGCGCGGATCCGCTCGACGTCGACGCCGCCGCTGCGTGTCGCCAGCGGACCAGTCTCCAGGATGCCCACCTCACCGATGTGCATGTGGGTGTGGTCGGTCTCCATGAAGACCATCGCCGCGTCGAGCGCTGAAAGCCGCTCGTAATGGGACCGTGCCATATCGGCCTCTGACTGACCGATGGACGCGTGCATAATGGATGCCCCGTCATGCGGCATGGGGTGGCCGCACGAGCGACCCATCGCGCTCGCGCGCTTTCTCAGAGGAGGGAACACCCTTCTTGCTGCAGCGTAGGGGTCTCGACCTGCTCGCGCAGCGCCGTGAGCGCCAACGCCCCCCTACCATAGGTCGCTGCAGGCCGGTGCGGACATCAGTGCCCGCCCGTCGGGTCGCCGGTGCTGACCAGCGCGTCGCGCACGAAGCGCGAGCGCACCTGCTCACTGGCCGGCAGGCGCTCAACCGGGGGGAGTGCACACAACGCCCGGACGACGTTATTCAAGAAGCGGCTGCCGCGGCTGGCACCGACGTCGAACAGCAGGTGCGGCAGGCGATCGAGACCGTTGCCTGCGAGTCTTCGATGGTCGTCATGGACACGTTCGCCGACTGGGACCGGCGCGTCATTGTGAGAATGTCGATGACCAGGCCGATTTCATCAGTCTGCATGGCTACGTCGGCAACTCCAGCGGTCACACCCGCGACTATCTCGCTGTCGGCGTCAGCATCGACCGGCAGATCGAAGACATCGCCGCCGTGGTCATCGGCTCACCGCCCAGGGCGAATTTCCTGCCCACCTGATCGAGGAGGTCTACAATCTCGAGGATACGCTGGTCGTTGTCGGCTTCTTGAACAGCTTTCTCCGTCACGCCGATTGCCTGAAGATTGCCAACCTGGCGCAGATCGTAAACGTCATTGCCCCCGTGCTCACACGCGGCGACGAGCTGGTCCTATCCATTCGAGATGGTCGCCGGGCAACGTCGCGGCATCTCACTGCGTCTGGCCATCGACGGACCGACCTATGACAGCGCCTATGGGAAAGCCGCCGAAGTGGACTGTAGCGCGCTCCTGGACGGCCAGAGATTGTACTTCTTCGCCGTGAACCGCAATCTCGACGAGCCGGCGCCGGTTCGGATCGTGCCGGCAAACGGCCGGTTCTCGGCAGTTGTCGATGCCGACATTCTCACCGGCAGTGATCCCACAGCCGCGAACAGCTTCGAGCGGCGCGACGTCGTGCGCAGCCGGTCGTTCGATGATGTACGCATTGACGCGCACGGCGCGCAATTGATGATTCCTTTCCCTGTCATTTGTCGCCGCGACGTTTGTCTGGCATTCACAGAGCACGGATCTCGAATACGCTGACCGATGAGCAAGCATGAACCCTGACCTGCCGTTTGAAGTTCTCGAATTCGAGCAACTCCTGCAGAAGCCCAACAGTGACGCCAGCGGGTTGGCCAGCTTCCTTGGCACCGGCGAGATCTGGGTGACTCGCGTCCCCGCCCGCCTCGATGTGATGGGTGGTATCGCCGATTATTCCGGCGCGAACGTGTGCCAGGCCGTGCTCGGCCGCGGCGTGTTGATGGGCTTGCAGTTGATTTCTTCGGGACGCGGGCACTATTCGCACAATTGTCTCGAGTGTCCTGAGTTGGCCGAAAACTCGGTGCCGAGCATCGGCCCGCGGCGGCGCCGGAGAATGGTGCGAATAGTGCCCGCGTCCCGCGTTGAGCGTCGTGCAGAGGTTCCGAGCTGCTCGCGTGCATTGCGTCTCGCCGCTAAATAAGAGGCCAGGTGCATCGACCGAGAAAGGAGCAGCCGGTGGGCCGGGGCAAAGGTTCTGCAATTGGTCTTGCGCGGTGCGTGAGCGTCGTAGCGCTTGGCCTGGGGCTCGCTTTGGCATTCGGAGATCAGGCCGGGCCGTCTCCGGAGCAAGGCGAAGGGTCGGGCTCGACGTCCCACCACGCGCCGCGGGGCTCTCGGGTGCCGCCCGCCGATCCTGCGACACGACGACCCAATATTTTGGTGGTGATGTGGGATACGGTGCGGCGCGACTCACTGAGCGTCTACGGCTACGAGAAGCCGACGACCCCGACGCTGGACGCCTTCGCCCGACAGGCCAGGGTCTACGAGCACGCCATCACGCCAAGTCCATGGACGTTCCCGGCCCATGTCGCCCTGTTCACCGGCCTCTATCCTCGTACGGCGGCCCCGACCAGCAGTCCGCCGAGTCGCAACGTCGCGACGTTGGCCGAGTTGCTCAGCTCGGCCGGCTACGACACGTACATGTTTTCGGCCAACCCTTGGGTCTCGCCGGAGCTCACGCTCGATCGTGGCTTCCGCACGGCACAGTTCTCCTGGCGTGAGCCGATCAAGTCCGAGATACGCCAGGCTCTCGAGACCCGCCTTGCCGGCGATCCATCCCGGGAGGCAGCGCTGCGCCGCGTGGACAGCGTCGTCCCCAGGGGCCTGCTGAACGACCACGTCAAAGAGGCCGGTGCCGTCGTCGATCGCGCCTTCGTGCGCTGGTTGTCCGCACGGGAGGGCGCGGCACCCTTCTTCGCTTTCCTGAATTTCATGGAAGCGCACGAACCCCGCTTCCCCACGGAGTCGGAGCGTCAGCGCTTCCTGCCGGCCGATCGTGTCGGATTGTCCTATGCGCAGGCACGCCAGGGGAAGCCGGTCGTCGGCGACTTGCTCACGGCGTTTCGAGGCGAATACGCGGCAGCCATCTACCGCCTCGATCAGCTGTTCGGCGAGATCGTCACCGAGCTCGAGCGCCGGCGGCTGATCGACGACACGGTCGTGATCGTCGTCTCCGACCACGGCGAGAATCTCGGCGAGCGCGGGTTGTTCGGTCACGCAACGTCGATTTGGAGGACCCTGGTCGACGTGCCTCTGCTCGTGCGCTATCCGCCGCGATTCCCGCCGGGGCGGGTCGCTCGACCGGTCGTGACCGTCGATCTCTTCCCGACGATCCTGGAGCTCGCCGGTGTGCCGCTACCGCAGGGGGCCGGCTATCATGGCTACTCGCTGTGCGACGAGGAGAGGTCGCACCCGGCGTCACGGTGGTTAGTCAGCGAGCGAATTTCCACGTCCGGACCCGTCGCCAGGGATTTGCCGCTGCGTTCGATCGAGAGCGACGGCTTTCGGCTGATCCGGCAGCGGGGAACCGTCCAGGCGCTGTTTGATGTTTCGGCCGACCCGGACGAGACTAACAACCTGCTGGCCGGCCAGCCCGAACGGTCGGCGTCGCTCGGCCGTACCCTCGATCGCTGGCTCGACGCGACGCCGGAGGGCAAGCGAGCCGCGACGGCGCCGCTCCTCGATGCGCCGACGCTCGATCGCATGCGGGCCCTCGGGTACGACGTCACTGCACCGTGAGGCGGGACGGGGTGCGAAGCTCCCGGTGCATTAAGGCAGAAACGGTTCGCTTGGTTCGTGACAGCGGCAAGAGCATTACCGCGCTGGCGCGCGAGATGGACCTGAAAAGAACTTGTCGGCCATCTCCTGAGCCCATTGCTTGCGGAGATTGGCAGGGACGATGACCAAGAGGCGGCGCTTTCGCTCCGCCCACTTCTGAGAGAGGAGCAGCCCCGCCTCGATAGTCTTGCCGAGCCCGACCTCGTCCGCGAGGATCGCCCCCTTCGAGAACGAGCTCCGAAACGCGAACAAGGCGGCCTCTACTTGATGCGGGTTGAGATCAACCTGGGCATCGGCGAGCACCGCGGCGAGCTTCTCGACGTTGCCCGACGCGCAGCGTTTGGTGAGCTCGTGGGCGAGGTATTTCGCACGGAAGTCAGTGAGGCTGATAGGATGGGAAGTGGTGATCTCGCCAGCGGGGCTAGAGATCGGCGAGTCCCACGCTCACAGCCAGGGCCTCATTGACCAAGGCCATGGTCGATGGATGGAGCGTACCGAGTCGGCGACTCAGGCGGCGCTTGGGCGGGTCTTCGCGATTTCTACTCCTTCAGTCGGATCAAGGCGGACAACGTAGACCTCGCCCCGGTTCGGGACTACCGGCGCGCGTCGCGTTGCCATGCTTGATCCGCCACCGGGTCCCATTCCGCCGCGACTTCTCGGTCGCGCTGGGCGCGCTTGATGTAGCCCTCTTTGAGACGGGCACGAATGGCCTCACGGTCGCGAGCGGTGCGTTTCACAAGCGCATCGAGAAAGCGGCTGCGGTCTCCCTTGGGTGCCATACGGTCGAGGAGCCGGACGGCCGCCTCGGAGAGCGAAACGTTGATTCGTCGCTGCATGGTGGCGGTACCTCTCATAGCGCGGTCAGCAAACACACGGGCGTGTGTAACCGTCAAACGCCCTCCACGTTACCGCCGGTGGAGCTAGCGCCTGGTCGATGGATGTCGTGGGGGACAATCTCCGAGAAACCCGCGTCCTGCGTCTTTCGGCAGGCGTGCTTCTGCCACATTCAGCCAGCTCCCTTGCACGCCAATTGTTGGGACGCGATGCTTCGACTTCGCTCACAGCACAGGTCTCCAAGCGCGTCGATCAGCTAAGACCGCTGAGAAATCAACACCAGGCGCGCCCGGAGGTCGCGCCCCACCTTTGCGACCCAGAATTGGCGTGTGCAAAGCCGGCAGGCAGGGGCATAGGCTGATGCTGAAGAGTGCGAAAGGGGGGACTTGAACCCCCACGGGTGTTACCCCACAGGATCCTGAATCCTGCGCGTCTGCCAGTTCCGCCACTTTCGCGTGCGACGAGGCGAGGGCTTACTTAGCGTTTTCTGCGGGCGAGGGTCAAGGTGACCCCGCGCGAGGCGCTACGGGACACCCGCCGCCACGGGAATGGTCAGCTGGGTGACGAAGGCGAAGTCGGCACCGCTGTCGCTCAACTCCTTGACGTCGCCCGGTGCGGCGGCCGGATGGCTGATGAACGCCAGAATCGCCACCTGCACCGCCACCGTGGTGGCCGGCGCGCTACCCGGCACTTGAACCGGGACGGTCGCATCGAAGCTCGGCGCAGCGTCGGTCCCCGTCGATGCGGGCGCTGGGAAGATGCTCCATAGGCTGGGAGGCGGGAGACGTCGCGCCGCGACACGGAAGTCGGCGTTCGCCGGAAACCCGCCCGGGGCAAACGGCAGCATGAAGCTGCACTGGCTCCCGCCCAACGCCGGCACACAGCTCGCGTCGCCGTGACCCGTGTCGATCTGCGGCTTGTGCGGCGGATGCGGGGTTCCCGACGCGGCCGGTGTCTGCGGCACTTCGGGCGTGGGCGTACGCGCCTCGAGGCTTTCGTCGGTGGGACAGATCTGCAAGGCCTCGAATTGCACACACTGCTGCGTATCGAGGGCTTGCGTGATGGCGGCGTCTTCCGAGATCGCGTCGAAGCCACTCGATCCGCTGCCGCCGGTACACGCGGCCAGGAGCGCCCCGAGGATCAGGACGTTCGCAATGCGCCAGAGATGTCGCCGCACCTGCATGGTCGCCTCGCTCAATACGTTGTCGACGTCACCAACACGTTCAGAAAATGCGTGTGCGGACCGGCATCGGCGGCGAACTCCTTCGCGAGCTGGCGTAGCGCCGCGTCAAGCCGCTTCTGGAACTCGGGCAAACGTGCCGACTCGATGTTGAGATAGTGGTTGCGTAGATAGGTGCCCGTATCGACCTCGGCGAGCGCCAGCTTGTCGAGTAGCCCCTTCGCGAAGAGGGTGCAGAACTCCAGCGCCAACGCGTGCCGCTCCTTGACGTCGGTGGCGACGAAGTGGTGGCCGCGCCGGCGTACCTTGCCGGCCCGCACCTCGATCAGTTGGCGCTCGCGCAACGTCTCCTCCACCCGGCCCGCCAACGCGTCGTTCACCACCACCGTGCGCGCCTGCCGAGGCGGCACGGCGCGGAACTGCCTGCGCCAGCGCCGCACGGGAATCCAACTGCCGTCGTCGGGCAACGTCGCGATCGCCCGACTGACGAGCACGGCAAGGTCCGCATCCTCAATCCCGGCCGCGCCGCGCGGTGCGTGCAGCACCCGCCGCAGCTCCTTGCCGAACGCGTACAGGATGCGATCGCGCCACAGCAGCGCCAGCAGCGCGTGCGGGTCTTCCTTGCGGATCGCCGCGAGGCGCCGCACCAGCGCTTCGCTCGGGAAGCGCTGCCCCTTTTCGATGTAGCCGAGCATCACCGGATCGACGCTGCCGCCGAGCACCTCGCTGGCGAAGCGCCGCAACGTGAAGTCGCGGCCCATCAGCACGCGCGTCTCATAGAACACGGCCTTGATACTCCGACGTGTCGGCGCCCGCCCCTGCATGCGCGCCGATCGTAGCCAAATTGATTTTGATTGACAAGCAAACAAAAGTTGTTTAGAAGCGCGACTGCGATTGCCGTTGCGACGCGGCGGCGCCGTTCCCGCGGCGCGGCAAGGAGGCCAGCAATATGACCCGACAGCGTTGGATGCCCTCCGGGCTGGTTGCCATGGTGGCGCTGTTCATCGCCGCCTGCGGCGGCGATGACAGCAGTCCTCACCAACCGACTGCCGCCGCCAACACGGCGACGCCGACGCGCAGCGCGACGGCGTCGCCCAGCGCCACCGCCACGTCCAGCCCGACGACGACGCCGACCACGACACAAGCGGCCACCGTCAACGGACTCGTCGTGCTCAACCACGATGTATCCTCGGGTGCAGGCGACGCGTTGGGTAGCCCACCGAGCGAGTGGAGCGGGTTCCCCGACGCGCAATCGTTCAGCCGTTCCTTCTCACACGCCGACTGGACCGTCGCCGATGTGCCCGGCACGCACGGCACCACCGGACCCGACGGACGCTTTGCCATCAGCGACCTGCCGCCCGGCGAGTACACCTTCCAGCTGAGTAAGACCCTCGACGGCAACCTGGCCGCCGCCAGCTTCGTCTTCACGGTTGGCACAGGCGGTCCGACGACCGTCGTCGCCGAGGTCGGCTTGGGGTTGGTCCGCTCCACCTCCACCTACACGCAAGACGGTATCGTGATTGTCGACGTGCGCGGCCCGTACGGCACGCGTTTGGTCACCCGGAACGGGCGCGTGGTCCGGTTGAGCGCCCCGGGGCGGACGCTTACCGACACCGACGGCAAGGGCCAGTTCGACGTCCAGCCGTGCGTCACGCAGGTGTGGGAATGCCCGTCCGACCGCAGCTGCGGCAGCGACCGTTCGTGTGTCTGCACGGCCAGCTGCCCGTTCTGCGATGACTGCGGGCCCGGCGTCTGCGTGCCGCCGGTGACGTTCGCTCCCTACCGTTGCGGCGCCGACGGCGCCTGTGCCCAACCTGGCGATCGCTGCGTCTGTGTCGCCAGCTGCCCGGACTGCGAGGACTGCGGTCGCAGTGTGTGCATCCCGGGGTGTGCGCCCGTGGAGATCACCGGCGTGACCGTCACCAGCGGCCCTACCCAGCTTGTCGTCGGGCAGCAGAGCGACCTGTACGCAACCGCGCAACTGTCAGACGGCAGCCAGATCGACGTGACCACGCTGGCCGCATGGCAGTCGTCGAATCCTTCCGTGCTGACCGTCGACTCGTGGGGCAACGTCACTGCCCTCACCGTCGGCACAGCCACTGTGACCGCGGCCATCGGCAGCCTGGTGAGCGCGCCCTTCCCCATCAGCGTCGTGGCACGTCCCACCTTGCAGCGCATCGATGTGCAGAACCTCTCGTGCTTCTTCCCGGGCGGGCTGCCCACCGCCGATGGCGCCGTTCCGCCCGTGTCTGTGCCTGCGGCTTCCGACGTTCTCCCGCCGGTGCCGCGCTGCGGCCAGGTCGTGCAGATCGGCGCCACCATTCAATTCCGCGCCATCGGGAGCTTTGCGAATGGCTTCTATCAAGACATCACGAATGAGGTACAGTGGCAGGTCACGCCCGCCGAGGTCGGTGACGTGGTCGCCGGCATGTTCACCGGTCGCCAGGCGGGAGCTGCCACGCTCACTGCCTCGTTGGACGGCGTGACGAGCGACGCCACCGCCATTCGCGTCGTCACCGACCCATCGGTTGTGTCACTCTCCGTTTCCACCGACAACGGGGTCGTCATCGCCACCGCCAACGGCGCACCGTTGGCGGACGGGGTCGCGGCACCTTGCTTCGCCCTCGAACCCGGGCAGGGGGCAGCCAACTTGCTGCCCTGCTGCTGCCCCGGCCCCATGGCGGACGACCGTCCGATCCCGTGTGACTGCGGCTATCTGGTCACCGTCCTGCGCGGCGACATGCTACAGTTCCACGCCATTGCGCAGTACGATACCGGGGAGTTTCGCGACGTCACTGAGGAGGTCGCGTGGCGCACCAGCAACTCTGCAGCGGTCACCATCGACGCGGCCGGCGTGATGACGGCGGTCGAGGCTGGTACCGCGCAGATCGACGCCGCGCTGGGCCCAATCAACAGCAACACGGTCGGCGTGCACGTCGTCAATGACGCCACATTACAGTCCCTGTACATCTTCCAAGACGGTCTCGATCGGGTTGTCGCCAAGGGCGACCAGCGTTTCTTCAAAGCGACCGCGAACTACGACATCGGCTTCGGGCGCGACGTAACCGCCACGGCGACATGGCACAGCAGCAACGACGGCGTTGGCGGCTTCGACACGCCGGGCGTGTTCGCGGCACGCGCCGCGGGCACGGCGGAGGTGTGGGCGGAGCTCGACGGGCAACGCAGCAACCAGTTGTCGCTCGAGGTGTTCCAAACCGGCGAGCTCTCGTATTGCGATGTGAACGCCATCAACCGGGCCGTGTGGTCCGACAACTTCAACCGCGTCATTCTGGAATCCGACTGCGGCGAGTACACCCAGCCGGGAGTGGCAACGTTGCGCTATACGGTCACCGAGACGCAACCGCACGGCGGCATCTTCGATCCCTGCCTCGACCTCTACGTATACGCCGCCGGCAGCAAGGCGCGCGTGCGCACCATTCGCGAAGAGGGATGTGGCGATCCCTTCCTACCCGCCGACATGCCCGGCCGTGATGCCGAGGCGCTGAAGTACCAGTTGCTCGCCTTCTGGGACTTGAAGGATGACAACGGCCAGCCCGTGCCGCCAGGGACGTACACGATCGCTGGGCGCTTCTACCTGTACTACGACCCGGTGGTGAGCCTCGACGTGACGGTGCGCGACCCCAACGCACCGCGTCCCAGCGCGACGCCGACGGCGACGGCGGGACCCGTGTGCACACCGCCGCTCTGCGCACCCGGCGAGGTCTATTCCTGTCCCGGCGTGTGCCCCGGAGGGTGCGGGACGGTGTGTGCCCCGCCGCAACCGACGCCGGTGGCCGAGGGGGCGTGCTTCATCGGCTCGCCGGGATGTGCCGGCTCGGGGGTTTCGACTTCGCAGGCAAAGTGCTGCGAGGTCGTCCGTTTCGGCGCGCTGCCGGTGCCGATTTCCTGGTGCGCCGCCAGCGCTCTCGATCCGAGCGGCCAGTGCAGTCAGTGCGGCCGGCCGTGTGACGGATTGCCGACCCCGACCGTGACGCCGACCGCGCTCTCGCCGCGGTCCTGCGAGGCGTGCGACGGCAGTCCCTGTGCGCTCCCGAACGGCGTGGGCGGCAACTGCCTGGTGCAAGCCGACGGCGGCTGCGCCTGCGTCCTCGAAGTCACGCCGACGCCGTCGCCCGTCCCCTCCCACGTCACGGACGATACGTGCGGCAACGCTTGTGTCCCCGGGCAGCTCTGCAAAGCCGAGTTCAGCGGACAGATTCTGTTCGGTGCATGTACGGACGACTGTCACTGTTTCATTGAAGGCACGCCGACTCCGCCACCGACGCCGCCGCTGGAGGGGCTCTGCTCCCGCGGTGCGGCGACAGACCCGTGTGCTGAGCCTGGATTCGCCACCTCGCGCCAGCGCTGCTGCGAGGTTGCCCAGCAGCAAGACTCCATTCTGAGCGTCGGCTGGTGTCTCACCGAGCAACTGGACGCGAGCGGCCATTGCACGGTGTGTAGCGATCCCTGCGAAGCCACACCCACTCCTGCATCGATCACCTATCAGCTCACCGAGGGCAGTCAGATCGTCGCGCTCGATCCATCGTCAGCTGCGCAACCCGGACCACCCGAGCCATTGTCCGGGACCCTCGTGATTGCGCCCAGCGCCCCGCCGATTCCGCCAAACACCATCTTCAGCTTCACGATCCGCAGCCTGACGCTCCGCAGCCCATCCTTCACCGTCGAGAGCAGCGCAGGGAGTCTTTCGGCCACGACCTTCCGCCACACCGAAATGGTCATGTTCACGACGGCGTCGATCAACGGGCAGGTCATTGACTTGAGCGGCAGCGGGCCCCGCGATGGCACCATCAACAAGCCGGCCATCAACGGCCTGCCGCTCAGCGGCGGCGGGTACACACTGACGCTGTTCGCTGTATCGCAAGACTGACGGATGGCCGGCGGATCCGCGCCCGGCAGATCCGAACAGGGTGGATCAATCTCGCTACAGGAGGGCGTAGCGCACGACGAACAAGGTTGCGAAGACGTACAGGAGCGGATGCACTTCACGCCCGCGGCCGACGACCAGCATGAGCCCGGCGTAGGCGATGAAGCCGAAGGCGATGCCTTCGGTGATGGAAAACGCGAAGGGCATGGTCACGATGGTCAGATACGAGGCGAACGCCGCCGGTGGATCGTCGAAATCGATGCGCGCGACGCTGCGAATCATGAAGCTGCCGACCATGATGAGCGCGGGCGCGACGATCGGGTAGAGGGTGAGGTCGCCGACGCGGACGCCCTCCCCGGCCATGCGAGCCAGCGGCGAGAAGAAGAGCGCCGTTAGCAGCAGACCCGCCGTGACGACGTTCGCCAACCCGGTCCGCGCGCCGGCCTGCACACCGGCGGCGCTTTCCACGTAGGCGGTGACGGTCGAGGTGCCCAGGATGGTGCCGACGATCGTCCCGACCGCGTCGGTCGCCATCGCCTGACGAACGCGCGGCAGGCGGTCGTCCTGGAGAAAGCCGCCCTGCTCCGCCACGCCCACCAGGGTACCGACCGTATCGAAGAGTCCGAGAAAGAACAGCACGAAGATCACCGCCACCATGTCGGGGCGCAGCGCGCCGGCGATGTCGAGGCGGCCGAGAGTCGGCAGCACCGACGGCGGCAACGCCACCAGCCCGCGGTACGGCACCAACCCGGAGAGCGCAGCGGCGACGCCGGTCGCCAACGTGCCGATCAGAATCGCCCCGCGGTGGCGCCGCGCCACCAGGACCGCGGTCAACCCTGTCCCGGCGATCGCCAGGAGCGTGGTCGGGTGGCGCAGGTTGCCGAGTGCGATGAGGGTGCCGGGCGCGGCGCGCACCAGGCCGGCCCACTCGCAGCCGACCAAGGCGATGAGCAGGCCGATGCCGGCGGCGATGGCATGCTTGAGCGACGACGGAATCGCGTCGACCAGCCGTTCCCGCACGCCGACCAGCGACAGGACCAGGAACGCGACGCCGGCGATGCAGTTCGCGCCGAGAGCGACCGGCCACGGATATCCGAGGCCTCCCGTCGCCAGCGGGCCGCATACCATGAAGGCGAAATAGAAGTTGTGGCCCATCGCCGGGGCGACGGCGATCGGGTAGTTGGCCCACCCACCCATGAGCAGCGTCGCCAGAGCCGACGCCAGACAGGTGGCCGAGAGCACCGCTCCCGCGTCCATGCCGGTCGTCGCCAGCACCGCCGGTTGGACGAAGACGATGTACGACAGGGTAACGAACGTGGTGACGCCGCCGATGACCTCGGTGCGCACGTCGGTCTCGTGCGCGCGCAGCGCGAAGAGTCGCTCGATCACCGCCGCCATGTGCCCCGCATCGCGCGCACTCTACTGCATCGGGCCGCCGTGATGCCAGGCACGCGTCCGCGCGTTGAAGTGCCAGCGTCGCCCCGGTAGCCTGGCGCAGCATGAGAGCGGCCTGTTCACTGCTGGCGTTGATGCTGGCGTTCCTGGCTCGCACGGCCGGTGCCGCTCCAGCGCCGGCGTCGTTGGAGCCGGGCGAGGCCGAACGGCTGCTCGTCGTGTCGCCGCATCCGGATGATGAGACCCTCGGCGCCGGCGGCCTCGTGCAGCGCGTGCTGGCGCGTGGGGGCAGTGTGGATGTGGCGCTGGTCACCGCCGGGGATGGGTACGTCGAGGCCGTCGTGCACGAAACGGGTCTGCTGCGGCCGCGGCCGGCGCAGTTCGTCGCATACGGAGAACGCCGGTTACTCGAGGCGCGTGCCGCCCTCCACGCTCTCGGCGATGACCGGATCAAGCTCGAGTTCCTCGGATTCCCCGATGGCGGGCTCATGGGCTTGTTGCGCGAGCACTGGCGTCGGATCCACCCGGAGCGCTCTCTCACCACGGGCGTGGCGGACCCGCCTTACACCGACGCGGTGGAGCCGGACGTTCCCTACGCGGGGAGCGATCTGCGGCGCGAACTGACACGCATCTTGGAGCACGCCCGTCCAACCATCGTTGTCCTGCCGGACCCGCTCGATCGTCATCCCGACCACCGGGCCACCGGCTTGTTCACCCTCCTCGCCATCGAAGAATGGACGAGCAAGAAGAAGAACCGTCCTGGGCCCATGCCGCGTTTGCTGGCGTATCTCATCCATTGGCCCGGCTGGCCGCCGGGTTGGGATGATTCCGCCCCGACTCCGTCGGTCAGCGTCGTGACCCTGACGCTCCCCGCGGACCTGCCAGCAGCCGGCGCCGCGCGACCGCTGCTGACCCTCACTGACGCCGAGGTCGCCACCAAGCGCGCGGCCTTGGCCCGGTACACCAGCCAGCAGGAGGTGATGGCGCCCCTGCTAGCGGCATTCATCCGCCGCACCGAACCCTTCACCGAGCTCAGTGCAGCAGTGCTGCAGGGGGTCGGCGAGATGGTCGAGCGATCCGCCGAGCCGCAACCGCTGAAGGCCCGTTAGCTGGGGCCGCGAGGTGCAACCAAGCGTGGACGACACCCGGAAGAACGCCAAGACCCGCGTCCCGCGACGTCACGCGGAGCGGCTCGTATCGCTCGATGCGTTCCGTGGCCTGACGATTGCCGGGATGATCCTGGTCAACAACCCGGGGGCCGGGCACGTGTATGCGCCGCTCCAGCATGCCGACTGGAACGGCTGGACGCCGACGGATCTGGTCTTTCCCTTCTTCCTCTACATCGTCGGTGTTGCCCTCACGCTGTCGTTGGGCGAGCGGGTGCGGTGTGGCGATCGGCGCGGCCAGATGATCGCCAAGATCGCGCGTCGCACCCTCATCATCTTCGCGCTCGGCGTGTTGCTGAATGCCTTCCCGTATTTCGATTGGGACAACGTTCGCATTCCAGGAGTGTTGCAGCGTATCGCGTTGTGTTACTGCGTCGCGGCGCTGCTCGTGCTGACGACGGGCACGCGTGGACAGATCCTTGCCGCCGTTGGGTTGGTGCTCGGCTATTGGATGTTGATGATGTTGGTCCCGGTGCCTGGGCACGACGCCGGGTCGCTGGGGCCGGGCAGCAACCTGGGCGCGTACATCGACGACTGGCTGTTGCACGACCATCTGCTGCACCGGCGCTGGGACCCGGAGGGGCTGCTCAGCACCCTCCCTGCGATCGCCACGACGCTCAGTGGGGTCCTGACCGGTCACTGGCTGCGCTCGGCGCGCAGTGCGTTGGAACGCGTATCCGGAATGTTCGTCGCTGGTAACCTGGCATTGCTGGTGGGTGTCGTCATGGACGGGTGGTTTCCGATCAACAAGAACCTGTGGTCGAGCTCGTTCGTGGTGTTCACGGCGGGTATGGCCTTGAACGGTTTCGCGGTTTGTTACTGGTTGATCGACATCAAGGCCTACCGGCGTTGGGCGACGCCCTTTGTGATCTACGGAACCAATCCGATTCTCGCGTACGTCCTCTCGAGCTTGGTCGGCAAGACCATGCTGCTCTGGCGGGTCACCCTCGCCGATGGATCCAAGGTCGTGCTCCGGAAGTATCTCATGGAGCGGCTGTTCTTGCCGTTCGCGCGCCCGATCAATGCCTCATTGCTCTATGCGCTCGCGTACGTGCTGTTCTGGCTGGGCGTCACCGCGATCCTCTATCGCAAGCGCATCTTCATCAAGATCTGACCAGCGAGGCAGGGTCTCGGACCGTGCGTCCATCGGGTCGCTCCCCGTTGGGTCGCTTGCGGGCGGCTTCGAACGAACAACTGACTCACGCGCAATGGATTCTCGATCCCAAGGGACCTAGCGTTGCCGGCGCAGGGTCGCCGTGCTGGTCACGGCGCGTTCGCCGTCGGCGTGCTCGATGACCAAGTCGCACACGATGCGGTCGCCGTCGGCCAGCTCGTGATGTTCGGTGACGACGCCGCGCAGGCTCACCGTATCGCCGGCGATGGTCGGAACGCGGAAGGTCGTGGTCAGGCGTTCCAGCTGCCAACCGGCGAGCTCGAGGCGCACGAACTGCTCGAGGAACGCCGCCAGCATCGGCCCCGGCACGACGACACCGCGGTACCCAAGGGCGCGGGCCAGCCGCGCGTCCGAGAACATCGGCTCGGTCATGTCCGCAGCGCCGACGTAGCGGCCGATCTGCGCTTGGTCAGGGCAGACGCGCCGGTAGGGTCCGATTTCGTGTCCGAGTTCGACGCCGCTCATGGGTCCACGATCGGCGGTCGTCGGCGCACGATCTGGCGCTCGATGATGCGCGCGGCAACGCGGCCGGCGCTGTCGCAGATCGTCGCGTCGCGCACGACGACGGTCATGACACCGCTGCGACCAATCTTCTCGTACACGTCCGCGATCCGTCCGGTGATGTGGTACCGCTCACCGGCACGAATCGGTCGATGGAACTCCAAGTCATGCCCGCCGTAGACACCGAAGAGCTCCGGGGGCAACTCGATTTCGGGGGTCATGCCGCGACGCATCGCGAGGCAGAAGGTCGGCGGCGCTTCGGCACACGCATCCGATGCGGCCGGATCGCCGACTGCGGCGACGTAGGCAGCGATCATCTCCGCGGTCACGGTCACACTACCCAGATCGACCACGCGGCCGAGCAGGTTGTCTGGAATCGTGATCATCGGCCTCCGTAGTTACCATGGCAGCGACCGCCCGGGAACGTTGCGCCATCCGCCGATGTGTACTAACGACAACGCATGGTTCGGCGCGGCGTGGCGGTGCTGCTCCTGCTGTCCGTTGTTGCCGGGACGGTACTGGCCGCCGACAAGCTCAACCTCAACACCGCAACCAAGGAACAGCTCGTGGCGCTCGGCTTCACGGAGAGTCAGGCCCTGCAAGTCATTGCGCACCGCGACAAGAGCGGACCGTTCCTGCAGGTCGAGGAGTTGCTGGCCGTGCCCCAGATGAAGAAGGACCTCTTCGAGGCGGTTCACGACCGCGTTACGGTGGATGAATGATGTGGCGGGCAACCCTGACGGCCGGGTTGCTCGTGCTGGCCACGGCAGCGGCCGCAGCGGACCGGGTGGTACTCGAAAATGTCAAGTGGGAATGGCAGAACGCCTACGGAGTGATCCTGTACACGATCGTGGCTGACGTGAAGAACGTGTCGGCGGTGCCTGTCGAGTACGTGCGAGTGAAAGTCGAGCTGCGCGACAAGAACGGCAACCTCGTCGCTGAGCGATCCGGATACAACGTCGGCGCCGAGGTCCTGGACGAGCCGACCGGATCGGGTGCCAACGCCGGGCGCCTGCGGCAGGTGAAGCCGATCGGCCCCGGCGCGATCGATCACCTGCGGCTGTCGTTCGACAAGACGGACATCGGCAAGCCGTTCCATTCCACCAGCGTCGCCGTGGTCGAGGTTCACTGACCAGGCAGCGTTCACGGCCTCACGGTTCGCGACAGTTGTTCAAGCTCGCCGCGAGCGCCAGCATCAGTTCGTCGCCAGTAATCCGCCCGTCGTGATTGACGTCGCCGACGTCGCAGTCGGCGAGCGGCCGACTGTTGCGCACGATGTTGATCAAGGTGAGCAATTCGTCCGGCGTGACCGTCTGGGATCCATCGCAGTCGCCCGGACACGGCGGCGGCATCGGGTTGGCGCGCCCGATCTGGTTGGCACCGAACTCAGTGAACCAGAAACGGCCGTCGGGTCCGGTCGCGATGCTGACGGGGAGGCTGTTCGTCGTCGGGATCGGGAACTCGGCGATCACGCCCGTGGTGGAGATCTGTGCGATGCGGTTGGCATTGCGCTCAACGAACCAGAGGTTGCCGTCGAGCCCCAACGTCATTCCCACGGGTCGGCTGCCGCTGCGAAACAGGGCGTACTCCTTGATCGTCCCATCCGGAGTGATCCGTCCGATCCGCCCGGTATGTTGCTCGGTGAACCACACGGCGTCGTCCGGTCCCAGCGTCATGCCGCTCGGCTGACTGCCGGCGTCCGAAAGCGGGAATTCGGTGATCGCTCCCGCCGTCGTGATGACGCCGATCCGGCCGCCATCGAACTCAGCAAACCAAACCTTGTGGTCTGGGCCGGTCACAACGCTGGCTGGCCCACTGACCGGATTGGGCAGCATGAACTCGGCGAGCTGGCCAACTGGCGAGATGCGGCCGATGCGGTTCCCGTCGAACTCGGTGAACCACAAGTTCCCGTCTGGGCCCTCGGTAATGCCGACCGGGCGATTGCCACTGCGTGGCAGCTGGAACTCCGTGATGGTGCCGCTCGGGGTGATGCGGCCGATGCGGTTGCGCTGCCGCTCGGTAAACCACAGGTTGCCGTCCGGACCGCTGGTGATGCCGTTCGGCTGACTCGTCGCCGTTGGAATCGTGAACTCGGTCACCGTCCCGTTCGGTGTAATCCGGCCGATGCGGTTGCCGTCGTATTCCGTAAACCAGAGGTTGCCGTCGGGACCGCTGACGATGTTCTGCGGGCTGCTCGTCGGGCTGAGGAGCGGGAACTCTCGGATCGACGGTTGCGCAGCCACGCCAGCCGGGTGCACGAGCAAGAGGCTCAGTGTCGCGACGAGAAAGCGAGCGGAAGCCCTCACGTATCTC
>Ga0335082_10002201_pt1 | contig 20938 bp, 21 predicted proteins | sample Lox_Sample_41_FD_206718 | JGI IMG/M metagenome (GOLD analysis project Ga0335082, IMG submission 206718) | Soil microbial communities from Loxahatchee National Wildlife Refuge, Florida, United States - Lox_Sample_4.1 | ecosystem: Environmental > Terrestrial > Soil > Wetlands | place: USA...
GGAGAAGAAGGTCATCGGCAAGCACGGCCTGCGCAACGCCCTGACCCCGCTCGTCACCATGTTCGGGCTCGACGTCGCGTTCCTGCTGGGCGGCGCCGTCATCACCGAGAACGTGTTCGGCCTGCCCGGGCTGGGGCAGTACGCGCTGCAGGGCATCTATCAGAACGACTTCCCCGTCGTGATGGGCGTGACGGTGGTCGGCGCCTTCTTCATCGTGATCGCGAACCTGGTCGTGGACGTGGCCTACGCCGGACTCGATCCACGCGTGAGGTATACGTGAGGCGCGGAGGCCCGGGGCGTGCCTGAACCCCTCCTGGAGGTCAAAGACCTCCACGTCTCGTTCCCGACCGAGGACGGCGTCGTCAAGGCCGTGGACGGCGTGTCCTTCTCGGTGATGCCGGGAGAGAGCCTCGGCGTCGTGGGTGAGTCCGGCTCGGGCAAGAGCGTGACGTTCCTGACCGTGATGGGGCTGGTGCGGTCCGACCAGGCCGATATCACGGGCGAGATCCTCTACGAGGGGCAGGATCTCCTGACGCTGCCGAACGACGAGCTCCAGAAGCTCCGGGGCGCCAAGATCTCGATGATCTTCCAGGATCCGCTCACGTCGCTGCACCCCTTCTACAAGGTGGGCGACCAGATCGCGGAGGTGATCACGACGCACGAGGACGTCTCGAAGAAGGAGGCGTTCGGCCGCGCCGTCGAGATGCTCGACCGCGTGCGGATCGCGCAGCCGGATCGACGCGCGAAGCAGTACCCCCACGAGTTCTCCGGCGGGATGCGGCAGCGGGCGATGATCGCGATGGCGCTCGCGCTGAACCCGGATCTGCTGATCGCGGATGAGCCGACGACGGCGCTCGACGTGACCGTCCAGGCGCAGATCCTGGATCTGATCGACGCCTTGAAGCACGAGTTCAACGCGGCGGTCGCGATCGTGACCCACGACCTCGGCGTCGTCGCGGAGCACTGCGAGCACATCCAGGTGATGTACGCGGGCAAGCTCGTCGAGAGCGGTCGGACCGACGATATCTATTACCACGCCCAGCACCCCTACACGTGGGGCCTGCTGAGCTCGATCCCGGAGCTCGGGACCGAGTCGGAGCGGCTGACCCCGATCCGCGGGCTGCCGCCCTCGATGATCCATCCCCCGTCCGGGTGCGCGTTCCATCCCCGCTGCCCGTATGCCTTCGACCGTTGCAAGACCGAGGTCCCCGAGCTCCGCGTCAGCGATGGTTCGCACGCGGCCGCCTGCCACCTCAGCCTCGAGGACAAGGGGCGCATCTTCACCGAGGAGATCGTGGCGCACCGATGAGCGTCGAGGTCACGCCGCGGGAAGAACCGGTCGGCTCGCCCGAGCGTCGGCCCCTGGTCCGCCTGGAGGGCGTGCGGAAGTACTTCCCGGTGACCCGGGGGATCATCTTCCAGCGGCACATCGGGGACGTGCACGCGGTGGACGGCGTCGATCTGGAGATCTATCCGGGCGAGACGCTCGGCCTGGTCGGCGAGACCGGATGCGGCAAGTCCACGCTCGCACGCGTGGTCACTCGCCTGCATTCGGTGACGGCCGGAACGATCTGGTTCGACGGTCAGGACATCACCCGCATCGGGGGCGGCGCCTTGCGGGAGGTGCGCAGGAACATGCAGATGGTGTTCCAGGACCCCCAGGCCTCGTTGAACCCCCGGAAGACCGTCGGCACGATCATCGGCGACCCCTTCCGGGTGCAGCACAGCATCCCCAAGAGCAAGATCAAGGATGAGGTCCAGCAGCTGATGGAGCTGGTGGGCCTGGCGCCCGAGCACTACAACCGTTACCCGCACGAGTTCTCCGGGGGTCAGCGACAGCGGATCGGCGTGGCCCGGGCCCTCGCCCTTCGCCCGAAGCTGATCGTGTGCGACGAGCCGGTCTCGGCCCTCGACGTGTCGATCCAGGCGCAGATCCTCAACCTGCTCGAGGATCTGCAGAAGGAGTTCAACCTCACCTACCTGTTCATCGCGCACGACCTGTCGGTGGTGCGGCACGTGTCCGACCGCGTCGCCGTGATGTACCTCGGCAAGATCGTCGAGAGCGCCAGCAGCCGCGACCTCTACCGGGAGCCCCGGCACCCGTACACGGGTGCGTTGCTGTCGGCGGTCCCGGTCCCCGACCCGAACACGGCGCGGGCGAAGCGCAGGATCATCCTGGAGGGCGACGTCCCTTCGCCGATCGATCCGCCGTCCGGCTGTCGGTTCCATCCGCGCTGCCCCAGATCGCGTTCGCTCGCCAAGGAGCAAGGGGGTCTGGAGCACCCGTGGCTGCCCCGATGCAGCGCTGCGGAGCCTTCGTTGGAGCTGATGGGGGAGGCGCACATCGCCGCCTGTCACTTCCCGTTGGAGGTGCCTATCATGCCGGCCGACCCTGAGCCCGGATCCGAGGTCCCCACATGATCGATACTGTCGTCATCGTCCTTCTCGTCCTGTCGTCGCTGTTCCTGATCGTGACGATCCTGATGCACTCTGGACGGGGGAGCGGTCTGTCGGACATGTTCGGCGGGAGCAACAACCTCTCGGGCGGCACGGCGCTGGAGCGCACGCTCGACCGGATCACGGTGGTGACGGCGGTCATCTGGGGCCTCGCGGTGTTCTGGTTGTCCTGGAAATGGCACCCGTAAGGGCGCGCGCGCCCCGTTGGTAGGATGCCGGTCCCGCGTCGGAGTGGCGGAACTTGGTAGACGCGCTAGGTTGAGGGCCTAGTGCCCCTTACGGGGCGTGGGGGTTCAAATCCCCCCTCCGACACCGATCGCCCGCCGGAAACGTGAGCTGCGTGCGCGATCCAGAGGAGGTGCTTCGCGATGGCTGAGAAGGATCCTGCGAAGAAGTCCACGAAGAAGTCCACGAAGAGCACCGCCGCGACGAAGAAGCCGTCCACCGGATTCACCGCCGACGAACGAGCCGCGATGAAGGCTCGCGCCCAAGAGCTGAAGGCGGAGGCGCGCGCGAACAAGAACAGGGCGGATGGGGAACGCGACGTACTCGCGGCGATCGCCGCGATGAAGGAACCGGATCGCGTTCTGGCCAAGCGGCTCCATGCGATCGTCGAAGCAAGCGCGCCGGACCTCTGGCCGAAGACCTGGTACGGGATGCCCGCGTACGCCAAGGACGGCAAGGTCGTCTGCTTCTTCAAGAGCGCAGAGAAGTTCGATTCGAGGTACGCGACGTTCGGCTTCGAGGAGGCGGCGAACCTGGACGAAGGCGCCATGTGGCCGACCTCGTTCGCACTGAAGAAGTTGACCGCCGCCGACGAGAAGAAGATCGCCGCGCTCGTGAAGAAGGCGGCGAGCTGAGGACCGACCCGGCACTGGCCCACCACGCGGGTCGACGACTACCCTCGCCACCATGCAGGAGACGTGGGCCGAGCGGATGCGATCGCTCCTCGAAGGACCTTCGCCGTCGGTCTTGACCACCTACCGCGAGGATGGCAGCGCGCTCGTGTCGCCGGTGTGGTTCCGGTGGATCGATGGTTCCTTCGAGATCGTGATCCTCGAAGGCGACGTGAAGCTCCGGCACCTCGGACGCGATCCGAGATGCGGGCTCGTCGTGTTCGAGGCCGTTCCTCCGTTCCGTGGGGTCGAGGTCGTCGGCACCGGCGAGCTGTCATCCGGCGACGTCGCGACCGTGCGCGCGGCGATCGCGGCGCGGTACCTCGGCGTGGAACGGGGCCAACGTTTCGTCGACGCGAGGAAAGACCGGCGGGGGGTCGTCGTTCGGCTCCACGCGGAAGAGCCGCGGGTTTGGGATCTGGCCGCGATCCTTCCGGCCTAGCCGCCGGGCGCGAAGAGGGCGGCGCCGACGATGCCGGCCCGGTTCAACAGCTGCGCGCGGACCACGCGGGTCCTGATCCGGATCTCCGGCAGGAACTCATCGGCGTGTTTGCTGACGCCCCCTCCGATGATGAACAGGCTGGGCCACAGGAGGCTCTCGACCAGCTCCAGGTACTCCTGCACCCTCTGCGAGTAGTCCTTCCACGACAGGTCGTGACGTTCGCGTGCGGAATCCGCCGCCCAGTGTTCGGCGTCGCCGCCGTGCAGGTGGAGGTGGCCGAGCTCGGTGTTCGGGATGAGGACCCCGTCCACGAACAACGCGCTCCCGATGCCGGTCCCGAACGTGACGAGCACCACGACCCCCGCTTCTCCGCGGCCCGCGCCGAACCGCATCTCGGCGACGCCCGCCGCGTCGGCGTCGTTCAGCACACCGACGGTCCGACCGGTGGCCTGACCGAGGAAGTCGGGCGCGTCGACGCCGATCCAGCTGGGGTCGATGTTCGCGGCAGTCTCGATCGTCCCGTCCCTGACGACCGAGGGCAGGGTCAGCCCGATCGGGCCCGGGGCGCCGATCCGGCCGAGGAGATCGATGAGGACCTCGACGACCGCGTCGGGCGTGGCGGGGGACGGGGTGAGGAGCCGGATCCGCTCGGAGACGAGTCTCCCCACGGCGACGTCGACGGGGGCACCCTTGATGCCGGAGCCACCGATGTCGATGCCCACGACCGTCCCCACGCGCGAGAGGATACGGTTCTCAGCCCGATCCTTCCGCGTCCTCCGGTGCCCTTCTCGGTGCCCCTCAGGCCATCGAGTCGGACACGGTTTGCAGCCGCGGCCACTCCCGGTCCAGCCAGGCCTGGAACTCCTCGTCGGTGAGCGACCGGAGCCATCCCCGTCGTGTCTGCTCTGCGGCGAGCTCGGCGTCCGTGAGGACGTCGTCGGCGCCGACGCGTTCGTGCCATCGGGCGAGCACCTCGGGGAACCGCCGTTCGAGTTGCTCGTGCGTCAACAGGCTGCCGCCGGCCTCGTGGCGGAAGGCGTCGACGATCCAGCCTTCGATGAACTCGGCCGCCACATACGGTTCGCCGTCGATGTCCGCGTTCGTGACGTAGTACCAGCGCATCGAGTGGCCCTCCTTCCCACACGTCACCTCGGGAACGTTAGGAGGACGAGTTGGTCGTATCCCCTCGACGCGGGGAAGGAGGCCCGAACACCGGATGAACGCTCGACGACCCTGGCGGAACCTCAACCACCGATCGGGTCCGGCATCTGGATCGTGACGGTGTGAGGGACCGACGGGGGGTGCTTGGGGGTGTGCGGCTTCGCCCACGAGTAGTAGCCGAAGATCACCGCGACGATCACGACGAGCCCGAGGAGCGACCTGGCCTTCACGGCGACCATGATGCGCGCGGCAGGCCGCCGCGGGCAACAGCCGTTCGGCGGTCGGCCGTCGGGCCCTCCCGTGGGTGCCGAACGGTCCCACGAACCATGCTGTCCACCCGGACCTTCGGGTCGTACCATTGCGCGAGATGAGCTAGCGAGCCGTCCTCGAGCACACCCGGGCCGCGATCGCGGCCGGTGTCGTCCTATCCGAGGAGGTCCGCCATGTCCGTCCCGTCCGCAGTGCCCCACCGCTCCGAGCCCAGAGGGGGAGCGCCGTGATCGCGCTCGAGGCTCGAGATCTGTCCGTCGAGGTCGCGGGCCGCATCGTGCTCGAGGGCCTCTCGCTGGACCTGCGAGCCGGCGACAAGGTCGGCGTGGTGGGGCGCAACGGCGCCGGGAAGACCAGCACGCTCCGGGTCCTGGCGGGCGAGGACCAACCCGCGGCGGGCAGCGTCGTACGCCGCGGCGCCATCGGGTACCTGCGCCAGGATCCCCGGCGCCAGCGATCCGCGCACGAGGGCACCGGCCTCGAGCACATCCTGGGCGCCAGGGACCTCGTCGACCTCAGCCGTCGGCTCGAGAAGGCCAGGGTCGCGCTCGAGGAGTCCCACGCCGAGCGCGAGGTCGCGCGGTTCGCGCGGCTCGAGGAGGAGTACCGGCAGCTCGGCGGCTATCAGGCGGAGTCCGAGGCCACGGCGATCGCGGCCGGCGTCGGCCTGCCTGAGAGCCGGCTGCACCTGCCGATCGGGGCCCTCTCGGGCGGAGAGCGGCGGCGGCTGGAGCTGAGCCGCATCTTGTTCGGCGGCTCGGATCTCCTCCTGCTGGACGAGCCGACGAACCACCTCGACGTGGACGCGAAGACGTGGCTGATGAAGTTCCTTGGGACCTACAAGGGTGCCCTCGTCGTCGTCAGCCACGACCTGTCCCTGCTGGACGCCTCGATCACTCGGATCCTGCATCTGGATCGCGGCGGCGTGGTCGAGTACCGCGGAACGTACTCCCAGTACCGCAACTCGCGCGCGCGCGACGAGGAGCGGCTCACGAAGCTGGCCGAGCGGCAGGAGCACGAGATCCGTCGGCTGCGGACCCTCGCCGATTCCATGCGCGGCCAGACGGCCAAGCGCGCCCGGAAGGCGAAGACGCTCGACACCCGTGTGGCGAGGCTTTCCGCGACGAAGGTGGAGGGACCGGCGCGAGAGAAACGTGTCCGGTTCCGCTTCCCCGAGCCTCCGCACAGCGGGCGCACGGTCCTGAGCGTCGAAGGGCTCGCGAAGTCTTACGGGGGCCCGACCGTGTTCGACGATGTGTCCTTCGACCTGGGTCGCGGCGAACGGCTGCTCATCCTCGGGCTGAACGGGGCGGGGAAGACGAGCCTCCTGCGGATCCTCACGGGGGAGACGGATGCCGACGCTGGCACGTTCGGGTTCGGCCACGGCGTGGTTCCGGGCTACTACGCACAGGAGCACGAGGGCATCCGTGCCGGCGTGTCGGTGCTCGACCTCATGAAAGAGGCCTCGCGCGCCGAAGACCTGACGCTCCGGACGTTGCTCGGGATGTTCGAACTGCACGGCGACGTCGCGTTCCAGGACGCCGGCACGCTGTCGGGCGGGGAGAAGACGAAGCTCGCGCTCGCGATCCTCGTGGCTGGGACGAAGAACCTGCTCTTGCTCGACGAGCCGACGAACAACCTCGACCCACCGTCGCGCACGGCGATCGCCGAGGCGCTCCAGGGCTGGCCGGGTGCGATGGTCGTGGTGAGCCACGATCAGGAGTTCGTCGAAGCCCTTGCGCCGGAACGGGTGCTGTTGATGCCGGACGGCCAGGTGGATCACTGGAGCGACGAGTACCTCGATATCGTGGAGCTGGCGTGACCGGCTAGACTCGCGCGGTTCGTGGAAGGAGCCGCGGTGAGCACGGACGGTTCGGCCGACCTCGCGTTCGTGAACGGCGACGTCTACACCGTGGACGCCGCGCGGACGTGGGCGCAGGCGGTCGCGGTTCGGGACGGGCGCATCGTCGCGGTCGGGGCGGACGCGACCGTCTCGGGCCTCATCGGCACGTCGACCGAGGTGGTCGATCTCGGGGGACGGATGCTGCTGCCGGGGTTCCAGGACGCCCACGTCCATCCGGTGTCCAGCGGGATCGAGATGCTCCGGTGCGACCTCAACGAACTAGCGTCGCCGGACGCGTACGTGGCCGCGGTCGCATCGTACGCGGCGGCCGAGCCCGCGGAGCCGTGGATCCTGGGCGGCGGGTGGGCCATGGACGAGTTCCCCGGCGGGTGTCCGTCGAAGGGGGCGCTCGACGGCGTGGTGCCGGACCGGCCGGTCTTCTTGCCGAGCCGCGACGGCCACAGCGCGTGGGTCAACTCGAAGGCGCTCGAGCTCGCCGGCGTCACGCGCGACACGGCCGACCCCGCGGACGGCCGGATCGAACGGGACGAGGGGGGCGAGCCGATGGGCACGCTGCACGAGGGAGCGATCGCGCTCGTCGACGCCCTGGTGCCGCCGTCGTCGCCCGATCTCGTCCGCCGCGGTCTGCTCCGCGGGCAGGCATACCTGCATTCCCTCGGCATCACCGCATGGCAGGACGCGATCGTCGAGGTGGACCCGGCCGGGGGTGAGGGCGCGTTCGGGGCATACCTCGCCGCCGCCCGCTCGGGCGACCTCACGGCCCGGGTCGTCGGCGCGCTCTGGTGGGATCGGCATCGCGGGCTCGACCAGATCGACGATCTCGTGGCGCTCCGTGACCGCGGCGCCGCCGGGAGGTTCCGCGCGACGTCGGTGAAGATCATGCTCGACGGTGTCTGCGAGAACTTCACTGCCGCCGTCCTCGATCCCTATCTGGACGCGGCCGGGCTCCCCACCGCGAACCGCGGGATCTCGTTCGTGGATCCCGAGCTGCTGAAGGACGCCGTGACGCGCCTGGACGCGCTGGGCTTCCAGGTGCACTTCCACGCCATCGGGGAACGGGCGAACCGGGAGGCCCTCGATGCCGTCGAGGCGGCGCGGACCGCGAACGGGATGAGCGACACCCGTCCCCACGTGGCCCACATCCAGGTGGTCCATCCCGACGACCTCCCACGCTTCCGCCGGCTCCGGGTCGTCGCGAACGCCCAGCCCCTGTGGGCGGCCCACGAGCGCCAGATGGACGACCTCACGATCCCGTTCCTCGGTGAACCGCGGTGGACGTGGCAGTACCCCTTCGCGAGCCTCGCTCGTCACGGGGCGATCCTCGCGATGGGGAGCGATTGGTCGGTCTCGACCCCAGACCCGCTCCAGGAGATCCACGTCGCCGTCAACCGGCGTATGCCGTCCGGCTACATCCACCACGTGGACCGCGCCGACGCGTTCCTCCCCGAGGAGCGCCTGGACCTCGCCACGTCGATCGCCGCCTTCACGATGGGTTCCGCGTACGTGAACCACCTCGACATCGACACCGGCTCGATCGAGGTCGGGAAGTACGCCGATCTCGTGGTCCTGGACCGCAACGTGTTCGCGGCGCCGCCCGAGGAGATCGCGGAGACTCGCTGCGTCCAGACCTTCGTCGGGGGCCGGCGGGTCTACGCCGCGGCCGAGTCGTAACATGCGTCGGACCGAGGGCCGTCCATCCGCTCGCTGACCAAGGGTCGCGGGACCACGTTGCGCCGAGCGGCCTTGCCACGCACGATATGCGGTCGGTTCCAGCGATGAAGGAGAAGCAGAGATGGCCGAACCGTTCGACATGAGCCTCGTGCAGCGGGGCGCCCGCAACCGCCGGACCCCCTACTACGAGGCGACCCAGAAGTACGGTCCGACGGGCTTCACCGTCTACAACCACATGTACTTCCCGATCCGATTCGATTCCTTCGAGGCGGAGTACGAGACCCTCTTGCACGGGGTCACGCTGTGGGACGTCGCGGTCGAGCGGTGCCTCGAGATCTCGGGTCCGGACGGCTTCCGCTTCGCGCAGTTGCTGACGCCGCGTGACCTTTCGATGTGCGCCGTCGGCCAGGCGAAGTACGTCCTGATCTGCGACGCCGACGGCGGGATCATCAACGACCCGGTCCTGACCCGGATGGACGAGAACACGTTCTGGTTCGCCCTGGCGTCTTCCGACGCGCTGCTGTTCGCGCGGGGGCTCCGCAACGCCTACCCGCACCTCGACGTGACGATCCAGGAGGCCGACGTCGCGCCCTTGCAGGTTCAGGGACCGAAGTCGAAAGACCTCATGGTCTCGCTGCTCGGCGAGCAGATCCTCGACCTCCGCTACTACTTCTGGACCGAGGCGAAGATCGCCGGCGTACCGGTCGTCGTGACGAGGACCGGCTGGACCTCGGAGATCGGCTACGAGGTCTACACGACCGACACCTCGCGAGGGAACGAGGTCTACGAGGCGATCATGGAGGCCGGGGCCGCGTTCGGCATCAAGCCGACGGGGCCGTCGGACATCCGCCGGATCGAAGGCGCGATCTTCAACTGGGGCGCCGACATGACCTACGAGAACAACGCGTTCCAGATGGGGCTCGAGCGTCTCGTCGATCTCGACTCCCTGACCGACGACGCGAGCCTGTCGATCGGCGCCTACCGCCGGATCCGCAGCGAGGGGATCGCCGAGCGCATCAACGGCGTCACGTTCGATGGCGCGCCCTTCCCAGCCTTGAACGCCGTGAAGTGGCCGGCGAGCCTGGACGGGGCGTCCGTCGGGAAGGTCACGTCCGCGATCTACTCACCGCGGCTCAACCTGAACATCGGCTACTGCTGGTTGCCGTCGGAGCTGAGCGTCGAGGGACGGACCGTGAGCGTCGAGACCGAATGGGGCGCCCGCTCGGCCACGGTGACGTCGATGCCGTTCGTGGACCCGTCGAAGCAGATCCCCGTGTCCTAGCGACGCGGGCCGTGCGACCCTGAGGAGGCTCCGCAGATGGTGAACGAGCGCGAGGAGATGCTCGCGAAGAGCGCCACGTTGTACTTCGGCCCGTGGTACCGGCAGTCGCCGTTCTTCAAGTCGACGCTGCGCGCCGGCTGCACGGCGTACGACATCTACAACCACATGTACCTGCCGGGCTACTACGACGACCCGGACACCGAGTACCGCCTCCTGAACGAGGGCGTCACGCTGTGGGACGTCGGGGTCGAGCGCACGGTGCAGGTCAGCGGGCCGGACGCCGATCGCCTGATCGACATGTTGACCTGTCGTGATCTCACGACGTGCGCCGTGAAGCAAGGCAAGTACATGCTCGTCACGGCGCCCGACGGGGGTATCGTGAACGACCCCGTGCTCCTGCATCCCGAGCCGAACGTCTGGTGGATGCAGCTCGCAGACTCGGACGCGGGCCTCTACGCGCTCGGCGTCGCCGCGCAGAGCGGCCTGGACGCCGAGGTGAGCTATCCCGACGTCCACCCGGTCCAGGTCCAGGGGCCGCTGTCGGCCAAGACGCTCGAGAAGCTCGTCGGACCCGCGATCTACGACATCAAGTACTACTGGTGCGAGCGCTTCGAGATCGACGGCATCCCGGTCCTCATCTCCCGGACGGGCTGGACGGCGATCCCGGGCTTCGAGGTGAACCTGCTCGACGGGACCCGCGGCGCCGACCTCTGGGACGCGATCATCGCCGCCGGCGAGGAGTTCGGCATCCGTCCGATCGCGCCCTGCGAGGCGCGCCGGATCGAGGCCGGCATCTTCAACTACAACTCCGATATCAGCATCTCGGACACGCCGTTCCACGTGATGGGGCTGGAACGGCTCGTCGAGGAGCAGCCGCAGGACTACATCGGCAAGGAGGCGTTGGAGCGGATCCGCCGCGAGGGCGTCGATCGCAAGCTGGTCGGTATCGAGCTCGAGGGGACCGAGCTGCGCGCGGAGCTGTCCGAGGTGTGGGCGGTCCACCACGACGGGGCGAAGGTCGGCCGCGTCACGGACGCGATCTGGTCGCCCGGTCTGGAGAGGAACATCGGGTACGTGTGGGTGCCGATCGCGCTCGCCGAGCCGGGCACGCGCCTGGACGTCGAAACCGAGACCGGCGAGCACCTGGTCGGCACGACGGCGTCGATCCCGTTCGTCGATCCGCGGAAGGAGCGCCCCGCGGCCTCGCTCGCGTCCTGATCGACCCGCGGCCGGCCGCACGCCGGTCGCGAACCACCTCCGCTGGAGCGACGTATGCCCAGCGTACCCAGGACATCCCAACGGAGGTTCACATGCGCAGGATCGTTCTCGGGGTCGTGGCGCTCGCGATCGTCGCCACCGCCTGCTCCGTCGATGTCGGTGCCAAAGGGGCATCGACGGCCGACCCACTCAGCACCACGCTCGCGACCACCGGCGCGGGATCCGTCGCCGGGGTCGTGAAGCGGGCCCTCCCGTCCGTCGTCAACGTGACGACGGACGTTTTCCAGACCGACCAGCTCGGCAACGCCCAGGAGGGCAAGGGCGTCGGCACCGGCTTCATCGTCCGCTCGGACGGCGTCGTGGTCACGAACTGCCACGTCGTCGAGGGCGCATCCAAGATCTCGGTCTTCACGTCCGATGCGAAGCCGAAGCAGTACGACGCCCGTGTGATCGGTGGGGACTGCCAGCACGATCTGGCCGTCCTGAAGATCGACGCGACCGGCCTTCCGACGGTGCCGCTCGGCAACTCCGGGTCGCTCGTCCTCGGTCAGCAGGTCGTGGCGATCGGCTACGCGCTCGCGCTCGAGGGCGGACCGACCGTCACGTCGGGTATCGTCTCCTCGCTCGACCGCACCATCAACGTCCAGGATCCGAGCTGCACCGTCTGCAAGAACGGCGGCCGCGTCTACTCGGACGTGATCCAGACCGACGCCGCGATCAACCACGGCAACTCGGGCGGCCCGCTCCTCAACATGGCCGGCCAGGTCGTCGGGATCAACTCCGCGGGCGACGACAACGCGCAGAACATCGGGTTCGCGATCGCGATCGATTCCGCCAAGGACACGATCGCGCAGGCGGTCGCGGAGCCGCTTGCGCCGAGCCCGTACCTCGGGGTCTCGACGCAAGGGGTCACGGCCGACCTTGCGTACCAGCTGGGGCTCCAGACGAGCAGCGGAGCCTACGTGGTCGCGACCACGACCGACGGGCCCGCCGCGCAGGCCGGGATCAAGCAGGGAGACGTGATCGTTGCGATCAACGGGGACGCGATCAGTAGCTCCGACGCTCTCGGATCGGCGCTCGAGCGCCTGCAGCCGAACCAGACCGTGTCGGTCACGGTCGTCACGGCGGACGGATCGCAGCGCTCGATCGACGTCACGCTCGGCACGCGGCCGCTGCCGACGCAGATGCCCTGATCCATCGCATCGCCGCGAACGGAGCCGGGCGGGTAACCGACCGGCTCCGTCGCGTGCGCTAGCCTTCGAGAGCGATGAGCGTGCCATTCGAAGCGGGTGAGCGGGTCCTGCTGCTCGATCAGCGGAACCGGACGTACCTCGTGACGCTCGCCGTGGGCGCGACGTACCACACGCACGGGGGGACGCTCGCGCACGATGCGCTGTTGGGGCGCACGGAGGGGGTCCGGCTCGAGACCTCGGGCGGCATGGTGGTCACGGCCTTCCGCCCGCGGTTCGCCGACTACGCGCTGAAGATGAAGCGAGGCGCGCAGGTCGTGTATCCGAAGGATCTCGGCCCGATCCTGACCTACGGCGACGTGTTCCCGGGCGCGCGGGTGCTCGAGGCCGGCACGGGTTCCGGCGCGCTCACGATCGCCCTATGTCGGGCGGTCGGGCGTGAGGGGAGCATCGTCTCCTACGAGCTCCGCGACGAGCATCACGTCCAGGCGGTGGAGAACATCGAGGGCGCATTCGGGAAGCTCCCGGAGCACTTGGAGCTGCGGATCGGGGACCTGATCGAGGTCGGCCGAACGGGTGAGACGTATGACCGATGTCTGCTCGATCTGCCCGAGCCGTGGGCGCCGTTGCCGGAACTGCGGGAGGTTCTGGAGCCGGGCGCCGTCCTCTGCTCTTACCTACCGACGACCGGCCAGATCCAGGAACTCGTGGCAGCCCTTCCGGCGCAGGGATTCCTGCATATCGAGACCTTCGAGACCCTGCGCAGGAGCTGGCACGTCACGGACCGAAGCGTCCGGCCGGATCACCGCATGATCGGCCACACCGGCTTCCTGACCATCGCGCGCCGGCTCGCCTGAGCAGTCCGGACCATTTCGCCGGCAGGTCCTAAGCCGTTCGCCGGTGCATGCCGTAGATACGGGAAGGGGAACGAACCCGAGGCGGAGCTTCCGCGGCGGTGTCGCTCCACCGGTATACACTCCGGCCCTCGTGGCGGGGAGGTGACGGGAATGACCGGCCACAGCGAGCGTGGCGAGCAGGTCGAGCGCTACGATCAGCACGTCCACGAGCTGCAATCGCAGGTCAAGTTCCTCGAGGAAGAGGTGGGCCTGCTCCGTCGCCGCCTCACGAACGCGCCCCGCCAGGTCTCGATCCTCGAGGAGAAGCTCGTCGAGACGCGCGAGCAGCTCGCGAAGGCGATGGGCCAGAACCAGAAGCTCGCCGACGCCCTGCGGTCCGAGCGCGACAAGATCGAGTCCCTCGCGGAGGAGGTCGAGAAGCTCAGCCAGCCGCCGGCCACGTTCGGTGTCTTCCTCCGTGGCAACGAGGACGGCTCGCTCGACATCGTGACCGCCGGGCGCAAGATGCGGGTGCTGCCGGCGCCGGACATCGATGTCGCGAAGATCGTTCCGGGATCCCAGGTGGTGCTCAACGAATCGTTGAACGTGGTCGAGGTCCTGAGCCCCGATCGCGCGGGCGAGATCGTCCGTGTGAAGGACAAGCTGGGAACGGACCGCGTGATGATCTTCGGCCGGGGCGACGAGAACCATGTGGCGTACCTGGCCGGCGATCTGCTGGAGTCATCGGTGCGCGCCGGCGACAACGTGCTGTTCGACCCGCGTTCGGTCGTGGTGACCGAGCTGCTGCCGAAGGAGGAGGTCGAGGAGCTCGTCCTCGAGGAGATCCCCGACGTCGGCTACGAGGACATCGGCGGGCTCGAGGGTCAGATCGAGGCGATCCGCGATGCCGTGGAGCTCCCGTTCCTCTACGCGGAGCTCTTCAACGAGCACCAGCTCGAACCACCGAAGGGTGTCCTGCTCTACGGTCCTCCGGGCTGCGGCAAGACCCTGATCGCGAAGGCGGTCGCGAAGTCGCTGGCCGAGAAGGTGGCCGAGCGGATGGGCCGCGACGACGCGCGCAGCTACTTCCTGAACGTGAAGGGCCCGGAACTGCTGAACAAGTACGTGGGCGAGACGGAGCGCCAGATCCGCGAGATCTTCCAGCGCGCCAAGGAGCGCAGCGAAGAGGGCCTGCCGGTGATCGTGTTCTTCGACGAGATGGACTCGATCTTCCGGACCCGTGGGACCGGCATCTCCTCCGACGTCGAGTCCACGATCGTCCCGCAACTGCTGTCCGAGCTCGACGGGGTCGAGACCCTGAAGAACGTGATCGTGATCGGCGCCTCCAACCGCGAAGATCTGATCGATCCCGCCATCCTGCGCCCCGGCCGTCTGGACGTGAAGATCAAGATCGAGCGGCCCGACGTCGACCAGGCCAAGGACATCATGAGCAAGTACCTGCACCCGAGCGTCCCGGTGCACCCCGACGAGATCCAGAAGCACGCGGGCGACGTCCAGCTCGCCTGCCGTCGGATGATCGAGCGGACGGTCGAGCGGATGTACGAGCCGTCCGACGAGAACCGGTTCCTCGAAGTGACCTACGCCTCGGGCGACAAGGAGATCCTGTTCTTCAAGGACTTCAACTCGGGCGCCATGATCGAGAACATCGTGCGCCGGGCGAAGAAGGACGCGATCAAGCGCTTCCTCTCCAAGGGCGAGAAGGGCATCCGCAGCGACGACCTCTTCCACGCGATCCGGGACGAGTTCAAGGAGAACGAGGATCTCCCGAACACGACGAACCCGGACGACTGGGCGCGGATCTCGGGCAAGAAGGGTGAGCGGATCGTCTACGTCCGCACGCTGCTCGGGCAGGACGGCGACGGCCGCCAGGTCGAGCGCGTGAACGCCGGGCAGTACCTCTAGCCCGTCGGCCCGGGTAAGGTTGGCCCGTGGCCATCGCGAAGGTCATCGGAACCGAGACGGAGTACGGCATCGCCGCGGTCGGCCAGCCGGACTTCAACCCGGTGCTTTCCTCCTCGTTGCTGATCTCGTCGTACGCCGGCAGCCTGCGGCGGATCCGCTGGGACTACGAGGACGAATCGCCGCTGCGCGACGCACGCGGGTTCGAGCCCGCCCCGGCCCGGGAGATCTCGGATGAGGATCTGGGGCTCGCGAACGTGATCCTCCCCAACGGGGCTCGCTACTACGTCGATCACGCCCATCCCGAGTACTCCACACCCGAATGCCTCTCGCCGCGTACGCTCGTGGTCCACGACAAGGCGGGGGAGCGCGTGCTGGAGCGCTCGCTCCAGGTGGTGGCCGAGGAGATGCCGTCGGCACCGGCGCTCGCGATCTACAAGAACAACTCCGACGGCAAGGGCAACTCGTACGGCACCCACGAGAACTACCTGGTGGACCGCGCCACGGCGTTCGCCGACATCGTCCGGGATCTGACGCCGTTCTTCGTGTCCCGGCAGGTGTTCACCGGCGCCGGCAAGGTGGGCCTCGAGGCCCCGTGGGACGAGCGCGGGCGTCACGCGTTCCAGCTTTCCCAGCGCGCCGACTTCTTCGAGACCGAGGTCGGACTGGAGACCACGCTGAAGCGGCCGATCATCAACACACGAGACGAGCCGCACGCGGACCCCGAGAAGTACCGGCGCCTGCACGTGATCATCGGCGACGCGAACCTCTGCGAGGTCGCCCAGTTCCTGAAGCTCGGCACGACGGCGATCGTGCTGAAGATGATCGAGGACGGCTTCCTGCCCGACTTCTCCCTCGTGAACCCGGTCTCGTCGCTGCACGACGTGTCCCGCGACGTGACCCTCAGCGTCGAGGTGCAGCTGGCCGACGGCCGGTCGATGACGGCGCTCCAGCTCCAGTGGGAGTACCTGGAGCTGGCGCGCAAGTACGTCGATCGCGAGGACGACACGGTCGAGAACCACGAGGTCCTCGACCGCTGGGAGTCGGTGCTGCACGCGCTCACCGGCGATCCGATGACGTTGTCGGGCCAGCTCGATTGGGTGGCGAAGCTCAACGTCCTCGAGGGCTATCGCGAACGGGACGGCCTCGCGTGGAGCGATCCCAAGCTCCGCGCCATCGACCTGCAGTACCACGACGTCCGGCGGGACCGCGGCCTCTACAACCGCCTGGAGGCGTCCGGCAAGGTCGAGCGCCTGACCACGGACGAGGAGGTCGAGCGCGCGATCATGATGCCGCCCGAGGACACGCGCGCGTACTTCCGGGGACGATGCATCGCTCGGTTCCCCGACGCGATCGCCGCGGCTTCCTGGGATTCGATCATCATGGACACCGGCCGTGAAGCGTTGCAGCGCATCCCGATGCGCGAACCCCTCCGGGGAACCAAGGCCCACGTCGAGGAGCTCCTGGCGACCAGTGAGGACGCCGCGGCGCTCGTCGACAAGCTCTCGGGGTGACGGCCGGCATCCCACGGATAGGATGGGCTCCCGGAAAGGAGCAGCACGTGCCCGAGCAAGAGCAGAAGCGCGTCCAGAAGAAGGGCGGCGGTGACGCCGAGGGCGCCGAGGATGCGGGACAGGTCTCCTCCACCTCGAAGGCGAGCGAGCTCAAGGAAGAGATGGATGACATCCTCGATGAGATCGACTCGGTGCTCGAGGAGAACGCCGAGGAGTTCGTGAAGTCCTACGTCCAGAAGGGCGGGGAGTGAGCGACGATCTCCAGCTGCCGCTCGCCGGCACGCCCTTCGGAGCCAGTCCCAGCTTCGTGGAGCTCCTTCGCCGGGAGCGGCCGGGTTCGATGCCGTCGGAACCGACCACGCCGCTCGGAGCCCCGCACGGCACCACCGTCCTCGGGCTGAAGTTCGCCGACGGGGTCATGATGGTCGGCGACCGCCGTGCCACCGCAGGGAACCTGATCGCCGATCCGAAGATGCGCAAGGTCTTCGAGGCCGACGATTACAGCGCGATCGCGATCGCCGGGGCCGCCGGGCAGGCTGAGGAGTTGGTCAAGCTCTTCCAACTGGAGCTGGAGCACTACGAAAAGATCACCGGTGACCGGCTCTCCCTGGAAGGCAAGGCGAACCGTTTGGCCCAGATGATCCGGTCGAACTTCCCGATGGCCTTGCAGGGCCTCGTGGTGGTGCCGCTGTTCGGCGGCTACGACCTGCGTCGGAGCGAGGGTCGGATCTTCTACTACGACGCGACCGGCGGGCGGTGGGAGGAGGACGACTTCCAGACGACCGGCTCGGGCGGGCAGTCTGCGAAGAACTCCCTGAAGAAGCGATGGCGGCCGGGGTTGTCTCGCGATGAGGCCCTCCGCGTCTCGGTCGAAGCGTTGATCGATGCGGCGGAGGACGACTCCGCGACCGGCGGCCCCGATCCGGTGCGCGGGATCTGGCCGATCGCCGTGGCCGTGACCGCCTCGGGCGCCCAGGACGTCCCCGAGGACCAGGTCGTGGCGGCCGTCGAGGCCGTGGTGCAGGAGCGGACCTCGCGATGAGCTTCATGCCGTACGTCGCCCCCGAGCAGCTCATGAAGGACCGCTCGGACTACGCGCACAAGGGCATCGCGCGCGGCCGGTCCGTGATCGGCCTCGAGTACGCGGAGGGGCTCCTGTTCATCGCCGAGAACCCGAGCGTCACCCTGCACAAGATCAGTGAGATCTACGACCGCATCGCGTTCGCGGGCGTCGGCAAGTACTCGGAGTTCGAGGAGCTGCGCATCGCGGGGATCAGGCTGGCGGATCTCCGCGGCTATCAGTACGGCCGGGAGGACGTGAAAGCCCGGGACCTGGCCAACGCGTACTCGCAGGCCCTGTCCACGATCTTCACGCAGCAGATGAAGCCCTACGAGGTCGAGGTGCTCGTCGGCGAGGTCGACGGCGAAGCGGGCGGGACCGGCATCTACCACATCCTGTTCGATGGATCGGTGTCGGACGAGCACGGCTGCGTCGCGATCGGCGGCCAGTCGGAGGATCTGATGGAGGCCCTCCGCGACCGCTACGCGGACGGATGGGACCTCCCGACGGCGATCCGGACGGCCGTGCAGGTCCTCGGCACCACGCCGGAAACGCGGGAGATCCCGGCCGACCAGATCGAGGGCGCGGTCCTGGACCGGACGAAGACGCACCGCCGGAAGTTCCGTCGGCTGGCCCCCGACGAGATCGCATCCGCACTGGCCTAGCGCGGTTCCCGTGCGTTCGCGCGTCGCGGGCATACCCTGGGGTCGATGGATCGACGGATCTTCGGCCTGGAGAACGAGTACGGCGTCACCTGCACCTTCCGCGGGCAGCGCCGGCTGAGCCCCGACGAGGTGGCCCGGTACCTGTTCCGCCGGGTCGTGCACTGGGGCCGCTCCTCGAACGTCTTCCTGGAGAACGGCGCCCGGCTGTACCTCGACGTCGGTTCGCACCCCGAGTACGCAACGCCCGAGTGCGACGCGATCCGCGAGCTGGTCGCGCACGACAAGGCGGGGGAGCGGATCTTGGAGCACCTGCTCTCCGCGGCCGAGATGCGCCTGCACGAAGAGGGCATCAGCGGCGAGGTGTACCTGTTCAAGAACAACACGGATTCGGCCGGCAACTCCTACGGCTGTCACGAGAACTACCTGGTCGCCCGCCACGGGGAGTTCGCCCGGATGGCCGACGTGCTGATCCCGTTCTTCGTGACCAGGCAGATCTGGTGCGGCGCCGGCAAGGTGCTGCACGGGCCGCGGGGAGCGCAGTTCTGTATCGCCCAACGGGCCGAGCACATCTGGGAGGGCGTTTCCAGCGCCACGACGCGCTCGCGACCGATCATCAACACCCGCGACGAGCCGCACGCCGACGCCGAGCGGTACCGGCGCCTGCATGTGATCGTCGGAGATTCGAACATGAGCGAATGGACGACCTTCATGAAGGTCGGGATCACCGACCTCGTGCTCCGGATGGTCGAGGGCAACACCGTGATGCGCGATCTCACGCTCGAGAACCCGATCCGCGCGATCCGGGAGATCAGCCACGACACGACGTGCACCCGGAAGGTGAAGCTGGCGAACGGCCGCGAACTCTCGGCGTTGGACGTCCAGACCGAGTACTACGAGAAGACGGCGCGGTTCGTGGAGCGGCGCGGCGTCGACGAGCCCTCCGAGGTGCTCCTCGCGGAGTGGGGCGCGGCGCTCGAGGCCCTGCGCGCTGGCGAACCCGATCGGCTCGCTCGGAAGGTCGACTGGGTCACGAAGCGGCTGATGATCGACCGGTACATGGCGAAGCACTCGCTGCCGCTCGGCTCACCGAAGATCGCCCTCCTCGACCTGTCGTACCACGACGTCAACCGGACGCGCGGCCTCTACTACCTGTTGGAACGGGCGGGGCGGGTCGATCGTGTCGTCGGCGACGATGAGGTCAGCAAGGCGATGCGCGAGCCGCCGCAGACCACCCGGGCGAAGCTCCGCGGCGACTTCATCCGGCACGCGAAGGCCAAGCGGCGCGACTACACGGTCGACTGGGTGCACCTGAAGCTGAACGACCAGGCCCAGCGGACGGTCTTGTGCAAGGACCCGTTCCGCAGCGCCGACGACCGGGTGGAGCAGTTGATCGCGCACATGTGAGGGGCGCGGCCGGGTGCCGGGTCGCGCCGCGGCGCGCGGCTATCATCGCCGCGATGGCCGGAGACGACGGGATGGAGCCGCTCGAGCGCCTGCTCAACCTGGTCGGGTTGCTGCTGGAGACGCCGATCCCGCTCACCTTCGAACAGATCCGCGAGACCCTCGAGGCCTACCGGTCCGACAACCTCGACTCCGCGAAACGGAAGTTCGAGCGCGACAAGGACATCTTGCGGGAGTACGGGGTGCCGCTCGAGATGGCGCCGACCGACGCGTGGGACGTCGAGCAGGGCTACCGCATCCGGAAGGAGCGCTATTACCTCCCGGAGATCGCCTTCACGCCCGAGGAGGTGACCGCGCTGTTCGTCGCGGCCCAGGGCGCCTCGGAGGAGACCGCGGCGACCCAGGGCGTTCGGAAGCTGCTCTACGGGGCCGACGGCGGGCTCCTCGCGGGCGACGGAGGCGGGCCACTCATCGCGGGCTCGGATGCCCGGATCGAGCGCGTGCTTGCCGCCGCCGACGCGGCGAGCGGCCACCGGCGGACCCGCTTCGGCTACCGGACCTCACAGGGCAGCGTCTCGGACCGCGAGGTCGACGCCTACGGGGTGGTGTTCCGCGGCGGTCACTGGTACCTCGTCGGCCTCGACCGGGAGCGCGACGCGATGCGCGCCTTCCGCCTGTCGCGGTTCACCACCGAGACCGAGGATCTCGGCGAGGGGAGCGGGCCACCCCAAGGATTCCGGGCGATCGACCACGTCGAGGCCGGGCCCTGGCACCCCAGCGGTGAGGACCGTGCCACGATCGCGTTCTCTCCCGCAGCCGCGGTGCTCGCCGAGGGCTCGTTCCCCGGTGCCGCTCGGACGCAGGAGCGCGACGATGGGTGGACGCTGTTCGAGATCCCCGCCGCGGACGAGCAGGCGCTCGCCGCGATGGTGCTCCAGTACGGCGCCGACGCCGAGGTGATCGCGCCGGGGCCGCTCCGCGACGAGGTGATCCGGCGGCTCGAGGCGGTGGCCGATGGCTGAGGGTCGACGACGCTCCGCGACCACGGCCGAACGGCTCGGCCGGATGCTCGTGATCGTCCCGTACCTCGT
>Ga0335082_10002202_pt1 | contig 20934 bp, 14 predicted proteins | sample Lox_Sample_41_FD_206718 | JGI IMG/M metagenome (GOLD analysis project Ga0335082, IMG submission 206718) | Soil microbial communities from Loxahatchee National Wildlife Refuge, Florida, United States - Lox_Sample_4.1 | ecosystem: Environmental > Terrestrial > Soil > Wetlands | place: USA...
GCGGTGATCGGTCTCAGCGGCTCAGGCGCGCAGCGAGAACAGGTCGATCTGGGGCGGCTCGAGCGGGAGGCGGACGGCGTGGAGGACGGCCTCGACCCAGCCCGGGCGGTCGCTCGGGTCGAGGCGGTGCACCGGGACGCCGAACGCGTCGACGAGGGCGTCGATGCCGCGGTCGATCTCGAGCTGGAAGTCGCGGCTGGTGGCGCGGGTGCCGTCGAACGACGGCGGCTGCAGCACGGGGACCTTGAACAGCGCGGTATAGGTCGTCACCCACGCGGTGACCAGCGCGTCGTACTCGGGGCGCCGGCCGCAGCGGTGCACCAGGTAGGCGTAGTTGTCGAGCACCGAGCGGTCGCAGATGACGGCGTCGTTGCGCGACGCGGAGGCCAGCTCTTCGGCGATCTGGGTGTGGAGGATCCAGGCCTGCGCCTCGAGGGTGGTGCCCTCGTTGATCGGCAGCGGACAGTTGCGCGCGACCTCCTTGACGATGTCCACGCCGAAGTCGAGCCGCTTCAGGCGCGAGGCGAGGTCGAAGCACAGCGTGGTCTTGCCGACGCCGTGCGAGCCGATGAACGCGACCTTCACGGGGCTACTTCCGGAAGATCGAGTAGGCCAGCAGGATCGTGTTGACGACCGCGAGCAGCAGGCCCCAGTCCTCCTTGGTGAACGTCGCCCGGCCCATGACCAGCTGGTCGCCGGAGTGCACGCCCAGCTCGCGCAGGGTGGAGCGGGCGATGGACTGCGGGTCGAGCGGGACGCGCACCGCCCGGCCGCTGCGGATCAGCTGCAGCTTGTCGTTGGCCTGGCGCGTGGCGCCGCCGGCGAGCGCGAGGAGGTCGAAGACGGTGAGCGTCGGGTCCACGCTGTAGAGGCCCGGCTTCCAGACCTCGCCGAGGACCGCGACCCGGAACAGCGGCGTGAGGGTGAAGAACGGCCGCTGGAACAGCTGGCTCAGCTCGGTGTTCAGGCGCTCGCGCAGCTGGCTGACGGTGACGTCGCGGACGTTGATGGAGCCCACCAGCGGGAACAGCAGGTTGTCGTTCTCGTCGACCGGGAACTCGCCCGACAGCTCGTCGTGCCCCCACACCTGGACCTTCACCACGTCGCCGGGCCGGATCGCGAGCGGGGAGGTGACCGTGTCCACGCCCGGCGCCCGGGCCGGTATCGCCGCGGGCGCGCCCGGTGCGGGCGGGGGGGTGGGGGTGGGGTTCTGGGCTCGGGCGGCGGTGCCGGTGGCGACGATGGACGAAAGCGCGAGGACGAAGCGGAGGCGTCGCATCGGGAGAAGCTAACGTTCGCCGACGCCGCCGGTCAACGCGGGCGCGAGGGCGCCGAGCAGCGGCTGCAGGTACCGCCCCGTCACCGACTCGGCGCACCGGGCCACCTCCTCCGGCGGGCCGGCGACGACCACCCGGCCGCCGTCGGCGCCGGCGCCGGGGCCGAGGTCCACGACCCAGTCGGCGCGCTTGATGACGTCGAGGTGGTGCTCGATCACCAGCACGGTGTTGCCGGCGTCCACCAGCCGGTCCAGGACCCCGAGCAGGACGCGCACGTCGTCGAGGTGCAGGCCGGTCGTGGGCTCGTCGAGGATGTACAGCTTGCGCCCCTTGCGCCGCCCGGCGGCCGAGAGCTCGCGGGCGATCTTGAGGCGCTGGGCCTCGCCGCCCGAGAGCGTGGTCGCCGGCTGCCCGAGCCGGAGGTAGCCGAGGCCGACCTCGGCGAGGTGCCACAGCGCGCGGCCAAGCCGCTCCTGGTGGCGGAAGCGGCGCAGCGCCTCGTCCACGGTGAACTGCAGCACGTCGGCGATCGAGTAGCCCGCGAGCTTCACGTCGAGCACGTCGCGGCGATAGCGGGTGGCGTTGCACGCCTCGCACGGCACGAACACGTCGGCGAGGAAGACCATCTCGACCTGGACGTGGCCGGCGCCCTCGCACACGTCGCACCGCCCGCCGCCCGAGACGTTGAACGAGAAGGTGGCCGGGGAGTAGCGCCGCTGCCGCGCCAGCGGCGCGGCGGCGAACAGCTCGCGGATCTCGTCGAACGCCTTGATGTAGGTGACCGGGTTGGAGCGTGGCGTCCGGCCGATCGGGGACTGGTCCACCAGCACCGCGCCGTCGAGGGCCTCGAGGCCGGTGATGCGGCGCACGCCGCCCACCACCTCGCCCAGATGCTCCTTGGCGGTGTGGCGGCCCTCGAAGTGCCGCTCCAGCTGCCGGAACAACACGTCGTTCACCAGGGTGGACTTGCCGGAGCCCGACACGCCGGTCACCACGGTCAGCGTGCCGACGGGGATCGCGACCGTGAGGTCGCTCAGGTTGTGGGCGGTCGCGCCCTCGACCGTGATCCACCGGGGCCCGATGCGCCGGCGTGCGGACGGCACGGCGATCCGCCGCTCGCCCGACAGGTAGCTGGCCGTCAGGGTCCGCGCCTGGGCCATCCGGTCCAGCGTCCCCTCGAACACCACCGCGCCGCCGCGCTCGCCGGCGCCCGGCCCCAGCTCGACCAGCCAGTCGGCGGCGCGCATCGCCGCGGGGTCGTGCTCGACGGCGAGCACGGTGTTGCCCTGGTCGGCGAGCCGGCGCAGCAGCGCCAGCAGCCGGTCGGTGTCGCGCGGGTGGAGGCCGATGGTGGGCTCGTCGAGGACGTACAGCGTCTCGGTGAGCTTGCCGCCGAGCGCGTTGGCGAGCGAGATGCGCTGCGCCTCCCCGCCGGACAGGGTGCGGGTCTGGCGGTCCAGCGTGAGGTAGCCGAGCCCGACGTCGTTCAGCACGCGCAGCCGCTGCGCCAGCTCCTCGAGCACCACGCCGGCCACCGCGCGGTCGTGCTCGCCGAGCGCGAGGGCGTCGAGCCAGGCCGCGAGCCCCGCCGCGGTCATGGCGGCGGCCGCGCCGATCGGCTGGCCGCTGACCAGCACCGCGAGCGCCTCGGGGCGCAGCCGGCGCCCGCCGCAGGCCGGACACTCGCTGGCCATCTGGTACTGCCGCAGGAACACGCGCACGTACTGCTTGTAGCGCTTGCGCTCCAGCCGCCGCAGGAAGGGGAAGATGCCGAGGTACCTCCCTTTCCTCGTGTGCAGCAGCTTCTCGCGCGCGGCGGCGGGCAGCGCGCTCCACGGCGCGTCGAACGGAATGCCGGCGCCCTGGCAGAACTGCTTCAGCAGCCGGCGCCGTCCGTCGTAGCGGGGCTTGGTCCACGGGTCGATCGCGCCGTCGGCCAGGGTGCGTCCGGGGTCGGGCACGATCAGGTGCTCGTCGTACTCGAGCACCGCGCCGAAGCCGTTGCAGCCGGGGCAGGCGCCGCGCGGGTGATTGAAGGAGAACAGCGCCGGCGTCAGCACCGGCGCCGCGGCCCCGCAGGCGAGGCAGCGCGGCGTGGCGCTGAACGTCGCGCGCTCGCCCTCGGCGGGCAGCGCGACGGCGATGCCGTCGCCCTGGGTGAACGCCGTGGCGACGGAGTCCGCCAGCCGCTCGACGTTCCCGGCCGCGGCCTCCAGGCGGTCCACCACCACCAGGACGCGCGCGGCGCGTCCGAGGTCGAGGCCCGCGGGCAGCTCCTCCAGCCGGAGCAGCCGTGCCTCGCCGGACGCGCCCCGGCCGGCGCCGCGCGCGCCGTCGGTCCCGTCCACCAGCACCCGCACGAAGCCCATGGCCAGCAGGTTCTCGACCAGCTGGGCGTGGGTGGCGCGCACCACCGGCGGGAGGGGGAAGGCGATCGCCAGCTCGCCGCCGCGCCGCACCAGGGCGTCCACCACTTCCTGCACCGTGTCGGAGCGGACCTCGCCGCCGCACGCGACGCAGCGCGCGCGGCCCACCCGCGCCCACAGCAGGCGCAGGTAGTCGTAGATCTCGGTGGCGGTGCCGACCGTGGAGCGGCTCGAGGTGGTCGGGTTCTTCTGCTCGATCGCCACCGCGGGGGCGATGCCCTCGACGGCGTCCACGGCGGGGCGCGGCATCCGCTCGAGGAACTGCTTGGCGTAGGTGGACAGCGACTCGATGTAGCGGCGCTGCCCCTCGGCGTAGATGGTGTCGAAGGCGAGGGACGACTTCCCCGATCCCGAGGGGCCGGTCAGCACGATGAGGGCGCCGTGGGGAAGCTCGAGGGTGAAGCCCCGGAGGTTGTGCTGGCGGGCGCCGCGGACGACGAGCGATCTCATGGCCCGGGCGAACGCTAAAGGAATGCGAGCAGGATGGCCAGCGGGGCCGCCGGCGCGTAGCTTTCCCGCCACATGGCGACCCTGCTTTCGCCGCGCTTCCTCCGGCGCGGTGGGCCCCGAGTCGGCGGTGCGGGCGGCGCGAGTAACGCCTCCGATGCGCGGCTTCGCTTCCTCCGGCGCGGGCTCGAGTTCTTCGCGGTCGTCTCCGTCGTCGCCCTCGTGGCCCTGCTGTTCTACGGTGGTAACTGGGGGGCATCGCTGGGGGCCGTGGAGCGCCTCAGGCCCGGCTGGGTGCTCGCCGCGCTCGCCCTGGCGTCGTTCGACTGGTGGGGCGGGGGCGTGCGCATCTGGCTCCTGGCCCGGTTCCTCCGCGGGCGGGTGCCGTTCCGCGGCATGGTCCTCGCCGCCGGGCTGAACACCTGGGGCTCGTACCTCACGCCGTCGCAGGCGGGCGGCGGCCCGGTGATGATCTGGGCGATGAGCCGCGCCGGCGTGCCGGTGCCCGAGGCCATGATCGCGACCTTCATGAGCTTCGTCGGCACGGTGGTGTTCTTCGCCGTCGCCGGGCCGCTGGCGATCGTGCTCGGCGCCGGCCACTCGCTCCGCGCGCACGCCCTGGGGGTGCTCCACCTCTCGCTGTACGACCTGTTCAAGGCGAGCGCGTGGGGGTTCGTCATCACCGGCGGCCTGCACCTCGTGGTGCTGCTGTTCCCTGGCCAGGCGCGCCGCCTGGTGCACTGGGCCATCGGCTGGCTGGAGCGCCGGGGAGGGGGCAGCGCGCGGCTCGCCGGGCGGATGAGCGCGCTGCGCGACGGCATCGACCGGATGCAGGAGTGCGTGGTGCAGTTCCTCCGGCCGGCGGGCCTGCTCGCGCTGGCGGGCGGGGTCGCGACGTCGGCGCTCGCCCACGCCAACAAGCTGCTGGCGGGCTACGTGGCGCTGCGGGCGCTTGGCATCCAGGCCAACTTCGTGGACGTGCTGCTGCTGCAGACCTCGCTCTCGTTCCTGCTGTACTTCGCGCCGACCCCGGGCGCCTCCGGCGCCGCGGAGGCGCTGTCGGCGGCGCTGATGAGCGTGTACGTGCCGCGCACGCTGCTGCCGATCTACACCGTGCTGTGGCGGGCCACGGTGAGCTACGCGACCGTCGCGTTCGGCTCGCTGGTCTTCTTCCGGATGCTCCGCGGCCGCCCGGGCGAGGCCGGGGCGGAGGCCGTCCCCGCGTCATGACCGCCCCGTTCCACGAAGAGGAAGCGCTCGGCAAGCCGCTCGACACCGCGCTGCTCAGGCGGCTGCTCCGCTACCTGCGGCCCTACGCCTGGATCACGGTGGGCGCCATCGCGATGCTGCTCGGCGACGCGGTGCTGCAGCTGGCGGGGCCGTATCTCACCCAGGTCGCGATCGACCGCGCCATCCCGGCGAAGGACCTCCGGCTCATCCTGCTGCTCGGCCTGGCGATGGCCGGAGCGTCGGCGGCGGAGTTCGCGCTCGAGTACGGCCAGACCGTGCTCACCGCGCTGATCGGGCAGCGGGTGATGGTGGACCTGCGGCTCGAGATCTTCGCCAAGCTGCAGCGGCTGCCGATCCCGTTCTACGACCGCAACCCGGTCGGCCGGCTGATGACCCGCGTCACCAGCGACGTGGAGACGCTGAACGACCTGTTCACCGGCGGCGTGGTGGCGCTGTTCGGCGACCTGTTCACGCTGCTGGTGATCATGGTGTGGATGCTGGTCGTGGACGCGCGACTGGCGCTGGTCAGCTTCGCCGTCATCCCGTTCGTGTTCGCGGCCGCGCGGATCTTCCAGGCCACGGTGCGCCGCGCCTACCGGGACATCCGGGTGAAGCTGGCGCGCATCAACGCCTTCCTCCAGGAGCACGTCTCGGGGATGCGGGTGGTGCAGCTGTTCGGCCGCGAGGCGGACGCCGCCGCGCGGTTCGAGGCCGTCAACCGCGCCCACCTGGTGGCGAACCTCGAGTCGATCGTGGCCTACGCCCTGTTCTTCCCCGCGATCGAAATCCTCACCTCGGTGGCGCTGGCGAGCATCCTGCTCTACGGCGGCGACCGCGTGCTCGGCCACACCCTGACGGTCGGCGTGCTCGCGGCCTTCCTCCAGCTGGCGCGCCGGTTCTTCCGGCCGCTGCAGGACCTGTCGGAGAAGTACAACATCGTCCAGGCGGCCATGGCCTCCTCCGAGCGGGTGTTCCGGCTGCTCGACACGCCGGAGACGGTGCGCGACCCGGAGCGGCCGGTGGCGCTCCCGCGTCCGGTCCGCGGCACGGTGGCCTTCGAGCAGGTGTGGTTCCGCTACCCGGCCGCGGACGGCAAGGAGCGCGGCGAGGACGGCTGGGTGCTCAAGGACGTGTCGTTCGAGGCGCGGCCGGGCGAGACCGTGGCGATCGTGGGCCACACCGGGGCGGGGAAGACCACGATCATCAACCTGCTGCTGCGGTTCTACGACGTGGAGCGCGGCCGCATCACGGTGGACGGCGTGGACATCCGCGAGCTGGCCCAGCGGGAGCTGCGCGGCCTGATCGGCCTGGTGCAGCAGGACGTGTTCCTGTTCACCGGCGACCTGTCGTCCAACATCCGGCTCGGCACGGACCTCCCGGACGCCGCGGTGGAGGCCGCCGCCCGGCGGGTGGGCGCCCACCGGTTCATCGAGCGCCTGCCGAGCCGCTACGAGCACCGGCTGGGGGAGCGCGGCCAGAACGTCTCGGTGGGCGAGCGGCAGCTGCTGGCGTTCGCCCGGGCCCTGGCGGTGGATCCGGCGATCCTGGTGCTCGACGAGGCCACCAGCTCGGTGGACGCGGAGGCCGAGGAGCAGATCCAGGCGGCGATCGCGCAGCTGATGGAGGGCCGGACCAGCCTCGTGATCGCCCACCGGCTTTCGACCGTGCAGCACGCGGACACCATCCTGGTCCTCCACCACGGGGTGGTCCGCGAGCGCGGCAGCCACCGGGAGCTGCTGGCGGCCGGGGGGCTGTACGAGCGGCTGTACCAGCTGCAGTTGGGTGCCGGGCTGGCGGACGCCCCCCGGTGATCGGTGTGCTTGCCCCCGAGTTGGGCGGCGGCTACGTTGTTCCGAATCTTCACTATCGGGCGGCCGGAATGGCGTTCATCGAGTACGAGGGGAAGCGGTTTCATCTCCCGGCGGGCGATGCCCTGCTGGGGGCCGACGCCGCCTGCCACCTCCGTCTCGAGCGCCCCGGCGTCGCCCCGCGCCACGCCGTGCTCGCCACCGGGCCCGCGCCCGAACTGGCGGTCACGATCCGCCGGGCCGACGACGCCGCGATCGTCGAGGTGAACGGGGTGCCGCTCGGGCCGGTGGCCCAGCCGCTGCTGCACGGGGACAAGATCACCATCGCCGGCCTGGAGCTGCTGTTCGCCGACGAGCGGAAGAGCGGCAGCACCCAGTACGTCTCGGCCGTGAACCTGGCGAACCTCGCGCCGCCGGCCCCGCCGCCGGGCGCCGCGACGCCGGTGGGCACGACCAACGGGCGGGTGATCTCGCTCACCGACGGGCGCGAGTACCGGGTCGAGACGGCGCTCAAGTTCGGGCGGGAGGCGGGCGCGGACGTGGTGGTGCCCGGCGGCCAGGTGTCGCGGCGGCACGCGGAGATCGTGGCGTCGCCCCGCGGCTACGTCCTCATCGACACCAGCACCAACGGCACGTTCGTCAACGGCGAGCGGGTGCAGAACCAGCGCCTGCTCGCGCGCACCGACGTGATCAAGATCGCCGACGAGGAGTTCCGCTTCTACGCCGACGCGCCGCGCCCGGCCCCGGCCCCCGCGCCGCCGCCTCCGGCCGCCGCGCCCCAGCCGCCGGCGCCGCCGCCGGCCTTCGCGGCGCGCCTGCAGTCCACGGGCTACTTCGAGACCGGCAAGCGGCCCGCGCTCCCGGCCGACGCCGCCGCCCCGGCGGCCGCGCCTTCGGGCCCGGCGCCGGCCCGCGCCGCCGCGCCGCCCACGCCGCAGGCAGCGGCGGCCGCGGCATCGGCCGCGGCCGGCCGGGCGCGCGCCTCGGCGCCGGGCGGGCCGCTGGCGAAGTTCCTGGTGCGCTCGGGCGCGCTCAAGGGACAGCGGCTCTATGTGAAGGTGCCGATCGTCAACATCGGCCGGGCCGAGTACAACGACATGCAGATTCCGGACGACTCGGTGTCCTCGCAGCACGCGAAGCTCACGCGCCGCGAGGGCGTCTGGGTCCTCACCGACCTGGGGTCCACCAACGGGACGATGGTGGACGGGGAGAGCATCGAGGGCGACACGCCCATCGCGCCGGGAGCGTTCGTGCGGTTCGGCGACGTGCAGCTGGTGTTCGAGCCGACCGACGACGACGCCGACATCAACGCGCCCAAGGCCACGCGCACGATCTCGGCCGTGCAACTGCAGGACCTGAAGAAGCCGTCGGGTCCGTCCCGCTAACCCTGCCACCCACGCCGGATACCGCTTGCACATCACCTGCGCCGCGCGGACCGACGTCGGACTGATCCGGTCCGGGAACGAAGACAATTATCTGATGGTCCCCGAGCGGGGCGTCTTCATCGTCGCCGACGGGATGGGCGGCCACGCGGCGGGCGAGGTGGCGAGCGAGATGGCGGTGCGCATCGTCGCCCAGGACCTCGGCAGCTTCCGCGGCCTGTCGCCCGACGACGCCGCGGCGCGGATGATCCAGGCCATCCGCGACGCCAACGCCGCCATCTACGAGCGGACCCTCAGCGAGCACGACAAGCGCGGCATGGGCACCACCTGCACGGTGCTGGTGCTGCACGCCAACCGCTACCTGCTCGGCCAGGTGGGGGACAGCCGCGGCTACCTGCTCCGGGAAGGCGTGTTCCACCAGCTGACCAAGGACCACTCCTACGTGCAGGAGCAGGTGGACGCCGGGTACCTCACGCCGGAGCAGGCCCGCACCCATCCCTACTCGAACGTCATCACCCGCTGCGTAGGCGCGAGCGGCGACGTGACGCCCGACCTGTTCAGCGGCGTGGTGCGGCCGGGCGACGTGTTCCTGCTGGCGAGCGACGGGCTGACCGGGATGCTGGAGGACGACGTGCTGGCCGGGGTCGTCCAGGGCGACGGCACGCCGGAGAAGTGGGTGGACCGGCTGGTGGGCGAGGCGAACCGCCGCGGCGGCCTCGACAACATCACCGTGGTCATCGTGCGTGTGGACACGGTCGAGGAGCCGGCGGGCGACGCCGCCCAGGGCGCGGCGGCGCAGCAGGCGCAATAGGTCCCTTCGAAGCCGCTGGGAGGGGCCGGGCGCGGATGCCGGCCCTTTTCAGTTCACCTGAGCACGAGACCGCGCCCGCCGCGGGGGATGAACTCGTCCAAGGGCATGCTTGAGGTCAAGCGCTGGGCGGCCGAGCGCGAACCCATTGGTCCCGCGTAGTGCGCTGGCACCCGTCGGCTCCAGCAGTCGGAGGTCGCCTCGCGAGTTCGGGAACGTCATGGTCCATGTGCTGTACGTGCAGTCGATGGGCCACCGTCCGCTCTTCGTGCTGATCAGGCGGCCGACGTCCGACGAGGATCGGAGGGCGATCGTGCACTCGCCGCCGCTCTGGTCGTTCTCGCCCAACTGGAGGAGCGAGTCGTCGGGCAGGTAATGCGGCCCGGACTGGTTGACCCCGCTGAAGGGCACCACCTGACCTGTTCCCGACGACTGAATGCTGGTGATGGCTGAGGGGGCCGCGCCGGACGCCGACAGCAGTACGGCTCGCCGACCATCGTGGCTCCACGCGATCTCGCTGTAGGTCTGTTCGCAGTTCTGGATCTGGCCCACCGGGACTGCGCTGCCGCCGAGCAGCGGCACCAGATAGGCTCCCTCCGACACGCCATCGCAGAGATCGCCGGAGATTCTATCCAACTGGAAGACAACCTGGTCCGCGGTCGGTGAGACGCCGACATCGCCTCCGTTGGCCCAGTCCGCGTTCACATACGGGCCGATCGGATTCAGTGTGTCGGGCCTCCCGCGATGCAGCACGAACCGCGTGAGGTAGAGACCCCAGAGCAGGTCTACGGTGTCCTTCTCCAGGTAGAGGCGCTGCGCGAAGGGGACGTACCCGAGCCGGGCGCCGTGGTAGTCGATCTCGATGGATCCCCAAGCGGTGTCGTCCTGCGGCGAGTCGACCACGGCTATCCGCCGCCCGCCTTGGGCCACAGACAACGCCGTTGCCCAGTGGGCACCGGGGACCTGGAGATAGCGCGCCTGCCTGCCTGGCGGCTCCAGAATCACGGAGGTGACGTCTGGGTCTCCGCTCGCTGGGACGCGGGCCGGATAGCCGCAGATGGGCGTTCCCGGCCGGTCGGCGGACAGCAGGGCGAGAGAGCCGTAGGCGTCGAGTTGATACGGGTGGTCAGTGAACCCGTCTACGCGAACTGCGAGGCGTGGGTCCATCTGACCGGTCCGCGGGTTCATCCGCGGCTGTTGCGCGCCGTTGATCAGATAGCCTTTCAGCTCCGCGGCGCTGAGGCTCGGATCCATCGCTAGCAGTTGCGCGGCGACGCCAGCCACCATTGGAGCAGACAGCGATGTGCCAGAGTCGGCGAACGTCCCCGACGGGAAGCTGTCGCGTTTGGCGAGTGTCGTGATTCCGACAGCCGGCGCGACAATCTCCATTGCGCCGTGTACGTCCATGCTCCCAAGCCACCTTGCGCCGCCGCGGTCCGTTCCGCCCACCAACAGGATGTTGTCTCCGTACCCGGAGGCATACAGTTGCGCGGCAGCCACGAAGGTGCCGATGTCCCCTTGCGCCGTCTGTAGATTGCCCAGGGACATGTCGGGGCTGTTGTCTGCTACTGCGATGACCCAGAGATTCCCCCGACCTCTAGAAAGGTACGCTGACATGACAGATTCAATGGCGGCGACATCGCTGGGCGTGGCGGCGCCGAAGTACGTTGAGGTGACGAGCACCCTTACTCCCGCGTCACCAGCGTGGGCCAGGTATCGGCCAAGGTAAAGCACGGGATCCTTGACTGCGGCGGTGCCTCTGGCCATGGCGTACGTGTGCAGGGCGGTCCTCCACATGACACCTGCGATGCCCGTGTTGTTGTCGCCTTGAGCCGTGAGAACCCCGGCTACCGCCGTGCCGTGCGAGAGGTAGTCCCGGCGGTGGAGTTCCGGGAGGTCCGCGAGGTCAGCTGAATCGGGCTCCTCATTTGCCACGAGAGATCGAGAAAGGTCCGGGTGCCCGGCATCGAACTCAAAATCTATGACGCCCACAGGCACCGGAGGGTCACCGTACTGTCCAGTCTCGCATCCCCAGGCCAACGTGGATCGCACGGCGAGGAACGGAAGGAGCGAGGCGGAGGGCTGCAGCCAGTCAGCTCGGGTCGCTCCTGAACCGTCGTTGGGGAAGCGGCTCTGAGGGCTGTAGGCTCCATGAAAGGTGACGCCGAAGGCGAGGCGGACTCGCGGTTCTTGGGACACCGCCGCAAGGAGAGAATCCAGCGCACCGTACGTCGGCCCCGGATCCGGGACCCGCACAACGTATGCCGGCCACTCTGGGAGTCCCCCGACGATCACGGCGTGGTACCGCGCGAAGATGGAGCGCACGCCGTCACCCGAAACGCTGTCTCGGAACTGGATCACGACGAGATCCCGATAGTACCGCACCGTCGTATCAGCTGGGTAGATGGCGAAGTGCGTAGTGTCCGCGGGATAGCGGAAGGCGGCCGGTACCGGTGGGCGCCCGGTGTCCGCAGCAACCACAGCGATGGCGAGCCGCGGCGGGCTGCCGCTCTCTCGCGACCCGAAGTCCACCTTCCCGGGTTCGCCTTCCACGGTCTTCTTCAGGAGCCATCCATTGTTCGGCTGGCCCGCGAGCCAGGCACGCACGTCGGCCGTCACGTCGAAGCTGACCACGCCGGTCTGCCCGTTCCTGAGCAGTGCTGTCGCAGTCGTTTCCGCCGCAAAAGGATATGTGGCGCTGTGGTCCATGTCCCACGCCGTGGCGCCGGCGCAGTCAGCGCGCGAATTGCCCGGCACGCTGTCCGCGGCGCAGTTCCAGGTGGCCCCCAGCTCGGTCCAGGCCTGCGTCATCCGGTGTAGCTCAATCGTACGGCCGGACGTGCCCCAGTTGTCCCCTAGGTCCGAGATCGTGAGTTCGAGGCGGGCTGAGGTCACCGTGCCGCCGGCTACCGCCTGCGCCAGCGCCCCCTGGTCCCAGCGCAGCAGCACCCGGTTCTTCCCGCTCGACTGGAGCCGCAGGATCAGATCCACACCTTGGTTCTGGTTGGGGCTCGCCTGCCGAATGTACGTGTCCGCGCTCGGGGCGAGCGCTGTGTCGCGCTGCGGCGGCTGGTCCACGTGGACACGTGGGCCCACTACGCCGGTCGGCTGGTCCTGCTGGCACGCCGAGGCGCCGAGCACGGAGGCGCAGATCGCTGGCAGGAGATGGACGAGCATATGGCGCATCCTCTCTGGAGAGCCGGTCGGCACGGGGGGCATCTCTCACTCCGGCGCTGGTGGTCTGGCGGCCCCGCCGTCTGTGGCGGGGAATCGCCAGCCACCGTACCGCCTAGGCGTCACTCGAGCGTCACCGGCACCTCTCGGTCACCGGAGTCATCCCATGAGCTTACACGACAGGGGGGGGTCGGGATTCAATTCCGCTAGTTCGACAGCACGCTCCGTAGCTGCGCCGGCTCGACCGTCGCCGGCTTCGCCACGAACACCCGGAGCCGCCGCGCCGACTCGACCAGGTCCTCCGCCATCCTCGGCAGGTCCATCACGCCCGGCCAGCCGGCGTCGGTGAGGCGCTCCACCGCGCCGCCCCGGCGCGCGATGGGCAGATCGAGGCCCAGCATCGCCGTCTTGTGCGGGAAGTCGATCAGCACCTCGCCGGGCGCGAGGCCGCAGCTCCTGGCGAGCGCGTCCTCGGCGCGCCGCAGCGGCTCGCCGCCCTCCCACACCCAGCTCGGCACGTCGCCTACTTCGCCCGGCAGCAGCTCGAGGGCCCGCTTGTAGAGCCGCCGCTCCCGCAGCGCCCGGGCGATGCCGGTCCGGTCGCGCGCCGCGAGCTCGTGGATCAGCGCATCGTCCGTGGCCTGCGCCAGCGCCGCGGGACGGATGACGCCGTCCTCGACCGCCGCGGCCACCAGCCGCTTGAACATCGCGTTGGCGCTGCGCGCGGCGTGGTGCCAGTAGACGTTGCGGTACATCTGGTACTTGGCGAACAGCAGCGACTCGAGCGCCGCGAGGCCCTTCTCCATCACGCCGACGCGCCGCCGCCCGTCCAGCTCGACCACCACCAGGCAGGCGAGCAGCCGGTCCACGTCGATCTCGCCGTAGGGCACGCCGCACATCAGCGCGTCGCGCTTGAGGTAGTCGATCTTGTCGAGGTCGATCGAGCCCGACACCAGGCCGGCGAGCGGGTGCGCGCTGGCGCCGGTGACGATCGCGCCCACGGCGCGGGCTCCGCCGGGAACGCCGGCTGCGCCGAGCGCCTGGGCCAGGGGCCCGGTCTCGAGCGCCGCGGCGCCGAGCGTCTCGTGCGAGGGGAAGCCGGCCTCCTCCAGCGCGTGCGAGAAGGGATAGTGGCCGATGTCGTGCAGCAGCGCGGCGAGCCGGACCAGGAGGGTGTCGCCCTCGCCGAGGCCGTCGAGCTGGCCGCGATCGCTCAGCGCCGCGAGCGCCCGGCAGGCGAGATGGTAGGTGCCCAGGGCGTGCTCGAACCGCGAGTGCGTCGCGCCCGGGTAGACGAGGAACGCGTGCCCCAGCTGGCGCACGTAGCGCAGCCGCTGGAAGGCCGGCGTGTCCACGATGCGCACCGCCGCCGCCTCCAGCCGGATGTTCTGCCACAGGAGGTCGCGGACGACCTGGGCCTTGGGCACCTCGCGCTCGGTGATCGCCGCCTCCCGTGCCGGGTGAGGCCGCGCAAGCCGATGGCCGCGCGGACGTTAGGCCGGGGAATGTGCCACGCGGCGCTCGACCGGGCCAGTCTCGGCCCGCGTGTCGATTCGGCGCCGGTTGACACGCGGGCGTTCGAACGGTCAGTGTATGGAGCCTGCGGGCGAAGCGCCGCGGCGGCCTCCCGGGCCCCAGTCCAGGCCGCGAGCACGGAATCTGCGGTTACGCAGCACCCGTTCTCGGGAATCTCCAGACAGCACCAGCGCCCCGATGCCGGCGCGTACCGGCCCAAGGAGGACGTGGTGGCCAGTCGAGTGAGCGCGCCGACGAGAAACCAGAAGCTGCTCGCCTTCGTGGACGAGGCGGAGGCGCTCTGCAAGCCGGACGCCGTCCACTGGTGCGACGGGTCGGACGAGGAGTACCAGGAGCTGTGCGAGGGCCTGGTCCGCTCGGGCACGTTCATCCGCCTCGACCCCGCCAGGCGCCCCAACTCGTTCCTCGCCCGCTCGCACCCCTCGGACGTGGCCCGGGTCGAGGAGCGCACCTACATCTGCGCGAAGACGAAGGACGACGCCGGCCCCACCAACAACTGGGAAGACCCCGCGGCCATGCGGGCGAAGCTCAAGGGGCTGTTCGACGGCTGCATGCGGGGCCGCACGATGTACGTGATTCCGTTCTCGATGGGCCCGATCGGCTCGCCCATCGCGCACGTCGGCGTGCAGATCACGGACTCGGCGTACGTCACCGTCCACATGAAGATCATGACCCGGATGGGGCAGCAGGTGCTCGACGCCCTGGGCGACGGGTTCTTCGTGCCCTGCATGCACTCGGTGGGCGCGCCGCTCGCGCCCGGGCAGAAGGACGTGCCGTGGCCCTGCGAGGGCGACATCGCGCGGAAGTACATCGTGCACTTCCCCGACGAGCGTGAGATCTGGTCGTACGGCTCGGGGTACGGCGGCAACGCGCTGCTGGGGAAGAAGTGCCTGGCGCTCCGGATCGCGTCGGTGATGGCGCGCGACGAGGGCTGGCTCGCCGAGCACATGCTGATCCTCGGCCTCACCTCGCCCGCCGGCGAGCGCACCTACGTGGCGGGCGCGTTCCCGAGCGCGTGCGGCAAGACCAACCTCGCGATGATCGTGCCGCCCAAGGGATTCGAGGGCTGGAAGGCAAGCACGGTGGGCGACGACATCGCGTGGATCAAGCCGGCCGCGGACGGCACGCTGCGCGCGATCAACCCGGAGGCGGGGTTCTTCGGCGTGGCGCCGGGCACCAACCGCGAGACCAATCCCAACGCGATGGACACGCTGCGGGAGAACTGCATCTTCACCAACGTGGCGCTCACCGACGACGGGGACGTGTGGTGGGAGGGGATGGGGCCGGCGCCGGCGCACGCGATCGACTGGAAGGGCAGGGACTGGACGCCCGACGCGAAGGACCCCGCCGCACACCCCAACTCGCGCTTCACCGCCCCGATCAAGCAGTGCCCGTCGTACGATCCCGCCTGGGAGGACCCGGCCGGGGTGCCGATCAGCGCGTTCCTGTTCGGGGGCCGGCTGTCCACGACCTTCCCGCTGGTGTGCGAGGCGCTCGACTGGACGCACGGCGTGTTCCTCGCCGCGACGATGGGCTCGGAGGCGACCGCGGCCGCGCACGGGCTCGCGGGCGTGCGGCGCGACCCGTTCGCGATGCTGCCGTTCGTCGGCTACCACATGGCCGACTACTGGGGCCACTGGCTGGCGATGGGCGAGCGCGCCGGGCTCAAGCTGCCGCGCATCTACCGGGTCAACTGGTTCCGGCGCGACGAGGAGCGGAAGTTCGCCTGGCCGGGCTATGGCCAGAACCTGCGGGTGCTGAAGTGGATCGTGGAGCGGGTCCGCGGGCGGGCGCGCGCCGTGGAGGGCCCGTTCGGGAACATGCCGCGGTGGCGGGACCTCGATTGGAAGGGCCTCGACTACGACCGCGCCGCCTACGCCAAGATCACCGACGTCCGCAAGGAGGACGCCCAGCGCGAGGTGGACAGCGTGCGGCGCTGGTTCCCCAAGCTCGGCGACCGGCTGCCGGTGGCCCTGAAGCTGGAGGTCGCGCGGCTGGCGGGGCGGGTGTCGAGCCAGCCGGATACGTGGAGGGCCGAATAAGCAAAGCGTGAGAGGTGAGGAGTGAGGCGTGAGACGTTCAAGTGAGACGTGAGAGGCGAAGGCCGTGAGACGTGAAAGGCGTGAGAGGTGAGTTCCCTCTCACGCCTTTCGACTTCTCACTTCTCACTTGAACGTCTCACCTCTTACTTCTCACGTCTCACGGTTCACTCGGGCTTCAATCCCAGTGCGCGCGACCCTGCGCATCCACGGCGGCGATGACCGCCATGTTGATCACGTCCTGCGCCTGGATGTCGCGCTGCAGGATGTGCACCGGCTTGTTCATCCCGACCAGGATCGGCCCGATCGCCTCGGCCTTCGCCACCGACTTCAGCAGCTGGTAGCCGATGTTGCCGGCGTTGAGGTCCGGGAAGACCAGCACGTTGGCCGGGGCCGTCAGGCGGCTGAACGGGTAGGCGCCCTTGAGGATCCGCTCCTCGAGCGCGGTCTCGGCCATCATCTCGCCGTCGGCCTCGAGGTCCGGCTCGCTCTCGTGCAGCAGCCGCACCGCCTCGGCGACCTTGTCGGTCGCCGGGAAGCGCGCGCCGCCGAAGTTGGAGAACGACAGGAACGCGATGCGCGGGGTGACGCCGAGCCGCTTCACCAGCCGCGCGGTCTCCGAGGCGATGTGCGCCAGGGTCTGCGCGTCCGGATCCACGTTCACGGTGGTGTCGGCCACGAAGTAGACGTTCTTCTCCACCACCATCATGAAGATGCCGGCCAGCGCCTTGGCGCTGGGGTCCACGCCGACGGCCTGCAGCGGCGCGTGCAGCTTGTCGGGATAGAACTGCTCGATCCCGCCCACCATCGCGTCGGCGTCGCCCTCGGACACCATCATCGAGGAGAAGTAGTGCGGGTGCTCCATCAGCCGGCGGGCCGCGCCCAGCGTCATTCCCTTGCGCTGGCGCTTGAGCCACAGCGCCTGGGCGTAGCGCTCGCGCGCGTCCGACGTGCGCGGGTTGACGACCGGGATCCCGTCGAGCGGGATCTCCGCGTCCTTGGCGACGCGGCCGACCTCGGCCGGATCGCCGAGCACCACCGGCCTGGCGATCTTCTCGTCCACCAGGTTGCGCGCCGCGCGCAGGATCCGCTGGTCCCAGCCCTCGGGAAAGACGATGCGCTGGGGCCGGGCGGCCGCGCGGGCGGTGAGCCCGCGGATCAACGCCCGTGCGTACCCGAGCCGCGCCTCCAGCTCCTCGCGGTAGGCCTTGAGGTCGATCTGCTTGCGCGCGACGCCGGTCCGCATCGCCGCCTCGGCCACGGCCGGGGCCTCCCACAGCAGCACCCGAGGGTCGAGCGGCTTCGGGATCAGGTAGTCCACGCCGAAGTGCAGCCGGTCCACGCCGTAGGCGGTGCGCACGGCGTCGGGCACGTCCTGCTTGGCCAGGTCGGCCAGCGCGTGCGTGGCCGCCATCTTCATCTCCTCGTTGATCTTCCTGGCGTGGACGTCGAGCGCGCCGCGGAAGATGAACGGGAAGCCGAGGACGTTGTTGACCTGGTTCGGGTAGTCGGAGCGGCCGGTGGCAATGATCGCGTCGGGCCGCGCGGCCCGGGCGTCCTCCGGCATGATCTCGGGCGTCGGGTTGGCCAGCGCGAAGATCACCGGCTGCTTCGCCATGCCCTTCAGCATCTCCGGCGTCACCGCGCCCGCCACCGACAGGCCGACCAGCACATCGGCGCCCACCAGCGCGTCCTTGAGGTCGCGCGCGTCGGTCGGGCGGGCATAGGCCTGCTTGTACTTGTTGAGGTCGGTGCGGCCGGCGTGGACCACGCCCTTGGTGTCCACGATCGTGATGTGCTCGCGCGTGACGCCGAGCCGGATGTAATGGTTGGCGGTCGCGATGGCCGAGGCGCCGGCGCCGCTGAAGACCACCTTGATGTCCGCGAGCTTCTTGCCCGTCAGCTCCACCGCGTTCACCAGCGCGGCCCCGGAGATGATCGCCGTGCCGTGCTGGTCGTCGTGGAACACCGGGATGTCGAGCGCCTCGATGAGCCGCTCCTCGACCTCGAAGCAGTCGGGCGCCTTGATGTCCTCGAGGTTGATCCCGCCCACCGTCGGCTCGAGCATCTTGCAGAAGGCGATGCACTCCGCCGGCGTCGGCGCGTTGATGTCGAGGTCGAACACGTCGATGTCCGCGAACGCCTTGAACAACACGCCCTTGCCTTCCATCACGGGCTTGCCCGCGAGCGGGCCGATGTTGCCGAGCCCGAGCACCGCGGTGCCGTTCGAGACCACGGCCACGAGGTTGCCGCGCGCGGTGTACTTGTAGGCGAGATCGGGTTCCTTCTCGATGTCGAGGCACGGCTCGGCGACGCCCGGGGTGTAGGCGAGCGACAGGTCGAGCTGCGTCTTGCAGGGCTTGGTGAGTGCGATCTGGATCTTGCCCGGGCGGCCCTGCGAGTGGTAGTCGAGTGCTTCCTGGCGTCGAACGGCCATGGCGACCTCAGCCGCCGCGACCGTCCTTTCCTGCCGGACGGACCCGGGCGGCATCGAGAGAGTTGATCTTCTCCACGCGCTGGGCGTGGCGCCCTCCGCCGAACTCCGTGGCGAGGAAGGCGCTGACGATATCCCCAGCAAGCCGCGTGCCGATGAGCGTCCCGCCCAGCGTCAGCAGGTTGGCGTCGTTGTGCTCCCTCGCGTTGCGGGCCGTGGTCAGGTCGTAGCACAGGGCCGCCCGCACGCCGGCCACCTTGTTGGCGGCCATGGCGCTGCCAATCCCGGCTCCGTCGATCATGATTCCCCGCCACGCCCGTCCCTCGGCCACCGCGCGCGCCACGGCCACCGCGAAATCGGGGTAGTCCACGGCCTGCGCGTCATGGGTGCCCAGGTCGAGCACCTCGTGGCCCAGCCGGGCGAGCGTGGTCTTGAGCTGCTCCTTGAGCGGGAAGCCGCCGTGATCGGCGCCGATGGCCACCACCGCCCGCTGCGGCGCGGGTGCCTCGGCCGGCCCGGGAGGACCGGCGGGCGCGGGCGCGGCGGTCGCTGCCGGCGTGGCGGGGCCCGCGGGCGCGGCGGTCGCTGCCGCCGCCGGGCCGCTCCCGGCCGCCAGCGAGACACCGAGCAGCTGAGCGACGTCGCGCGCGGCGGGCGTGACGATGGCGCCCGGGGGCAGGTCGAGCGCGCGGCCCGTCCTCGCGGCGGCGCGGACTTCGGCTTCGGTCACGACGCGCCGGCCGGTCATGGCCGGGGCGGGGGCCCGATCTTGGACGCGACGTGGTAGAGCAGCTGGATGGTGTAGCGGTCGTCGGCCGACAGGGCGAGGCGGCGCGGCGACTGGTACATGAGGTCGGCGGTGTCGGGACTGTGGGCGAGGATGCCGAGGGCGTGGCCCAGCTCGTGGGCGGTGACGAAGCGATAGCAGGCCGCGACCACGGCGCTGTCCGCACCGGGGAACGGCGCGACGAACGAGCGCATCGGGCCGTCTAGCGCCGTGCCGGCGGAGTCGAGCGGCACCTGGGTGACGCCCCGGCACGCGCTACTGGTGTCGGCGTAGAGGACGCGCGCGGCGCGCACCGCGGCGGGCAAGGACACCACGCTGCGGACGACGATGTCGGCGTGCGTCGAGTCGGCGGCCGCCGTCAGCGTCAGCTCGCGGCAGTGGAACGCGCCGGTCCACAGTGCCATCGCCGTCTGCACGGTGGCCGGCAGGTTGCCGGTCGGCTCGGCGTAGACGCGCACCGGGTTGTAGGACGACGGCCAGTGGAACACGAGGTTGGTGTCGTTCTGGTAGTCGAAGCGGTAGGCCCGGGCGCCGGATTCGAAGCACGCGCCCGGTCCCACGCCCTCGTGGCAGGCGAGGGCCAGCGCCACCGCCGCGCCGGCGGCGAGCCAGGCGAGCGCCATCGCGCCGCGGCCAGCGAATGAAGTCATACCGGTACGAAACCACGGCTTCCCCGCGTGCGCAACGGCGCGTCAGAAGCCCTCGCGGAAGGCGTGGCGGCCGATGAGCGGCACGAAGCGGCAGCCGCCGGCGTCGCGCATCGCGAGGCCCTCCGGTCCCAGCGTGCCCACCACCAGCTCCTGGAGCGCGAGGTCGCCGACCGGCACGGCGATGCGGCCGCCCGGGGCGAGCTGCGCCACCAGCGGCGCGGGGATGGCGGGCGCGGCGGCGGTGACGAGGATGGCGTCGAACGGCGCGGCCTCGGGCCAGCCCAGCGAGCCGTCGCCGACGCGGTACTCGACGTTCCCGATGCCCAGGGCGGCGAGCCGCCGCTCGGCGCCCGTCGCCAGCTCGGCGAGGCGCTCGACGGTGAACACCCGCCGCACCAGGTGGGCGAGGATCGCGGTCTGGTAGCCGGACCCGGTGCCGATCTCGAGGACGCGGTCGGTGCGGCGCGGCGCCAGCACGGCGGTCATCAGCGCGACCATGTAGGGCTGCGAGATGGTCTGGCCCCGGCCCACCGGGAGCGGCGCGTCGTCGTGGGCCGCGTCGGCGAGGGTGGCGGGCACGAAGCGGTGGCGCGGGATGGTGGCCAGCGCGGCCAGGGTGCGGCGGTGGCGCACGCCGCGCCCGGCGATCTGGACGGCGACCATGCGCCGCCGCTCGGCGCGGCCCTCGTCAACGCGCACGGCCGCCTCCGCGGCGGCGGGAGATCGCTTGCGGCGCGCCGCCGCCGACGGTAGGTTCGCGCCGGACGGGCGCCCGGAGCGCCACACCCGAGGATTCATGGCCGAGACGGTCCGTACCCACGTGCTGGTCGCGGGAGACGCCGCCGCGAGGCCCGCCAGCCTGGCGGCCACGCTGGAGCACGCCGGCCTCCGCGTCGAGGAGCTGCCGCCGGGCGGCGATCTCGGGGCCGCCGCGGC
>Ga0335082_10002203_pt1 | contig 20934 bp, 18 predicted proteins | sample Lox_Sample_41_FD_206718 | JGI IMG/M metagenome (GOLD analysis project Ga0335082, IMG submission 206718) | Soil microbial communities from Loxahatchee National Wildlife Refuge, Florida, United States - Lox_Sample_4.1 | ecosystem: Environmental > Terrestrial > Soil > Wetlands | place: USA...
ACTGGCTAGCTTGTTCGTCCTCACCCACTCCTCGGCAGTCAGTTCGCTCACGGCCTCTCCCCGATGATCGATGCCTAAGTCAACTATATACCTGCTCTAGTCAATAATGAGAGGTTCCGCATGCATGCTGGCGGACGAGCCGGGGTAGCGCACGGGCCGCAGGAAACACCTCAGTGACTCTGGCACCTCCCGCACCAGCGTCTGACGACATGAACGCCGCGTAGTACCTCCAGGGCGCGTATGGGACCCGCATCAGGTGCCGCAACTGTCACGGCGCCCGTGAACCGGCCGGAGTACGCGCCGCCACCTTCGCACTGGTCGGCATCGGTCGCGCAGACGTATTGGTCCAGATCTCAAGTGTCATGATGTGGGGCCGTCCAAGGGCTGGAAGTGCCGTAAATAGGATGACGCGTAGCGGCAGGCACAGGCGAAACCAGCTAAATGACGGAAGCCAGCGAGATAAGGGAGGCGCACGGCATGCGGATGCGGACGCTCGGCGGTACCGGGATCAAGGTGAGCCCCTACTGCCTCGGCGCGATGATGTTCGGCGCGTGGGGCAACCCCGATCACGAGGACAGCATCCGGATCATCCATGCCGCGCTGGACGGCGGGATCAACGCCAGCGTGACCCTTGACGACGCCGTGCTGGACCGCATCGACCAGATCGTCCCGCCGGGGGGAACCTCAACCCGGCCGACGCGGGGTGGCAGCCGTCCGCGCTCACCGATCCGGCCGTCCGCCGCCGCCCGCAGGCCGCCCGCTCCGTCGCCTAGGCGGCTCACGATCGCGTCATAGACCCTTGGCCGCCGCGATGTAGTTGTGCCCGAGGGCCAGGGCCTCGCGCAGCGTGAGCCCGAGCACCTTCATGGCCCGCGAGTCGAACGGGACGTGCTCGGGGGTCGCCCTGTCCGGCGGGACGGCCGGCAGGGCTGCGCCGATGGCCGCGCGGGCGGCGTCCGGCGATATCCCGATGGCGGCGATGGCCCTCGCCGCCAGGCCTTCCTGCTCGTGCAGCATGCCGAGGATCAGGTGCTCGGGGAGCACGCGGTCGTCCCGTCGCTTGATGGCTTCCTGGCGCGCGGCGATGACCGCGCGCTTAGCAAACGTCAACCCGTGGTTGACGTTAAGAACTACTCGAGCCGCATGTACAGCGACACGATCGTGCTGTCCGGTCCCGAGGTGATGCTCAGCTCGGTCATTTCCGCCACGTCAGCAAACCCCCTTCGCTACGTTTGGTGAAGAAGATGCTACAAGCAGTCGCGTGCCCTGTCCGGGTTTCCGGCGTTCAGCGGCCCTGTGGGCAAGGTGATGTGGCGTCGGGGGAATGGTGGCGACGCCCTGGCCGGATGGGCTGCTGCTAGCTAGCGCTGACAGCCCACCCAGCCAGAGGAAATGCGCCCGGACCTGCTAGGGACGGACCTCGTAGACGAGGTTGAACGGGGTCTCGGCCGCGCGCCGGAACCTGGTGAAGCCGGCGTCGGTGATGACCTGCCTGATGGCGGCCTCGCCGGCCTGCGCGCCGAGCGCGTAGCCGCCGGACTGGGACAGCGCGTTCGGCACGCACAACAGCGTGGAGGCGCTGTAGTAGACCCGTCCCACCGGGTTCATGTTGCCCGCTATGTCGTCGTCGGCGGCGGGCTCGACGATGAGCCAGGTGCCGTCGGGCTTGAGCGCCTGGCGGATGTGCCGGGCCGCGGCCAGCGGGTCGCCCATGTCGTGCAGGCAGTCGAAGGTGGCGGCCAGGTCGTACTCGGTCCCCGAGAACGTCGACGCCGAGGCGACCTCGAAGCCGACTCGGTCGGCGACGCCCTGGTCACCGGCGTGCTTGCGGGCCATCTCGATCGACTCGTCGTGGTAGTCAGAACCGGTGAAACGCGAGTTCGGGTACTCCTGGGCGAGCAGGATGGTGGACGCGCCGAGCCCGCAGCCGATGTCGGCTACCGTGGCGCCGGCCCGCAGCTTGTCCTCCACCCCGTCCAGCGCGGGGATCCAGGACGGGACGAGGTTGGCGATGTAGCCGGGCCGGAAGAACTGCTCGCAGCCGATGAAGACGTCCTCGTCCTGCTCGTGCCAGCCCAGGCCGCCGCCGGTCCGGAACGCCTCGGTGATCCGCGGCACGGCCTTCAGCGCGCCCAGCGCCAGCACGAACGCGCCCGGCATGTAGACGCCGCCGTCCGGGTTGGTCAGCGCGAACGCCTGCTCCTCGGTCATCGAGTAGGTCTGGTCGGCGGCGTCGTACTGGACGTAGCCGCTCGCGGCCTGGCCGCGCAGCCATTCGGCGACGTAGCGCGGGTTCGTCTGGGTTTCCGCGGCCAGTTCCTCGGCGGTCGTCGGCGCGGCGGCCAGCGCTTTGTACAGGCCGAGGTTGTGGCCGATGACCACGTTGCCTGCCGCCGTCGTCGCGCCCAGGTCCCCGACGAACTTACCCAGGAACTCGTCGAGCCTGTCGCTGTCGATAGCCATGATGAAACTCCCCTCGGTGTTCGGTATGCCATCACGGCCCAGACTGCGCCGCTGGGTTGCAACGGCGTTGCAACCCAGCTGCAACGGACCTCGTGAGAAAGAGGAAAACGGGCGAGGAGGGGACATGCGGGCGAGATACCCGGACACCGAAGGCTTCGTCGAGCGGGATGGCGTCAAGGTCGCCTACGAGGTGTTCGGCTCGGGTGAGCCCACCCTCGTGTTCGCCTCGACCGACCCGCTGGTCCACTCCCGGGCCTGGAAGGCCCAGGTGCCGTACCTGGCCAGGACGTCTCGGGTGGTCACCATCGACCCGCGAGGGAACGGCCGGTCGGACCGGCCGGAGTCGTCCGCCGCCTACGCCGACACCGAGTTCGTGACCGACACCATCGCGGTCATAGACGCCGCCGGCATCGACCGCGCGGTACTCGTCGGGATATGCAGCAGCGCGTGGACGACGCTCCTGGCGCTGCCCTGCACCCGGACCGGGTGCTCGGCATCGTGAACGTCGCGACCTGGGTACCCTTCCTCACGCCTCCGTTGCCCTGGCGCGAGGTCTACGACTTCGACGCCGATCCCGGGACCGACGAAGGCTGGGCCAGGGATACCCGGCATAACTGGCTGCGGGACTGGCGCGGGTTCGCCGAGTTCTGAGCCGGGGGCAGCGGGGGCTGACCGTAGCGCCGGACGAAGGCGCGCAGGATCGCCGGCGGCCAGCTGATGTTGCTGCGGGCGGCCCGCGCCTTGATCTCGTCGGCCTGGTCGGGTTCGAAGTAGCCGGCGTGCTTGTAGACCTCGATCCGGGTGTACAGGCCGGCCACGTCGAGCTCAGGGTGGAACTGGGTCGCGTAGACGTTGCCGCCGACCCGGAACGCCTGCACCGGGCAGCCAGGCGAACTGGCCAGCCGGACGGCGTGCCCGGGCAGCTTGCTCACAGCTTCCTTGTGACCGATGAAGGCCTCGAAGGCCGCAGGCAACTCACTGAGCAGCGGATCCTGTCGGCCCGCCGGGGTCAGCGTTATCTCCACGGCGCCGACCGGTTCGGCGTGGCGCCGGTCGACAACGGCGCCCTGGTGGCGGCCGAGCGCCCCGATGCCGTAACAGGCCCCGAGGAACGGGAAGTCGGCGCTCACCACCTGGTCGAGCAGGCCGGCCAGATCCGCCTCGACCCGCCGCTGTACCGGCGTCTTGAGCTCCTCAGGATCGGAGTAGTTGAACGGCCCGCCGCCGAGCATGATCCCCGACCAGTCACCCAGGTCGACGCGGCCGAGCGCGTGCTGCTCCAGCCGGACGCGCCGCAGCTCGCCCTCGCCGAGCCCGGACAGGGACAGGAACGAGTCGTACTCGTTATCGGCCGCCGCGTCCTCGGCGCGGATGGCCAGCAGCAGGAATGGCTTCACCGGTCCACCCTAGTGACCTGGCGTGCCTGCCGCAGCCAGCCAACGACCGGTCCGCCCCGGCGGATCCATCGGGATTGACGATGGATCGGCTGGCCAGCACTCTGGTGCCGTGACCGATGAACGAGCCAGGGCCGAACAGTTCGCCGGCCTCTTCCGCGCCGTCTACCTGACGTTTCACCGGCGGGACGGGCCGCGGAGCCAGCTGCCCGGCGCGTCCAGGGCGGTGCTCGAGCACTTGGCGCTGGCCGGCCCGGCACCAGAAACCCGCACTGACCCATGAGGAGGACCCGATGACCACGACAGCCACCTGCGAGAGCTGCGGGATGCCCATCGAGACCGGTCGTTACTGTGACTACTGCACCGACGAGACCGGCGCCCTGCAGTCGTTCGACGAGCGCTTCGAGCGGATGACCGCGTGGCAGGCACGCCGCAATCCTGGCGCCACCCGGCAGGAGATCGAGCAGCAAACGCTCGCCTACATGGCCACCATGCCCGCCTGGCGGGACCACCCGCGCGTCACCGCCGGCCGCTCCTGACCGCACGAGCGGGCCAGTTCCGGCGGCGGCTCAGCCGACGCGGGGGGCCACCCGTCCGCTCATGTAGAGGTAGGGCGTGCCGTCGGCGAGCCGGTCGAAGCTGACCGGTGCCCATGGCTCGTCGTCGCGCGACCGCAGCACGAACCCGGTGCCCGGAACGTCGGCGGGTTCAGCCGGATACAGCAACAGGTCCTCTGGTTCGGCGCCGACAAGGGCCGCCAGGTTGCCCGTCATGGTTAGCGCCATCGCGAGCCTGCCGTCACGCACCGACACGTCGAACCGCCGCGACGTCCGCTCGTAGTGACCGGCGTACCGTTCGAGATCCGCCGCGCCAGGGGCCCCGTCCATCCCGGCCACCTCGCTAGCCCCGGGACCTGAGCCCGACCCGGGAAGTCCGTTCGCGGGTCGCGGCGGCGGGGGCATGGTCACGCCGGTCAGGTCCCCGAACACCTCGCTGAACACCTCCCGGTACAAGGTCTCCGACTCGGCGGAGTTGGTCAGCAGGCAGGCGGCTATCCCCGCTTCGGGGTCGATCCGCAGGTAGGCCGACTGGCCGATGGTGTCTCCGTCGTGGCCGACGATGGTCCGGTGGCCCCAGCGGCTCAGCCGCCAGCCCAGTCCGACGGCCGAACCTGGCGCGGAGAACTCGGGGATCGCGGCGCATGCCGACTGCATCGCCGTGACCGCGGCCTCGCTGAGCAGCCGCTTGCCGTCGGCGGTGACGCCGCCGTCGAGATGGAGGCGGGAAAAGGTGAGCAGGTCGCCGGGGGTGGCGGTGATCAGCCCGGCCGGTCCGATGCTGCGCGGCAGGCCCCAGACGTGCACCGGAGCGCCGTAGCGGCGATGGCCCACCGCGGCACGGCGCAGGATCGCCTCCTCCGGCAGGGTGACGGTCTGGGTGGCGGCGAGCGGACCGGTCAGCCGCGCGCGGAGCGATTCGTCCCAGGACTGCCCGTCGATGACCTCGATGATCCGGCCGAGCAGCACGTAGCCGCTGTTGCAGTAGGAGTAGGTCGCGCCCGGCGCGAACACCGACGGGACCTCGGCCAGCAGGTCGACGTAGCGTTCCAGGCAGTCGTCACCCCGGCCGGTGTCGGTGAATATGTCGCCGTCGATCCCGCTGGTGTGGGTGAGCAGGTGCCGCACCGTCACCTGGCCGCCGACATCCGCCGCCCCGAGCCGCGCGCCGGGCAGCACCTCCGAGACGGTCGTATCCAGCGACAGCAGCCCCTCGTCGACGAGCTGCATGATCATCGTGGCGGTCCAGATCTTTGTGATGGACCCGACCTGGAACACCGAGTCGGTGGTAACCGGGACCTGTGTCGCGGCGTTCAGCACGCCGTGCGCGGCCAGGATCTCCTGCCCGTCGGACCAGATGCCCAGCGCAGCCCCGGGGACGTTCGCTTCGGTGGCCAGTTCATTGAGGCGGGTGGTCCAGTCAGCGGCATTGAGCATGATATGGACGCTAACCCACCGAAGCCCGGCCTGACCCTTACCGCACGGTAAGGACCAATATAACCGAAACTAAAATTTACTAATTCAATCAAGGGCGACCGCTGCCCATCTACCTGCAAGCTCAGTAATAATGTGCTGCAGGGCCGTTTGTGGGGCCAGCCATAGTTCGCCGGCCTACTCGGGTGTAGGTTCACTGGCGGAGCCCTGAAGGGGCGGAGAGCTGCGGAGGGATACATGAGCATCCTGGGCACCCGGGTGATTCGGACGGAGGACCCGCGGCTGCTGACCGCCGGCGGCGTCTACGTCGACGACCTGCGGACGCCGGAACTACACGGGGCGGCGCGCGTCACGTTCGTGCGCAGCCCGCTGGCCCACGCGCGTATCACCGGCATCGACGCCAGCGCGGCCCTCGCCGAGCCCGGCGTGATCGCCGTGCTGACCGTCGCCGACATGGACGACCTGGCCCCGCCACCGCCGAGCTCCGGCGAGTGGGACGGCAGCCCGGCGCCGCTCGGCGGCCCGTGGGCCGAGCCCCTCCTGGCGATCGATACGGTGCGGTTCGTCGGCGAGCCGGTTGCGATGGTGATTACCGATAGCCGCTACCAGGGCGAAGACGCAGCCGACCTGGTCACCGTGGATTACGAGCCGCTGCCGGTGGTGCTGGGACCGACGGCCGCCGTTGCCGACGAGACCCTGCTGTTCCCGGCGGCCGGCACCAACGTCGCGATCGCGAACCCGGTGCCGGCCGACGACGCGCCGTTCGACGCCTGCGAGGTGGTCGTCGAGCAGGACATCGTCAACCAGCGGGTCGCCTGCCTCCCGATGGAGGGGCGGGCCTCGGCCGTCAGCTACGAGAACGGCAAGCTGACCGTCTGGGCCAGCTCGCAGAACGCACAGGTGAGCCGGTTCATCCTGGCCGGCGCGCTGGGCATGGCGCCCGAGCAGATCCGCGTGGTGGTGCCCGACGTAGGCGGCGGGTTCGGCGCCAAGATCGGCATCGACCGGGACACGATCACCCTCGCCTGGGCGGCCAGGAAGACCGGCCGGGCGCTGTGCTGGGCCGAGACCCGCAGCGAGAACCTGGTCGCGATGACGCAGGGCCGTGCCCAGCTGCAGCGCATCAAGATCGGCGGCAGCCGGGACGGCCGCATCCTCGCCTACCGCATCGACGTCATCCAGGACGCCGGCGCCTACCAGCGCGTCGGCGGGCTCCTGCCCTTCCTGACCTGCCTGATGGCACCAGGCGTGTACGACATCCCGGACGTGCAAGCCGGGTTCCGGCAGGCTGTCACCAACACGACGCCGATCGGCGCCTACCGGGGGGCCGGCCGGCCCGAGGCCACGGCGGCCATCGAGCGCTCGGTCGACCTGTTCGCCGCCGAGATCGGCATGGACCCGGCGGAGGTCAGGCGGCGCAACTTCATCGCCCCGGACAAGTTCCCCTTCCAGACCAAGACCGGCGCCATGTACGACACCGGCCGCTACGAGGAGGCGCTGGACAAGGCGCTGGCCGCGGCGGGCTATGAGCAGCTCCGCGAGGAGCAGCGGCGCCGGCGGGCCAGCGGTGACCCCAGGCAGCTCGGCATCGGCGTGTCCTCCTACGTCGAGATCACCGCGCCGGACCCGGACGCCGGCGAGACCGCCAAGATCGAGGTCACGGACGACGGTTCTGCCACGGTCTACACCGGCAGCTCGGCGCACGGCCAGGGGCACCACACCGCGTGGGCCATGCTCGTGCAGGACGAGCTCGGCATCCCGATGGACCGGATCACGGTCATCCACGGTGACACCGACCTGATCCCGGTCGGCGTCGGGACCTATGGTTCGCGGTCGCTGCAGCTCGGCGGCTCGGCCGTGCACAAGGCCACGGTCGAGGTCAAGGACGAGGCCCGCCGCCATGCCGCCGAGATGCTCGAGGCCGCCGAAGCAGACGTGGTGCTCGATACGAGCTCCGGGCTGTGGCAGGTGCGCGGCGACCCGGACACGGCCCTGTCCTGGGCCCAGGTCGCCGGTCATACCAGCGGCGGCAGCCTGATCGCCGACGTGAGCTTCATCCAGGAGCGGCCCACGTTCCCGTTCGGAACCCACGTGTCCGTGGTGGAAGTCGACACCGAAACGGGCCAGACGAAGATGGTGCGGCACGTGACCGTCGACGACGCCGGGATAGTGATGAACCCGGTGCTCACCGAGGGCCAGCGTCATGGCGGGATCGCCCAGGGCGCGGCCCAGGCCCTGCTCGAAGAGGTGCTCTACGACTCGGACGGCAACCCGCTGACCTCCACGCTCGCCGACTACGCGGCCATCTCAGCGCCCGACCTGCCCAGCTTCGAGCTGGCCGACAGCGAGACGCCGACCGACCTGAACCCGCTGGGCGTGAAGGGCATCGGCGAGGCGGGGACGATCGGCTCGACCCCGGCGATCCAGAACGCCGTCATCGACGCCGTCGCGCATCTCGGCGTCCGGCACATCGACATGCCGACCACACCCCAGCGGGTATGGACGGCGATCAACGAGGCACAGAAGGCGAGTCACCAGTGAAGGTCGACCTGATCGTCAACGGCACGAACATCACCGCGGACGTCGAGGACCGAATGCTCCTCGTGCACTTCCTGCGCGACGTGGCCAATCTCACCGCGACCAACGTCGGCTGCGACACCACCTCCTGCGGGGCGTGCACGGTGCTGCTCGACGGCGAGTCCGTCAAGTCCTGCACGGTACTCGCCGCCCAGGCCAGCGGGCACGAGATCACCACAGTCGAGGGCCTGGCCACGAACGGGGAGATGCACCCGGTGCAGCGCGCCTTCCATCAGGAGCACGGCCTGCAGTGCGGCTTCTGCACGCCGGGCATGGTGATGGCCATCGTGTCGCTGCTCAAGGAGAACCCGCATCCCACCGAGGAGCAGGTGCGCAACGGCCTCGAAGGCAACCTGTGCCGGTGCACCGGATACCACAACATCGTGAGGGCCGCGCTGGCGGCCGCGGACGCAGAGAAGGTGTCGGCGTGATCCCGTCCACGTTCAGCTACCAGCGGGCAGGCTCGGTCGAGGAGGCGGTGAGCCTCGCGTCCGAACACGGCGACGACGCGAAGTTCCTGGCCGGCGGCCACTCGCTGCTGCCGCTGATGAAGCTGCGGCTGGCCGCACCCGAGGTGATCATCGACCTGGGCGGCCTGCACGACCTGTCGTACGTCAACGACCAGGGCTCCTACGTCGCGATCGGCGCCCTGACCAGGCACCACGACGTCGAGCACTCCGACGTCCTGGCCCGCGAGGTGCCGCTGCTCGCGCACGCGGCCGGGCAGGTCGGCGACCCGCAGATCAGGCACCGGGGCACGATCGGCGGCTCGATCGCGCACGCCGACCCCGCCTCGGACCTGCCCGCCGTGCTGCTCGCGCTGGACGCGACCATGGTCGCGCACGGCCCCGCCGGCACCAGGGAAATCCCGATCAGGGAGTTCTTCCAGGGCCTGTTCGAGACCGCCCTCGAGCCCGACGAACTGCTCACCGAGATCCGGGTGCCCAAGCCTGCCTCGGCCGGAGCCTGGTCGTTCCAGAAGTTCACCCAGCGGGCCATCGACTGGGCCATCGTCGGCTGCGCCGTACAGGACGGCCGCGTAGCCCTGGTCAACATGGGCGGGACGCCGCTGCGCGCCGCCGCGACCGAAGCGGCCCTGGCCGGCGGCGCCTCGCCGGCCGACGCCGCGGCGCACGCCGCCGAGGGCACCAACGCCGCCGACGACATCCGCGCCACCAAGGCGTACCGCGAGCACCTGGTCCGCGTCCTGGTCTCCCGCGCCCTCACCGAGGCAAGTTCACGATCATGATTCCTAACGGGCCGTGGCGCATGCCCTGGCGCCGCGACGGCCCGGATCGTGAACCCGGATGCCCCTGGTGATCGAAGCGGTCGCCTTCGACCTGGACGGGGTGCTGATCGACTCCGAACCGGTCTGGGAGGAGATCCGCCGTGGCCTGGTCGCCGAGCGCGGCGGCCACTGGGCCCCGGACGCCCAGCGCAGGCTCATGGGCATGAGCACCCCGGAGTGGGCCAGGTACCTCAGCGAAGACCTCGGCGTCGGCCTGCCTCCCGACCAGGTCGCGTCCCTGGTCGTCGACCGGATGGCCGCGCGGTACCGGGAGCGGATCCCGTTCCTTCCCGGCGCCGTCGAGGCGGTGCGCGGGCTCGCCGCCCGCTGGCCGCTCGGCCTGGCCAGCTCGGCCCCGGCGGTGCTCATCGAGACCGTGCTCCAGGCCGCGGACCTCGGCTCGTACTTCCAGGTCACGATGTCCACAGAGCAGGTGCCTAACGGCAAGCCGGCCCCGGACATCTACCTGGCCGTGACGGACAGGCTCGGCGTCTCACCTGCCGCCTGCGCCGCCGTCGAAGACTCCTCCAACGGCCTGCGCTCCGCGGCCGCCGCGGGCCTGCACGTCATCGCGATCCCGCACCCGCGGTACCCGCCCGACCCCGACGCCCTCGCCGCGGCCAGCTTCGTCCTGCCGGCCCTAACCGACCTGACCCCCGACGCCGTCGCCGCGCTGACCTGAGGCCGCCCCGTGGCTATAACCGGACAGACCTCTCGCCGGTAATCCCCCATACCAGCTGCTCAAACGGGTCGGGGACCGGCTGGCGCATGTCGACCTCGTGCCACAACTTCAGGAAGGCGGGCAGCTGAGGTCGCCCCTTTCTGCCCTCCATGATGACCGGGATGATCGGGCGGTTTCGTTTCGCTATCTCGGCGAGCAGCGCTTCCACCTCTAGCTCCTGCCACGGACCAGTGCCCCTGGGACCGACGAATACCGCGGCCGACTTGATCGACTTGATGTGCTTGTGCAGCTCCTTCTGCCAGCGCGTCCCGGGAGGGATCTCCCAGATATCAAGCCAAGGCAGGATGCCGAGTTCCTTGAGCCGCTCGCCGATAGCCATGACCTGCTTCTGGTCCTTGGAGTTATGGCAGAGGAACACGTCATAATCGCCGGTCTCGATCTTGCCTTTGAGCCTGGTCTCGGCGGCGTTCTGGTCCCGGCGCTCGTCGGCGCTCCGGTTCATCTCGGCCACGGCCACGTCGGCCGGTGCGGCTGGTTCGTCGATGAGGGGTATGACGGTCCCCTCGCACGCAGGGCAGCGCATCGTGGTGGCCTTCGCCTCAAGCCGCCGCCGGACCAGATCTTCTGACAGGGCGAAGCCGCACTTCGGGCAGGCCCGAATCGACCGCCGGGTGAGCGTTCCCGGCAAGGCCCTGAGCCGTAGGTGCTCGGCGACGTAGGTCTCAAACTGCGTGCGTACTTCCCGGCTGGCCTGCCCGTCGTAGAACAGCACGAGCTCGCCCCGGCCTTCTTCAAGCTCATGAAGGTGGATTCCGCACGTGCCGCCGACCGTCGCGGTGTAAGAGGCGGCGTTCTGCCACATTGCCTGGCGCCCGAACAGGGTGGAATGCGACAGCCGTACGGCCAGGGTGGCGTAGATGTTGTGCAGTGGCCCCTCGAAGGCGAAGGTGACTTCCTTGCCCGGAATGTCCGGCGCGTCCGGCCGCTCCCTGGTGAACTGGGACGGGAAGACCAGGTCCACGCCCCGGTCGGTGATTTCCTTCAAGGCGATTTCGTGCCGGAGCAACTCCTCCACGGTCGCGATCAAGAGCAGTTTCTCCTGAGCCTTGTCGGCGACGCGCTCGCTCTCCGCCAGCCCGAACCGTCCCGCCAGCGCCTCTTCTTCCGCGATGAACCCGAGCCCGTCAGGCTCTGCTCTGGCCGTCTGGACCATCCCCGAAGCGTAGGCGTCGAGCAATTCCGGCTGCAGCAGCACGAGGTTTCCGAAGTGCAACCGGCGTATCAGCCCGCGGCTCTCCACCCGGCCGATACAGGTCTCGAAGCTCGCCCGCAGCCTGATGTCACCAGCGTTGCCGGGATGCGCCCGCCGGAAGCCGCGAAACAGATCATCGGCCGTGCCGAGTAGCCGGCCCTGCTGTTTCTCCTCAATCAGAAACTGCTTGATCGAATCAAAAAGGGTGCTTGAGCTGATCGTCGGCAGCGCGTCCCATTCGATACCGGCCCGGATCGCCTCCGTAAGCTCGGCGACGTGCCAACCCTCCTTCGCGCTGGTCTCGAAGAAGCCGTCAAGGCCGAGGTCATCGATCATCGCCTGGACACGCTGGGCGCTGACTCCGACCCCGCCCCGGTCAGCGCGCGCGGCCACCAGGTACGCCTTCAGCGGAACAGTGCTGTTTCCCTCGAGACGCCGAGCTTGCGCCAGCGCCCGCGCCCAGTACTTCACGCCGGAGAACGGATCAGTCTCACTCCGCGAGTCGAAGACAAGCAGCGCCACCGCGACTTCGTTCAGGTGAAGCTGATGGATTATCCGGTAACCCGGCTGCCCGGCGAGATCCCACAACAGGACCTCCCTGGTCTGCCTGCCCTGTCCGGGAATCTCAACCTCCTCGGCATCAACCGTCCAGACGTTGCGTCCGTGGGTCGAGTCCGTCGGCTGGTACCGCTGTCCGCTGAGCACCAGCCCAAGCCCGGACTTCCCCACCCCGGTGTCCCCGAGCAGTACTACTTTGGCATTCCCGTACCGTCGCGATCCAGGCCCGGCGGCGACCCTACCCAGCAGCGCATAGTCGATTCTGTAGCAATCAATTTGACCGGTTCCGGTGTCCTTTACTGCCAGCAACGACTGCGATGGATGGAAAGCTATCCCGCCAATTCCGCCGACCTTATGCCGTGGCAAGAGCGCAACAGGTTCCCAATCACGGCAACGCCACAATCGCACTCCGTCCGATCCCGGTACATCCGGATCCGCGGCTGACGCGAGAAACTCGCTGTTCCGGGAGAACTGGACGGCGCACGGTTCACCGGTATGGCCTTCCAGAACGACAACCTCAGTGCCCTTGACAAGATCCCACACTCGAACTGTCTTGTCTGCCGAGGCGGACGCGATAAATTGGCCGTCGGGCGATATGGTACTGTGCCAGATGGGATCGTCGTGTCTGGGATAATCGTGTATTAGCTGCATATCGCTAGTCGAATAGGCAGCGACATGCTCGTCGTAGCGAACGGCCAGTATTCGGCCATCTGGTGACCATTGAGGGTTATAGCCGCCCCTGAGGTCTGTCCGAGCTTGTTTCAGCAGAACACCCTTTGGGAAGTCCCAGATACCGATTTCTCCATCCTGGCCAGCTGCGGCGAGCTGTTTTCCGCTGGGCGCCCAGGCAACGCCTTTTACCTCCGTCTCTAGCGTGCAGAAAGCGCGCGAAGTACCCGCAGTTGCATCCCAAAGGCGGACCGTCCCGTCGTCCGATCCGGTGGCAAGCGTCGCATGGTCTGGATGCCATGACATACCTGCTACGGAATCGTAATGGCCTTCCAGGTTTCGTGATTCCCCGCTAGCCGTCGACCAGATAGTGACTCTCATTCTGCTGCCGATGTCATCTTGTCGGCCAGCGCCGGCAGTGGTCGCCAAGAAGGTGCCGTCGGCCGACCAGGCGATGTCGAACGCTGCGGAGGGCAGGCCTTCGAAGCTTTGCACCCACTCTAGGCCTTGCATACCGGCAGGCAGATTAGTAGAAGGACTAACATCTTCCGGCTGAGCCCCTGTTGGTCTTCGTTGATCACGACTTCTCATGCCATTCCCTGGGATCTAGCGGCTGCCGTGTATACAATCACGAAATCCGCAATGCTCCGGCTAGGTCAGTTACCTTATCGCAGCGGACAGTCGCGCCCGCGCGTACCGAGACACTTGGTACCAGAAAGGGTCAACCAGGATACTGTCTGCATCCGCCGTGCATGGATGCCCTTACCATGCAGTTCCAGCGACATGAACGCGGCAGCCATGCAGTAACGTTCCCGCCACGGGCGATGGCGCAGTGGCGGATGGGCCTCCTGCGGCCCCGGTACGCAGGCCCGGCGGCGCGGGGTGGCTAGTCCGGCTGCGTGGGGTGGTGGCGAGGGGCGGTCGCGGGCACGCGGGCGGCTGGCTGACAATGGAAGGGTGCGCAGGGCGCTGAGAAGGACGGGGCGGTGGATCTGGTCACCTAGGCGGCTGATGCTGCTCCTAGGGGCGCTGCTGCTCCTCACGTTTCCCGTCCCGAACCTGGAGTTCCTGGCCTGGTTCGGGCTGGTGCCCGGGTTGGTGCTGATCGCCAGGTCGCCCACGGCCCGGGAGGGCGGGATGCGTGCCTGGTGGCTCGGGGCCGGGTACCTGATCGCGGCGCTGTACTGGATGGCGCCGGAGATCGGTCCCGCGGTGCTGCTGGTGGGCGCGGTAATCGGCGTGCTGTGGGTGCCGTTTGGGGTGGCCGCGCAAAAGCTGCTCCGCCCGCCAGTTAGCTGGCCGCGTGCGCTGGCCGCGCTGGTGGTGGTTCCGAGCTGCTGGCTGCTCACCGAGTGGCTTCGGTCCTGGCAGGCGCTCGGCGGCCCGTGGGCCGTGTTCGGCGTCAGCCAGTGGCAGCACCCGGCGGTGCTGGCGCTGGCCGCGGTGGGCGGGGTGTGGCTGATCAGCTTCGCGCTGGTGCTAGCGAACGTGGCGATCGTGCTCGCCATCGGGGCGCTGCCCCGGGTTTTCGCCACGCCAGTGCGTCCGGGGATCGCGGTGCTCGGCGCGGCCGCCGCGGTAACCAGCATCGGCGCCGGGCCGCTGGCGTTCGCGCTCACCCCGGCCAGCCCCGCCGTCCGCCAGGCGACAGTGGCCATGGTGCAGCCTGGGATCGTCAGCAATGCGGTCAAGCGGGTGGATGCGAGCGAGCGGCTGACCGCCGAGCTGAGCCGCTCCGGCGAGCTCAGCGGCGTGAAACCCGATCTGATCGTCTGGGGCGAGAGCAGCACCGCGGTCGACCTGACCCTGCCCGAGAACCTGGCCCAGCTGCGGAAGCTGGAGGCGCTGGCCCGCGAAGACGGCGCGGACCTGCTGGTCAGCCAGGATGCCACGGCGCCCGGTAAGGGCCACGAGAAGTGGTCGGTCCTCGTTGGTCCCTCGGGGGTCAAGGGCATCTATGTCAAGACCCGGCTGGTGCCGTTCGGCGAGTACATACCGTTCCGGCAGCAGCTCGGCTGGCTGACCAAGATCAGCAGGGCCGCCGCGTCCAACATGATCCCCGGCACCGGCGCGCACCTGCTGTACCCCACAGACCGGGCCGGAAAGCCGCTGCCGATCGGCGTGCTGATCTGCTTCGAGTCCGCGTTCCCCGACATGTCCCGCGTCGATACCGATAACGGCGCCCAGCTCATCGTCTACCAGTCCGCGACCTCCACCTTCCAGGGCACCTGGGGACCGGACCAGCACGCCTCGCTTAGCGCGGTGCGCGCGGCCGAGACGGGCCGGCCGGCGGTGCAGGCCGCACTGACCGGGGTCACGGCCGCGTTCGACGCGAGAGGCCGGCTGCTGGCCTGGATGGGGCAGTCTTCGCACGGCGTGGTCAGCGTCCGGCTCGGGCTCCCGCCGACCTCGGCCAAGACCTTCTACGACCGCGCAGGCGACTACGTTCCGTGGTCGGCAGTCGCCATCGTGATCCTCGCCACACTGGTCATGTTTGCGAATTCACGCGGTTTTCCTGGCCGGAGAGCTGGCGCCAAGGGAGGGCATGAGGCACAATATGTAGCTGGGCAGTCCGTGCCGCAGTAGCGAGGTCGCAGGGGAAGGCGAACCTCGTCGACTAGGAGGCACGGTGTCTGCGCATGGTGTTTTGTATGTTCATTCGGCGCCCCCGGCGCTGTGCCCGCATATCGAGTGGGCGGTAGCCGGAATCGTGGGGGTGCCCGTCGGCATGCCGTGGTCCGGCCAGCCGGCCGCCCCGGGCGCGCTGCGGGCCGAACTCACCTGGCAGGCGCACCCGGGCACCGCGGGGGCGATCGCGTCCGCGCTGGCCGGCTGGAACCGGCTCAGGTTCGAGGTCACCGAGGACAGCTCGCCCGGCTGCGACGGCGTCCGGCATTGCTACACGCCCGACCTCGGCCTGTTCACCGCGGTGACCGGCGCCAACGGCGACATCATGGTCTCCGAGAACCGGCTCAGGTCGGTCATGCTGCTGGCCGAGCGGGGCGGCGCCACGGCGTCGCTGGAGGACGAACTCGGCAGGCTCCTGGGCACGGCCTGGGACAACGAGCTCGAGCCGTTCCGCCGCGCCGCCGACGGCGCCCCCGTCCGCTGGCTGAACGCCACCGGCTGAGGCGCGACCAGCTAGCTAGCGCTCGCGCCGGGGCCTCGCGAGCCGCGCATACCGCTACTTAGGCCGCACCGTCACCATCAGCATCACGACCTTCGAGCCTCTTACCAGCTGGTCGGGACGGGCATTCCCTCGCTGTAGCCGGACGCGCTCTGCAGCCCGATCACGGCCCGCTCGCCGAACTCGGCCAGGTCCCGCGCGCCCGCATAGCTGCACGAGGAGCGGAGCCCGGCCACGATCATGTCGATCAGGTCCTCCACGCCGGGCCGCATCGGGTCCAGGTACATCCGGGCCGACGAGATGCCCTCCTCGAACAGCTCCTTGCGTGCCCGCTCGAACGCCGAGTCGCTGGCCGAACGCAGCCGGACCGCCCGCGCCGACGCCATCCCGAAGCTCTCCTTGTACAGCCGCCCCTCCGGCGACCGGAACGTGTCGCCCGGCGACTCGTACGTCCCGGCGAACCACGATCCGATCATCACGTTCGAGGCGCCCGCGGCCAGCGCCAGCGCCACGTCCCTGGGGTGCCTGACCCCGCCGTCGGCCCAGACCCAGGCGCCGAGCCGCCTGGCCTCCGCGGCGCATTCCAGCACGGCCGAGAACTGCGGCCGTCCCACCCCGGTCATCATCCGGGTGGTGCACATCGCGCCAGGACCGACGCCGACCTTGACGATGTCGGCGCCCGCGGACACCAGGTCGTCGACCCCGGCCGCGGTCACCACGTTGCCCGCCACCACCGGAACCGACGGGGCCAGTCCCCGCACCGCCTGGAGCGCGCCGATCATCTTCTCCTGGTGCCCGTGCGCGGTGTCCACCACGAGCACGTCCGCCCCCGCGTCGAGCAGCAGCTTGGCCTTGGCCGCGACGTCGCCGTTGACCCCGATGGCCACGCCGACCCGGAGCCGGCCCGCGGCGTCGACGGCGGGGGAGTACAGGGTCGCGCGCAGCGCCCCGGTCCTGGTCATGATGCCGAGGCAGCGGCCCGCCCCGTCCACCACCGGCGCCAGCCGGTGCCGCCCGTCGTGCAGCAGCGCGAACGCCCGCTCCGGCGGCGTCCCGGCGGGCAGCGTGAACGGGTCGGCCGACATCACGTGGCTGAGCTGGGTGAACCGGTCGACGCCGAGGCAGTCGGCCTCGGTGACGACCCCGACGGGCCGTTCGTCGGAGAGCACGATCACGGCGCCGTGCGCCCGCTTCGGCAGCAGGCTGAGCGCGTCGCCCGCCGTGTCGGTCGGCGCCAGCGTCAGCGCGGTCTCCACCACCAGGTCCCGTGACTTCACCCAGGCGATCACGTCCGCCACCACATCGGCCGGGATGTCCTGCGGCAAGATCGCGATGCCGCCCCGCCGGGCCACCGTCTCGGCCATCCGGCGGCCGGAGACCGCGGTCATGTTGGCGGTCACGAGCGGGATCGTGGCGCCGCTGCCGTCGGTAGCGGTCAGGTCGACGTCGAGCCGCGAGCCGACCGCCGACCGGCCGGGCACCATGAACACGTCGCTGTAGGTCAGGTCGTACCCGGGGGCCGCCTCGTTGAGAAATCGCACGTTAGAGATTCTTCCCGACGCCGGCGAGTGCTATAGCCTCGACCGGTGACAGATCCCCGGCCCGGCGCCCGCCCGCGGACGCTCCGGCTCGGCGCTCGGGCGTGGCCGCCCGGCTCGTTCGGGATCATGGCGGTGATCAACCGGACGCCCGACTCGTTCTTCGACCGCGGGGCCACCGTCCAGTTCGGTCCCGCCCTCGACGCAGCCAGCCGGGCGGTGGCCGACGGGGCCGAGATCGTCGACATCGGCGGGGTCAAGGCGGGACCCGGCGACGAGGTCACCCCCGCGGCCGAGATCGACCGGGTGGCCGGCCTGGTCGCGGCGGTGCGCGAGCGCCACCCGGGCGTGGTGATCAGCGTCGACACCTGGCGGGCGGAGGTCGGGGAGGTGGTCGCCCAGGCGGGCGCGGACCTGCTCAACGACGCCTGGGGCGGCACCGACCCGCGGCTGGCCGAGGTGGCGGCCAGGTACGCTACCGGCCTGGTCTGCTCGCACGCGGGCGGCCTGCCGCCCCGCACCCGCCCGCACCGGCCCGCCTACGGCGACGTCGTGCGCGAGGTGACCGGCTACGTCACGGAATATGCCGAACGGGCCGTGGCCGGGGGCGTACCGCCGGATTCTGTCCTGGTGGACCCGGCGCACGACTTCGGGAAGAACACGTGGCAGTCACTCGAGGTGACCCGGCGCCTCGGCGAACTGACGGGCACCGGCTGGCCGGTCCTCGTCGCGGTGGCGGACAAGGACTTCATCGGCGAGACGCTCGGCCTGCCGGTCGGCGAGCGGGCCGAGGGGACGATCGCCGCCCTGGCCGTGTGCGCCTGGCTGGGCGCACGCGTGTTCCGCGTGCACGACGTGCCGGCCGCCCGCGAGGCGCTCGCCGCCGTTGCCGCCCTACAGGGTAACCAGGCCGCCGTCGATGCGGAGCGTCTGGCCGCTGATCATGGCGGCCTCGTCCGAGGCGAGGAAGGCAACCGCGCCGGCTAGGTCGCGTGGTTCGATGCAGCGGCTGACCGCCTGCGCCCGCCGGACCTCCTCGAAGTGCTCCTCGGTGTTGCCTTCCTCCGCACCCGGGCTCCTGGTCAGGCCGGGCGCGATCGCATTGACCGTGATGCCGTTTGGCCCGAGTTCCACCGCCAGCGCGCGGGTGAAGCCCACCACGGCGCTCTTGCTGGCGACGTAGGGGACGAAACCGGCGCCCGGCGGCTTCCACACCGTGTTGGAGGCCACGTTGACGATGCGGCCGAAGCCGCGGTCGGCCATGCCGGGCGCGAACGCGGCGCACAGCTGGAAGGCGGCCTCGACGTTGACCGCCTGGATCCGCCGCCAGGTATCCAGGTTGAGCTCGCCGAACGGGCGGAAGAGCATCAGCCCCGCGCAGTTGACCAGCACGTCGCACCGCCCGAGGCGGCTGGTGACCTCGCGCACCAGCAGCGCGACGCCGCCGGGCGAGCCGAGGTCGCACTCCACCGCGAACGCCTCCCTGCCGGTGTTCCTGATCGCGGTGACGGTCTCGTCCGCGGGATGCAGGTCACCCAGCGCCAGCGTGTGCCCTGCCGCGGCCAGCCGCAGTGCGATGGCCTGACCGATCCCGCGCGCCGCACCCGTCACGACCGCGACGCGCCCGCCCGCCCCGGTCATGCCGCGTCCGTCACGGAACGTTGAGGCCGAACGCGGCGAACATGATGTCCGCGATCCGGTCGGCCATCTCGTCCTCCGGAAGCCGGACATCGGCGCTGATCAGGTAGTTCACCCGCTCGAGCATCATCAGGCAGGCCACCGAGGTGAGCTCGGCGTGCTCCTGCTGCTTGCCGGCCGCATGGGCGGCGGCGGTCATCCCCGTGGTCATCGCCTCGGCGATGCTGAAGAACAGCCGCAGCCCGTCGCCGAATACCTCCTCAGGGACCAGGTCGGCCTGGCTGAGGATGCGGATCACGGTGGCGTGCGCCGCGTAGGCACGGAAGAACTTGCGGACCCACTGGCGCAGCACGACCAGCCCGGTGTCGTCGTGCGTGACGACGGGAAAATCGCCTGCCACGATCTCCATGTCGTGCAAGGCGTCCTTCAGCAGCGCCTTGAACAGGTCTTCCTTATTGGAGAAATAGAGGTAGAACGTCCCGTGCGAGATGCCCGCCCGGCGCACCACGTCGTCCACGCGGACCCCGTGGAAGCCGCGACCCTCGAACTCGACCATGCCCGCCTCGAGCAGCCGGCGGACGGTCTCCCGGCCCTGCGCGCGCAGCTCACGATCCTGGGCCGGGGTACCCCCGCCCAACGATGGTCTGGCGAGCTTCTTCCTCGGTGGCCGCCCGGTCCCGCGCGACGCGGCGTTGGCGGGGCCGCGGCTTGCCTCCTGGTTCATAGCAAGAGAGTAGCCTTCCCTGGTTATCCTGCCGTGCATTCGGTCAACGCCGTGCCCTGCTACCCTTCCAGCGGTGAGCAGCCAGGCCGCTGGAGTCAGGTCGGCGACCGCCTCTCGCAAGGCTGACGGGGCGGCCGCAGGTACCGGGCGGCGGTGGCAAAGGCTCTGGGGGCGTTCCCCGGTCAAGGTGGGCGCGCTCACCGTCGCGGCCGCCTTCGTCTACTGCCTGGACTCGCTCAACCTGCTGCGCCGCTTCCTGGCCAGCACATTCGACCTGGTCATCTTCGATCAGGGGATCCGCGGCTACGCCCACCTGGCGGCGCCGGTGTCGGTCGCCCGCGGCGTCTCGGACGGGCAGGGAGCGCACTTCGCGCTGCTGGCCGACCACTGGTCGCCGGTGCTGGCGCTGCTCGCCCCGCTGTACTGGATCCATGACAGTCCCGTCACCCTGCTGATCGCCCAGGGCGTGCTGTTCGCCCTGGCCATCCCGCCGCTGTGGGCCTACACGCGGCGCCAGATCGGACCGGGGGCCGCGTACTTCGTCTGCGTGGCCTACGCCCTGTCGCTGCCGGTCATGGAAGCCGTCATCTTCGACTTCCACGAGGTGGCCTTCGTCCCCGTGCTGACCGCCGTCATGGTGGAGCGCTTCGACGCGGGGAAGCGCTGGCACGGCATCCTGGCGGCTGTGGCGCTGCTGCTGGTCAAGGAAGACATGGGGCTGCTGGCCGCGGGGTTCGGCGGGTACCTGCTGCTGACCCGCCGGCGTCAATGGGCTCAAAGGGCCTGGACCGGCCTGGGCCTCGGGATCACCTTCGTGGTGGGCGGCGTGGCGGCGACCTGGGCAGCCACCCACCTGCTGATCCCGGCGTTCGGCGGCTCGGCCCACTTCTACTGGGCCTACGATCAGTTCGGGTCCACGCTGGGCAGTGCCCTGCTCAACGTGCTCACCCATCCGCTGCACGCGCTGCACGTGTTCGTCACCCCGTGGGTTAAGGCCCGGACCATGATCGGGCTGCTCGCGATGTTCGGCTTC
>Ga0335082_10002205_pt1 | contig 20932 bp, 19 predicted proteins | sample Lox_Sample_41_FD_206718 | JGI IMG/M metagenome (GOLD analysis project Ga0335082, IMG submission 206718) | Soil microbial communities from Loxahatchee National Wildlife Refuge, Florida, United States - Lox_Sample_4.1 | ecosystem: Environmental > Terrestrial > Soil > Wetlands | place: USA...
GCTGCGCTCGCGCCGCTACGTGGGCGAGCTGCTCGCCATCGAGGTGCTGCGCGCCACCCGCTATCGCACGCCGTTGTCGGTGCTGATGGCCGACCTCGATCACTTCAAGCGCATCAACGACGTGCATGGGCACCGCGCAGGCGATGTCGTGCTGGCCGGTGTCGGCGCGGCGATCCGGGGAGCCCTCCGCGCGACCGACGCTGCCGGCCGCTACGGCGGCGAGGAGATCCTGATCGTCCTCCCGCAGACCGACCTCGAAGGCGCGCGCGTGCTGGCCGAACGCCTGCGGCTCGCGGTCGAGCAGGCCGAGTTCGAGATCGGCGGCGCGAGCGTCTCGATCACCGTGAGCGTCGGCGTCGCGTCACTCGGCGGCGACGTGCGAAGCGCCGACGACCTCGTCGAGGCGGCCGACGGTGCCCTCTACGGGGCCAAGGCGGCGGGTCGCAACCGGGTGGTGCTGGCGCGCGCGCTTCCGGGAGTCGATACTCCTCCAGCCAGTCGGACGCCCGAACGCGCCGTCGGGAGGAAGAGATGAGCGAGCCCGAGCGGGACGAGACGCCGGAGACCGAGCCGGAGGGCGAGGAGGTCCCGCGCAACCCGTTCGACAACCCGCTGTTCCTTCCGGTGCTGCTCTTCGGGCTGGCGCTCTGGTTCGGCTACGACGGCTGGATCAACCAGGACCCGAAGATGCTCGAGCATCTGGCTTTCAACCGCTACGGCTTCGGCTTCCTGGTGGTCGCCTTCGTCTGGTCCGCGATCCGCGCGCGCGCGGAGCTGCGGGCGGCCGCCGAGGCGAAGAAGACACAGTAGCTCAGGCCTTCGGCGCGCTGCGCCTCCGGCGCCACTCCGCCAGACGCCGCGCGATCGCCGCCTCGGCGCCCTCCTCGGTCGGCTCGTAGAATCGCGCATCGCCGAGCGCCGCCGGAAGATTCGGGTCCGCGACGAAGCGCTCCGGCTCGCCGTGCGGGTAGCGGTAGTCGCGCCCGTAGCCGAGCTCGCGCAGGAGCGGCGTCGGTGCGTTGCGCAGGTGGAGCGGGACGGGCAGCGAGCCGTGCTCGCGAGCCGCCTCGCCGGCGCGCTCGATCGCCCGGTAGGACGCGTTGCTCTTCGGCGCGCAGGCGAGGAAGGTCACCGCCTGCCCGAGGTTGATGCGCGCCTCGGGCATCCCGATGCGCTCGACGGCCTGGTACGCGGCGACCGCGAGCGCGAGCGCCGCCGGCTCGGCATTCCCTACGTCCTCGGACGCGAAGACCACCATGCGGCGCGCGAGGAAGCGCGGATCCTCGCCGGCCTCGAGCATGCGCGCCGCCCAGTAGAGCGCGGCGTCGGGATCGCTCGCGCGCAGGCTCTTGATGAACGCCGACACCACGTTGTAGTGCTCCTCGCGATCGCGATCGTGGAGCAGCACGCGGCGGCCTGCGGCCTGCTGGACGATCTCGGCGCTGAGCACGCCGCGGCCGGCCGCGAGGCTGGCCGCGGCCTCCAGCAGTCCGAGCGCGCGGCGCGCGTCGCCGTCCGCGAGCTCGGCCAGGAGCGCCACCGCACCCGGATCGGCGCGAAGGTCGGAGCCGCCGAGCCCGTGCTCGGCATCGGCGAGCGCGCGCTCGAGCAGCGTCTCGATCGCATCGCGCCCGAGCGGCGCGAGCACGTACACGCGGCAGCGAGAGAGCAGCGGCGCGATCACCTCGAACGAGGGATTCTCGGTGGTCGCACCGATGAGCGTCACCGTCCCGGCCTCGACATGGGGGAGGAGCGCATCCTGCTGCGCGCGGTTGAAGCGATGGATCTCGTCGAGGAAGAGCGCCGTGCGGCGGCCGGCCGCAGCCTCGCGCGCGGCGCGCTCGACCACGGCCCGCACCTCCTTCACGCCGGCATGGACGGCCGAGAGCGCCACGAGGACCGTGCGCTTCGGGTCCCCGGCCAGGAGCGCCGCGAGCGTGGTCTTCCCGCAGCCTGGCGGGCCCCACAGGATGAGCGAGGGCAGCGCGCCCGAGTCGACCAGCACGCGGAGCGGCGCTCCGGGGCCGATCAGCGCGTCCTGACCCACCACCTCGTCGAAGGTGCGCGGTCGCATGCGGTCGGCGAGGGGAGGGCGCGCGGCGCGCGCGCTCCGGCGCGGCGGCTCGAAGAGCTCGAGGGAATCGTCGTCCGAGGACACGCCCCGATGCTAGCTTCCCTCCCACCCCGGAAGGCGGCAGCATGGCGATCCGGACCGTCGGAGTGGCGATCAAGCCGGGCGTGCCCCGGGCGGCCGTGGCCGCGCGCGATCTCGCGAAGTGGCTCGATCAGCGCGGCGTCGCGACGCTCTTCGATCCCGACGCCGCCACGGCCGTCGGGCAGCCGGCGGCTTCGCGCGCCGAGCTCGTGCGGCGCGCCGACCTGATCGTGGTGCTCGGCGGCGACGGCACCTTGCTCGCGGTGGCGCGGGCGGTCGAGGATCACCCCGTTCCCATCCTCGGCATCAACCTCGGGACGCTCGGCTTCCTCGCCGAGGTCTCGGTCGACGAGATGGAGCGCGCGCTCGGTCGCGCGCTGGCGGGCGAGCTTCGCATCGAGGAGCGCATGCGGCTCGACGTCGAGCACGCCCGCGGAGGCGCGGTGCTCCGCCGCTATCGCGCGTTGAACGATGCCGTCATCACCAACCGCGGCGCGCTGGCGCGCATCATCGACCTCGAGACGCACGCCGACGGCCAGCCCGTCACGACCTATCACGCCGACGGGCTGATCGTCGCGACGCCCACCGGCTCGACGGCCTACTCGCTGTCGGCGGGCGGCCCGATCCTGCTGCCGGGCGTGCAGTCGTTCCTGCTGACGCCGATCTGTCCGCACACGCTGACGCAGCGGCCGCTGGTGCTGCCGGACTCGGCGCACCTCGAGGTGGTGGTCCACGCGCTGGGCGGCGAGGTGCAGCTCACCGTCGACGGGCAGCACGGCGATCGCCTGGAGGACGGCGACCGCGTGCGCGTGCAGCGCTCCGCGCACCCCGCCCACCTCCTGGTGGCGCCCCTGCGCAGCCGCTTCGAGGTGCTGCGCAACAAGCTTCGCTGGGGCGAGCGTTGATCGAGACGCTGCGGATCGCGGATCTCGCCGTGGTCGAGAGCGCCGAGCTCGAGTTCGGACCGGGCCTGAACGTGCTGACGGGCGAGACCGGCGCGGGAAAGTCGATCGTGCTCGGCGCGCTCGCCCTGCTGGCCGGAGCGCGCGCGGCCGGCGACGCCGTGCGCGAAGGCGCCGAGGAGGCGCGCGTCGAGGCCGTGTTCCGCACCGCGGGGCTTCCCGATCTCGAGGCGGAGCTCGCCGCGCGCGGGCTCGCGACGGACGACCACGAGCTGGTGGTGTCGCGCAGCGTGAGCCGCACCGGGCGCAGCCGCGCGCAGGTCGGCGGTCGACTCGTTCCGGTGTCGGTGCTCGCCGAGCTGTTTGCCGGCCGGCTCGAGATTTCGAGCCAGCACGAGTCTCAGGCGCTGCGGCGCGCCGAGAGCCACGGCCGGCTGCTCGACGCTTTCGGGGGCCTCGAGGCCGTGCGCGCGCGCGTCGAGCAGGGCCATGCCGCTCTGCGCGCGCTGCGTGCGGAGCGCGAGCGGCTCGAGGCGGACACCGAAGAGCGCGCCCGCCGCCGCGACTTCCTCGCCTTCCAGCTCGGCGAGATCGACGCGGCGCGGCTCGCCCCGGGCGAGCTCGACGCGCTGCCCGCCGAGCATGCGCGGCTTGCGCACGCCGAGGCGCTGCGCGCCGCGGCGGCGAGCGCCGCGGCGCGGCTCTCGGGCGATGCGGCGCAGGCGGATGCGCCGGGAGCCTGCGACCTGGTCGGGGGCGCCGCTCGCGAGCTCGAGCCGCTGCTGCGGATCGACCCGGCGCTGGCGGCGCTCGCCGAGCGGCTGCGCGCAGCGGCGAGCGAGCTCGCCGATGCGGCGCGCGATCTCGAGCGCTACGCGGACGGCGTCGACGTCGATCCCTCGCGGCGCGCGGCGGTGGAGGAGCGCCTCGCCGAGCTCGAGCGGCTGCGGCGCAAGTACGGGCGCGGCGAGGCGGAGATCGCCGCCCAGCGAGAGCGGCTGGCCGCCGAGCTGGACGCGATCGCCGGCAGCGACGACCGCGGCCGCGAGCTCGCGGCGCGCGAGGTCGAGCGCGCCTCGCAGCTTGCGGCCGACGCCGCGGAGCTGTCGCAGGGCCGGCGCGCGGCGGCGGGCCACCTCGCCGGCGAGGTGGAGGGCGCGCTCGCCGGGCTCGCGCTGCCCGGTGCGCGCCTGGTGGTGGGCCTCGAGCCCGTCCTCGCCCCGGACGGCCTTCCGTGCGGCGCGACCGGCGCCGAGCAGGTCGAGCTGCTCTTCTCCGCGGACCGCGGCGGAAGCCCGCGGCCGCTGCGCAAGGTGGCGTCGGGGGGCGAGCTGTCGCGCCTCTTCCTCGCGCTCAAGAATGCACTGCGCCGGAGCGAGGCCGGCATGGTGCTGGTGTTCGACGAGGTCGACGCCGGGATCGGCGGACACACGGCAGACCGCGTGGGCGCCGTGCTGGCGGAGCTCGCCGCCGACCACCAGGTGCTCTGCATCACGCACCTGCCGCAGATCGCCGCCCAGGCCGCGACGCATCTGCGCGTCGAGAAGAGCGCGCGCGACGGCCGCGCAGGGACTCGGGTGGTGCAGCTCGCCGCCGCGCAGCGCGTCGAGGAGCTGGCGCGCATGGCGGGGGGCGCCGCCGTCACCGAGGCGACGCGCCGGCATGCCCGCGAGCTGCTGCGCGGCGGCCGCAGGAGCCGTGGGACCGAGCGGGCCGTCACCCCGCCGGGCGAGCGGTCGCCGCGATAAAGCCCGCGCCGCGGCGCTCCGAAGAGCCACGCGGGCGCGAGCGCCCGTGGAGGAGCCATGGAGCCCTCGAATCCGGCCGCTCCCGAGCGCGCCGCCGGTCGGCCGGTGCCCCCGGGCGCACAGATCCGCGTCATGGCGGGCTTCTTCGAGGGCCTCGAGCTCCCGATCGACCGCGAGTGGCTCGTGATCGGGCGCGGCAAGAGCGCGGAGATCATGATCGCCGAGCCGACCATCTCGCGCGCGCACGCCGCAATCGGCTACGACGGCGGCGGCTTCTTCGTACAGGACCTGCGCAGCACCAACGGGACGCTGGTGAACGGCGAGCGCCGCGAGCGCGCGTCGCTCCGCGACCACGACGAGATCCAGATCGGACGGCTCCACCTCCTCGTGCGGCTGCCCGCGCTCGAGAACGGCGACGCGGCGAGCCGCTGAGCGCGCCGCGCGCGCTTTGCCCCGCCCGGAGCCGTTCCCTACCTTCCCCGAACCCGCCCCCGGAGCCCATCCGCACCTCGATGTTCCAAGCCGTCGCACGCAAGATCTTCGGGACCCAGAACGATCGCGAGCTCAAGCGCATCGTGCCGATCGTGGAGCGCGTCTGCGCGCTCGAGCCCGAGACGGCGAAGCTCTCGGACGCGGCGCTCGCGGCTCGCACCGCGTCGTTCCGGCAGCGGCTCGAGAACGGGGAGCCGCTCGACGACCTGCTCCCCGAGGCGTTCGCGACCGTCCGCGAGGCCGCCAAGCGCACGCTCGGGCAGCGCCACTACGACGTCCAGCTCGTCGGCGGCGTGGTGCTGCACGAGGGCACCATCGCCGAGATGAAGACCGGTGAGGGCAAGACGCTGGTCGCGACGCTGCCCGCCTACCTGAATGCGCTCGGTGGGCGCGGGGTCCACATCGTCACCGTGAACGACTACCTGGCGCGGCGCGACGCCGAGTGGATGGGCCAGGTGCACCGTTTCCTCGGGCTCTCGGTCGGCGTGATCGTGCACGACCTCGACGACGCCCAACGCCAGGCCTCGTACGCGGCCGACATCACCTATGGCACCAACAACGAGTACGGCTTCGACTACCTCCGCGACAACATGAAGCGCGCGCTCGCCTACTGCGTGCAGCGCGAGCTGCACTACGCGATCGTCGACGAGGTCGACTCGATCCTGATCGATGAGGCGCGGACGCCTCTCATCATCTCCGGTCCCTCGGAGGAAAACACGCAGCTCTACGGGGTCGCCGACCGCGTGGTGCGCCAGCTCAAGGCCGGAACCAAGGGCGATCCCATGAAGGGGATCGAGGAGACCGGGGAGTTCTGGTTCGACGAGAAGGACCACGTGGCGGCGCTGACCGAGGAGGGCGTGCATCGGGTTGAGCAGCTCCTGCGCATCGCGAACCTCTACGACCCCGAGATGCTGCCCGTGAACCACGCGGTCAACCAGGCGCTGATCGCCCACGCGCTCAAGAAGCTCGACGTGGACTACGTGGTCAAGCAGGGCGAGAGCGGCAAGCCCGAGGTGGTGATCGTCGACGAGTTCACCGGCCGGCTGATGCCGGGCCGGCGCTGGTCCGACGGCCTGCACCAGGCGGTCGAGGCGAAGGAGGGGATCCCGATCCAGAGCGAGAACCAGACGCTCGCCTCGATCACCTTCCAGAACTACTTCCGCATGTACGAGAAGCTCTCGGGCATGACCGGCACCGCCGACACCGAGGCGCCCGAGTTCGCCAAGATCTACGACCTCGACGTGACCGTGATCCCGCCGAACCGGCCGATGATCCGCGACGACCTCGCCGACCAGATCTACAAGACCAAGGGCGAGAAGTTCGACGCGGTCGTCGAGGACATCAAGCAGCGCCACGAGAAGGGCCAGCCGATCCTGGTCGGCACCATCGCGATCGAGACCTCGGAGATGTTCTCCGGCAAGCTCAAGCGCGCCGGGATCCGCCACAACGTGCTGAACGCCAAGCAGCACGAGCGCGAGGCCGAGATCGTCGCGCAGGCCGGCGCCCGGGGCGCCGTGACGATCTCGACCAACATGGCCGGCCGCGGCACGGACATCCTGCTCGGGGGCAATCCCGAGTACCTCGCGCTCGCCAAGTGCGGGCACGATCGGGCGCACCCGGAATTCGCGAAGTGGCAGGCGCACTTCGAGGCGAAGTGTGCGACGGAGCGCGAGGAGGTGGTGGCCGCGGGCGGGCTCCACATCATCGGTACGGAGCGCCACGAGAGCCGCCGCATCGACAACCAGCTCCGCGGGCGCTCCGGCCGGCAGGGTGATCCCGGCTCGAGCCGCTTCTACCTCTCGCTCGAGGACGACCTGCTGCGGCTCTTCGGGTCCGAGCGCATCCAGGGCTGGATGGAGCGCCTCGGCCTGGAGGAGGGCGAGGCGATCGAGCACCGCTTCGTGACGCGCGCCATCGAGAACGCCCAGAAGAAGGTGGAGGCGCGCAACTTCGACGTCCGCAAGCACCTGCTCGACTACGACGACGTGATGAACAAGCAGCGCCAGGCCTTCTACGGCCGGCGCCGCACCGCGCTCGCCAGCGAAGAGGTCCATGACGAGGTGCTGGAGATGGTCGAGGGCGTGCTCGTCGGGATCCTCGACGCGCACTGGCCCGAGAAGGGCGATCCGGAGCCCGAGCAGCTCGCCGCGCTCGCGCGCGCCGTCGAGGTGCAGTTCGGCGCCGCCTTCGACCCGCGCCAGCCGCCGTTCGCGACGGAGGGCGGCGCGCTCGTCGAGAAGGACGCGCTCGGGCGCGCGATCCACGAGCGCCTGCTGGCGATCCTCGACGAGAAGGAGCGCCGCTGGGAGGAGCTGCGCGAGCGCTACCCGACCGTCGGGCTGATCTCGCATCGACAGCTCGAGCGCGACGTCCTGCTGCGCACGCTCGACCGCCTGTGGAAGGATCACCTGTACTCGATGGACTCGCTGCGCGACGGCATCCGCTTCCGCGGCTACGCGCAGCGCGATCCCAAGGTCGAGTACGCGCGCGAGGGCTTCGCGCTGTTCGAGGACATGAACGACCGCATCGACGCGCAGGCGAGCGAGGAGATCTTCAAGGTCTGGATCGACGAGCAGCGCCTGGCCGCCGCTGCGGGGCCCGCCACGCCGCCGCCCGCCGCGGGCGATGCGGCACAGCCTGCCGCCGCGCCGCAGGCGCGCCCGGCCGCCGCGTCCCCGCGCGCGGCCCCGCTCGGCGCTCCCCCGCGGCCGGCAGGACCTCCGCCCCGCCCGAGCGGCGCCGCAGCGCCCTCGAGCAAGGTCGGCCGCAACGATCCGTGCCCGTGCGGAAGCGGCAAGAAGTACAAGCGTTGCTGCGGCGCGTAGGTTGATCGCCCACCCGAGCGCCTCGCGATCCGCCGCCGTGCCCGGCTTCCGGGCCGCCGGCGTGCGCTGCGGCATCAAGCGGCAGGGACTCGATCTCGCGCTCATCGCGAGCGACGGCCCTGCGGCGGCGGCGGGCGTCTTCACGCGCTCGAGCGTGGTCGGCGCGCCGGTGGAGCTCTCGCGCGAGCGGGTGCGCAGCGGACGCGCGCGCGTCATCGTGGCCAACAGCGGCGTCTCGAACGTGGCGATGGGTGCGCGCGGCCGCGCCGACGCCCGTGCCATGACCGCGGCGGCTGCGCGCGCCCTCGGCTGCCGGCCGGAGGAGGTGCTGGTCGCGTCGACGGGCGTGATCGGGCACCCCCTCCCGATCGCGCGCATCCGCGCGGGCCTGCCGCGCGCGGTGCGTTCACTGCGCGGTGACGGCCTCGGCGCCGCGGCGCGCGCGATCATGACCACCGACACGATCCCGAAGGTCGCGGTGGTGCACACGCGCATCGACGGGCGCCGCGTCACGCTCGCCGGGATCGCCAAGGGCTCTGGGATGATCGAGCCCAACCTGGCGACGATGCTCTCGTTCCTCTTGACCGACGCGGCCGTGGCGCCACCGCTCCTGCGCCGCATGCTCCGCGACGCCTGCCGCACGAGCTTCAACCGCCTGACGGTCGACGGCGAGACGTCGACCAGCGACACGGTGCTGCTCCTCGCCAACGGACGCGCCGGCCACGCGACGCTGCGCGACCCGGCGAGCGCCGGGGCGCGCGGCCTCGCTACCGCGCTCACGGAGCTCTCGGAGTCGCTGGCGCGCGCGCTCGCGCGCGACGGCGAGGGCGCGACCAAGCTCGTGACGGTGCGGGTCGCTGGCGCACGCAGCGGCGCCGAGGCGGAGCGGGCGGCCCGGCGGATCGCCAACTCGATGCTGGTCAAGACGGCGCTGTTCGGGGGCGACCCGAACTGGGGGCGCATCCTGCAGACCGTGGGCGCGGCGCGGGTGCGGATCGCGCTCGCGCGCGCCGAGGTGCGACTCGCGGGAGTCGTGGTCTGGCGCCACGGCGCGCCGACCGGCCCGGCGGCGCGCGCTCGCGCCGGGCGCGCGCTGCGAGCCCGGGAGATCGAGGTCTCGATCGACCTCGGCGCCGGGCGCCACGGGACGACGGTCTGGACCTGCGACCTCTCGTACGACTACGTGCGCATCAACGCCGACTACACGACCTGACCGAAAGCGCCGGCGCGGCGGCGGCTTAGCGTTGACGCCGGCGGGTGCGCTCTGCTATCCCCGACACACTTCACACGCCCCGGACCGCCCGAGCGGTGTCCGGACCCGGCGCGAGGGGACGCGAGTCCGCTCGGCCGAGCCCGGAGGTCGGGACACGGTGGGTCCGCCGCGAGTTCGCGGCGGAGCCACGGCCGGGGCGGAGGACCAACCGCGAAGGAGATCTGCATGGCGGAGACCACGCCGCCGGGCCTCGCGACGACTGCCCCCGCGACGCGCCCGGTCGCCCCGGCGCCCGAGGCCGGCGCGACGTTCGCCGAGAGCCTGGCCGGAACGCCCCTCACCGTGCGGGCGCTGCTCGAGTCGGGCGCCCACTTCGGACATCAGACGCACCGCTGGAACCCGAAGATGAAGCCCTTCATCTTCGGCGAGCGCAACGGCGTGCACATCCTCGATCTCGACCAGACGCTGGTGCGCTTCCGCGAGGCGCTCGAGTTCGTCCGCGAGACGGCTGCGGCCGGCGGCAAGGTGTTGTTCGTCGGGACCAAGCGGCAGGCGCAGGCGCCGGTGCAGCTCGAATCCGCGCGCGCCGCCCAGCTCTACGTGAACAACCGCTGGCTCGGCGGCACGCTCACCAACTTCCGCACCGTGCGGAAGTCGCTCGATCGCTTCAAGGAGCTGCTGGCGACCCTCGAGGACGCCGAGAAGAGCGCCGAGCTCTCCAAGAAGGAGCGCTCGAGCATGACGCGCGAGGTCGAGCGCTACCGCAAGGGGCTCGATGGCCTGCGCGAGATGTCCAAGCTCCCGGCGGCGCTCTTCGTGGTCGACGTGCGGCGCGAGCACATCGCGGTGGCGGAGGCGCAGCGGCTCGGGATCCCGATCGTGGCGGTGGTCGACAGCAACTGCGACCCCGACGAGATCGACTTCGCCATCCCCGCGAACGACGACGCGACGCGCGCCATCCAGCTCTACTGCGCGCAGGTCGCCGACGCCTGCCTCGAGGGCGCAGCGCTGCACGAGGAGCGCGTGCGCACGGAAGCGGTCAGCGAGTCGACCGGCCGCCGCGCCGAGGAGGCCTCGGCGCCGGGGACTGGCCGCGTCGTGGTCGAGATCAAGCAGCCGCCGCGTCGGGGTCGCGGCGCGACGCGCGGCCCGCGCAGCGGGCAGACCCGCAGCGCCGGCGGCGAGCCGAACGAGGTGGCCGCCGCGCCGGCGCCCGAGACGGAAGGGGGCGAGAGCTGATGGCCGAGGTCCCTGCGACCGCGGTGAAGGACCTGCGCGAGCGGACCGGCGCCGGCATGATGGACTGCAAGAAGGCGCTGGCCGAGTCGAAGGGCGATCTCGACCGCGCCGTCGCGCTCCTGCGCGAGCGCGGGCTCGCGAAGGCCGCCCGCCGCGAGGGACGCACGACGGTGGAGGGCACCGTCGCGATGGCGCTCGGCGGCGACCGCGGTGCGCTGGTCGAGCTCGGCTGCGAGACCGACTTCGTGGCCCGCACGGCCGACTTCCAGGCGCTCGCCGCGCAGCTCGCGCAGCAGGTGGCCGGGGACGCCCAGCTCACCACGCCCGAGGCACTGGCGGCCGCCCGCCTGGGCGGCGAGCCGGTCGCCGAGCGGGTCCAGGCGCTGGCCGGCAAGCTCGGCGAGCACCTGGCCGTGAAGCGGGTGGCGCGGCTCGAGGTGCCGGGCGGCCGGGTCGGCGGCTACGTCCACGCGGGCGGGAAGCTCGGCGTGCTGGTGGCGCTCCGCACCGCGGCGCGTGGCGAACGCCTCGACGCGCTCGCCAAGGATCTCGCGATGCACGTGGCCGCGGCCGACCCCTCGCCGGTGGCGGTGGAGCGCTCCGGCGTGCCGGCCGAGCTCGTGGCGCGCGAGCGCGAGGTGTTCGCCAAGCAGGCGGCGCAGACCGGCAAGCCCGAGAAGGTGATCGAGAAGATCGTCGAGGGGCGCGTCGCCAAGTTCTACGCGGAGGTGTGTCTCCTCGAGCAGCCGTTCGTGAAGGATCCCGATCACAGCGTGGGCGCGATGCTCGCGCAGGCCGCGAAGGAGCTGGGCGGCGACGTGGCCGTGGCCGGCTTCGTGCGCTTCCGACTGGGGGCGACGGGAGAGGCGTGAAGGCGGAGTATCGGCGGGTCGTGATCAAGCTCTCCGGCGAGGGGCTCGCCGGGGAGAACGGCTTCGGGATCTCGCCGGCCGTGATCCGGGGCGTCGCCGAGCAGATCCGCGAGGTCCACGGCCTCGGCGTCCAGATCGGCATCGTGATCGGGGGTGGCAACATCATCCGCGGCGTGAGCGCGGCGTCGCAGGGCATGGACCGGGCGACCGCCGACTACATGGGCATGATGGCCGGCATCATGAACTCGGTCGCGCTGCAGGACGCCCTCGAGAAGGAGGACGTGCCGACGCGGGTCTTGTCGGCGCTCGAGATCAAAGAGGTCGCCGAGCCGTACATCCGGCGGCGCGCGATGCGCCACCTCGAGAAGGGCCGCATCGTGATCTTCGCCGCGGGCACGGGCAACCCGTACTTCACCACCGACACCGCGGCGGCGCTGCGCGCCGCCGAGATCCACGCCGACCTGATCATGAAGGCGACGCGGGTCGACGGCGTGTACAGCGCCGACCCCGAGACGCATCCGGACGCGCAGCGCTTCGACCGGCTCCGCTACGAGGAGGCGATCCAGCGCAACTTGCGCTTCATGGATCAGACGGCGCTCCAGCTCTGCCGCGAGAACGCGGTGCCGATCGTCGTGTTCGACATGACGGTGTCGGGAAACATCCGCAAGGTGGTGTGCGGGGAGCGCGTCGGCACGCTGGTCTCGGAGTGAGGCGGGAGGAGCCATGGGCAAGGAGGAGCGGGTGGTCACCGCCGCGCGCGAGGCGATGGAGCGCTCGGTCCATCACCTGAAGGACGACCTGCGCAAGGTCCGCACCGGCCGGGCCAACACGGCGCTGCTCGACGGCGTGCGCGTCGACTACTACGGCACCCCGACCCCGCTCCCGCAGCTCGCGAACCTGACCGCACCCGATCCGAGACTCATCGTGGTGTCCCCCTACGACAAGGGCGCGCTGCAGGCGATCGAGAAGGCGATCCAGGCCTCGGACCTCGGCTTCACGCCGTCGAACGACGGCAAGCTGATCCGGATCCCGATCCCGCCGCTCACCGAGCAGCGCCGCAAGGACCTGGTGAAGCACGTGAAGAAACAGGCCGAGCACCACAAGCTCGGCGTGCGCGAGGCGCGCCGCGAGGCGCTCGCGCAGGTGAAGCAGCTCGAGGCGGACGGCGAGCTGCCGAGCGACGACCGCCACCGCGTCGAGAAGAAGATCCAGGACCTCACCGACGAGCACGTCAAGCAGATCGATGGGCAGGCCGACCAGAAGGAGCAGGAGATCCTGCAGGTCTAGCGATGCACGAACGGCGCATCCGATCCGACGCGCTCCCGCGCCACGTCGCCGTGATCATGGACGGCAACGGGCGCTGGGCCGAGCGCCGCGGACTCGACCGGATCGAGGGACACCGCGCGGGCATCGAGGCGGTGCGGGCGGTGGTGCGGGCGGCCCACGAGCTCGGCGTGCGCCAGCTCACGCTGTACGCCTTCTCCACCGAGAACTGGAGCCGGCCGCGCGGCGAGGTGGACGAGCTGATGCGCCTCCTCGAGCGCTACCTCGAGAGCGAGCTCGAGGAGGTCGAGCGCAACCGCATCCGGGTGCGCGCGATCGGGCGCCTGGAGCGGCTTCCGGATGCGGCGCGCGCCAAGCTCGACGAGGCGCTGCGCCGGACCCGCGACAACGACGAGATGGACCTGGTGTTCGCGCTCTCCTACGGCGGGCGCACCGAGATCGTCGACGCCGCGCGCCGGCTGGCGCGCGACGTCGAGCAGGGCAAGCTGGATCCGGAGGCGATCGACGAGAAGCTCTTCGCCTCCTGTCTGTACGATCCAGAGCTCTCGGAGCCGGATCTCCTGATCCGCACCGGCGGCGAGTCGCGCGTGTCGAACTTCCTGCTCTGGCAGATCGCCTACGCGGAGATCCATGTGACCGAGGTGATGTGGCCGGACTTCCGCAAGGGCGATCTGGTCGAGGCGATCCTCGCCTATCAGGGCCGCGAGCGGCGCTACGGGCTCACCTCGGCGCAGGTGCGGACCCGGCCGGAGCCGGGCTCGTGAGCGGCGCGCGCTCCTCTCCGAAGCGGCTCGCGGTGCTCGGTGCGACGGGCAGCGTGGGCGAGCAGGCGCTCGCGGTGGCGGCCGCGTTTCCGGAGCGCTTCTCCGTGGTCGCGGTGGCGGCGGGCCGCCGCGTGGCGAAGCTCGCCGAGCAGGTGCGGCGCTTCCGTCCCGCCCTCGTGTCGGTGGCCGACGCCGAGGTGGCGCGCGAGCTCGCCGCTGCGCTCGGTCCCGGGGCGCCGCGCATCCGCTGGGGCGAGGCGGGCCTCGCGGAGGTTGCCGCGCACGACGCCGACCTCGTCGTCTCCGCCCTGGTGGGCGCGCTCGGCCTGGCGCCCACGCTGGCCGCGATCCGCGCCGGCCGCGACATCGCGCTCGCCAACAAGGAGGTGCTGGTGATGGCCGGCGCCCTCGTGCTGCGCGAGGCGCGCGCGCACGGCGTGCGGCTCCTGCCGGTGGACAGCGAGCACAGCGCGATCTTCCAGGCGCTGGCGGGCCAGCGGCCCGAGGATCTGGCGCGCATCGTGCTGACGGCGTCGGGCGGACCCTTCCGGAGCTGGCCCGCGGAGCGCATCGCGGCGGCGAGCGTCGAGCAGGCGCTGGCACACCCGAAGTGGGTGATGGGCCCGAAGATCACGATCGACTCGGCGACGCTGATGAACAAGGGGCTCGAGGTGATCGAGGCGCGCTGGCTGTTCGACGTCGGACCCGAGCGGGTGGAGGTGCTGGTGCATCCGCAGTCGGTCGTGCACTCGCTCGTCGAGATGCGCGACGGCTCCTGGCTCGCGCAGCTCGGCGTGCCCGACATGCGGGTTCCGATCGCGGTGGCGCTGGCCCATCCGGAGCGCCTCCCGCTGCTGGATGGCGGGCTCGAGCGACTCGACCTCGCCGCCCTCGGCCGCCTCGAGTTCGAGGCGCCCGATCCGGCGCGCTTCCCGTGCCTGGGGCTCGCCTACTCGGCGCTCGCATCCGACGAGGCAGCGCCCGCCGTACTCAATGCGGCCAACGAGGAGGCGGTGGCCGCCTTCCTGGCCGGGCGGATCCCGTTCCCGGCGATCGCCGAGATCAACGCCGACGTGCTGGGTGCCCATCGCGCCGGGGGCACGCTGCGCGACCTGCGCGACGTCCTGGACGTCGATGCGTGGTCGCGGGCGCGGGCCGGCGAGCGGCTGGCGGGGAGGGCCGCGTGAGCGCGCTGTCGTTCGTATTCGCGTTCGTGCTGATGCTCGGCGTGCTGATCTTCGTGCACGAGCTCGGACACTTCCTGGTGGCGAAGCTGTGCGGCGTGCGCGTGCTCCGCTTCTCGCTGGGCTTCGGCCCGCCGATCGGGATCGGGCGCTGGCGCCTGGCCTTCCGCCGCGGCGATACCGAGTACGTCGCCGCGTGGTTCCCGCTCGGCGGCTACGTGAAGATGCTCGGCGAGAGCGTCGAGGGGGAGGGCGACGCCCAGCCCGAGGAGCCGATCCCCGACCCGGAGCGCGCGTTCAACCGCAAGCCGGTCTGGCAGCGCCTGCTCATCCTGTGCGCGGGACCGGGCATGAACCTGCTCCTGCCGGTCGGGATCTTCGTCGGCGTCCTGATGGTCGGGATGCCGCGTCCCGCTCCGGTCGTGGGCAGCGTCGAGCCGCTCTCGCCGGCCGAGCGCGCCGGGCTCCTTCCCGGCGATCGGATCCTCGCCGTGTCGGGCCAGCCCGTGCGCTGGTGGGACGACGTCGAGGAGGCGATCCGCGCCCGCGCGGGCCAGAGCGTCTCGGTGCACTTCGCGCGGGACGGCGCCGAGCGCGACGTCTCGCTGCCGGTGCAGGCGCGCCCCGGGCTCGATCCCTACGGCTCGCCGACCCAGGTGGGCTGGGTGGGCCTCGGACATCCGCGCCTCGCCGCGGTGGTGGGGATCCCGGCGGCCGGCCGGCCGGTGTCGGCGACGGAGCTGCGCTCCGGCGACCGCGTCGTCTCCGTCGACGGCGCGCCGGTCGAGGACTGGAACGAGTTCGCCACGCGCTATGCGGCGGTGCCCTCGGGCGGCCGGGTCCACGTCGAGGTGGAGCGCGACGGCGCCGACGGCGCCGCGCCGACCCGTCACGCCGTCGATCTCCCCGCGCTCGGTAGGATCGACGCGCTCGGGGTGGTGCCGGCGACGGTGCTGGTGGCGCAGGTGTCGCCGGACTCTCCGGCCGAGCGCGCCGGGCTCCGCGCCGGCGACCTGATCGTATCGGTGGACGGCTCGCCGGTCGGCAGCTTCGCGTCCTTCTCCGAGGGTGTCCGCTCGAGCGGCGGGCGCGCGCTCGCGATCGCGTATGCGCGCGGCGGCGAGACGCGCGAGCTCCGCATCAAGCCGGAGCTCGTCGACGCCGACACCGGGCTCGGCATTCCCGAGGAGCGCTACCTGATCGGCATCACGGCGCACGCGGCGACCCTCTCCGGCGCGGTGGGCGTCGACCAGGAGCTGAACCCGCTGCGCGCGCTGCCGCACGCGGTGGCGATGACCGGGGAGATCACCAAGGCCTTCCTGGCCGGGCTCGGACGGCTCGCCACCGGCGAGGTGTCGCGCAAGCAGCTCGCCGGCCCGATCGGCATCGCCGAGATCGCGCACAACGCCTTCGAGCGCGGCTGGCAGGCCTACCTGTCGACCCTGGTCCTGATCAGCGTGAACCTGGCCGTGCTGAACCTGCTGCCGATCCCCGTGCTCGACGGAGGCCAGGCGCTGCTGATCCTGATCGAGGGCGTGAAGCGCTCTCCGGTGTCGCTGCGCACGCGCGAGATCGCGCAGCAGATCGGCGTCACCCTCCTGGTGATGCTGATGGCGCTCGCGTTCTGGAACGACCTCTCCCGCCACTGGGCGCGCTTCGTCGACTGGGTGCGACAGAGCACGGGCCTGTAGCCCCGTGCTCCTGCTCGCGCTCGAGACCGCGACCGACGCGGCGAGCGTGGCGCTGCTGCGCGGGGGCGAGCTCGTGGCGGCGCGAACGCTGCGCACCGACCGCCCGGCCTCCGAGGCGCTGCTGCCCGAGATCCTCGCGTTGCTGGGCGAGCACGGGCTCCCCCCCGCGGCGCTCGACGCGCTCGCGGTGTCGATCGGCCCGGGCTCCTTCACCGGCCTGCGCGTCGGCGTGGCGACGGCGAAGGGCCTCGCGTTCGGGGCCGGGCGCCGCGTCGCTGCGGTCCCGACGCTGGCGGCGCTCGCTGCCGGGCAGGGCGCCGAGATCGTGGCGGCCGTGCTCGACGCGCGGCGCGGCGAGGTCTACGCGGCTGCGCATCGCACCGTCGATCCGCTCGCGCCGCCGCTCTGGGGACCGTGCGTCCTCGATCCCGCTGCGCTCTCGGCGCGGCTCGAGCCGGGGTGGCTCGTCGCGGGAACCGGCGTGCCGCTGGTGACGCAGGCCGTGCGCGCGCGCTTCGGCACGGCGGTCGAGCTGGTCGGCCCGCCGCGCGCGCAGCCCGACGCGGTCGCGGTGGGTCGGCTCGGAGGCCGCCTCCTGGACGCCGGGGAAGGCGTCGCGGCGGCCGAGCTGGCCCCGCACTACGTGCGCCGCGCAGAGGCGGAGGTGCGGCGCGGCGGGGCGTCCGGTGGCTTTTGACACCCCGCGGAGGCTCTCGTAACTTCGCGTCGGTTTTCATGGAGCCGAGGGACGTCGCGCTGATCGAACGCCTGCTCCCGCAAAGCCCCGAGCTGCGGCGGCTTTGGCAGGAGCACCAGCGGCTCGATCGGGAGCTCGCGGCACTGCTGGAGCAGCGCTTCCTGACGCCCGAGGAAGAGGAGCGCTCGCAGCAGCTCCGCAAGATCAAGCTCGCCGGCCGCGATCGCATCGAGGCGATCCTGCGCTCGCACCGCGCGGCGGGTCCGGGCGCCGTCGGCGCCCCCAGCGAACCCTAGACGAGCGGCGCGGCAGGCGGATCGCCCGCCGCGACGGCGAACGGAGACGGCAGACGGCATGGACCTCCGGATCTTCTACGACAAGGACGCGGACTTCGGCCGCCTCGCGGGCAAGACCGTGGCCGTCATCGGCTACGGCAGCCAGGGCCACGCCCACGCGCTGAACCTGCGCGACTCCGGGATCTCGGTCGTGGTCGGGCTGCGCAAGGACTCGGCCTCGCGCGCAAAGGCCGAGAACGAGGGCCTGCGCGTCGTATCGCCGGCGGAGGCGGCGCGCGAGGCCGACGTCGTGATGCTGACCGTACCGGACGAGACGGCGGCGCAGATCTACCGCGAGGAGATCGAGCCCGGGCTGCGTCCGGGCAACTACCTCGCGGTCGCGCACGGCTTCAACATCCACTTCGGGCAGATCGTGGCGCCGAGCGGCGTCGGTGTCTTCATGGTCGCGCCGAAAGGCCCCGGCCACACGGTGCGCGGTCACTACAAGGAAGGGAAGGGCGTTCCCTGCCTGGTCGCGGTGCAAGCCGACCCGAACGGTGACACGCTCCAGATCGCGCTCGCCTATGCCAAGGGCATCGGCGGCGGGCGCGCCGGCATCCTCGAGACCAACTTCCGCGAGGAGACCGAGACCGATCTCTTCGGCGAGCAGTCGGTGCTGTGCGGCGGGCTCACCGCGCTCATGCAGGCGGGCTTCGAGACGCTGGTCGAGGCCGGCTACTCACCCGAGATGGCGTACTTCGAGTGCATCCACGAGGTGAAGCTGATCGTCGACCTGATCTACGAAGGCGGCGTCGCGAACATGCGCTACTCGGTGTCGAACACCGCGGAGTACGGAGACCTGACGCGCGGTCCCCGCCTGATCGACGAGAGCGTTCGGGCGCGCATGCGCGAGGTGCTGCGCGAGATCCAGGACGGGCAGTTCGCGCGCGAGTTCATCCTCGAGAACAAGGCCGGCAAGCCGAGCTTCGAGGCGCTGCGACGGCGCGCCGCCGTGCATCCGATGGAGCAGGTGGGTGCACGACTGCGCGGGCTGATGCCGTGGCTGCGCGAGAAGCGACTGGTCGACCGCTCCAGGAACTAGGGGCGCGGATGGCCGAAGCAGGGCGGCAGCCGATCTTCCGCGAGCGACCGTCGGCGGCGATCGCGCCGGAGGGCTGGCCCTTCGTCGCAGCGGGAGCGGCCGCCACCGCGCTCGCGGCCGCCTTCGGCCCGTTCTGGCTCGCCGCGACGCTGGGGGCGGTGGCGCTCTTCGTGCTCGCCTTCTTCCGCAACCCGGCGCGCCCCGTCCCGGGAGGCGAGGACGATGTGGTGGCGCCGGCGGACGGCCGCGTGCTCGCGGTCGACGAGCTCGAGGATGAGCGCGGGCGCAAGGGGCTCCGCATCGGGATCTTCCTCTCGGTGTTCGACGTGCACGTGAACCGCGCGCCGCTGGCGGGCCGCGTCGTCTCGGTCGAGCGCGCCGGCGCCCGCTTCCTCGCCGCCTACGATCCGCGCGGCGAGCGCGAGAACGTGCGGCTGCGGATGGAGCTCGAGCGGCCCGACGGCCGGCGTTTCGCGGTCGTGCAGATCACCGGTCTGATCGCCCGGCGCATCGTCTGCCACGCGCAGGTCGGCGACTGGCTCGCGCGCGGCGCGCGCTATGGGCTGATCCGCTTCGGCTCGCGCACGGACGTGTGGCTGCCCGCCGGCAGCGAGCCGCTGGTGAAGCGGGGAGACCGCGTGCGCGGCGGTGCGAGCCGGATCGCGCGGCTGGTGCAGGCCTCGTGAGCGAAGAGCTTCAGCTGCCCCGCGCGGAGCCGCGCCGCCGCCGGCGCCGCCGGCGGCGCCGCGGCGAGGCCCGCCGCGGCCTCTACCTGCTCCCGCAGCTCTTCACCACCGGGAACCTGTTCTTCGGCTTCTACACCATCGTCCAGGCGCAGGCGGGGAACTTCGACCGCGCCGCGCTCGGCATCGCGCTCGCGGCGCTCTGCGACACGCTCGACGGCCGGGTCGCGCGGATCGCCAAGGCCACGAGCCGCTTCGGCAGCGAGTACGACTCGCTCGCCGACATCGTCTCGTTCGGGATCGCACCGGCCATCCTCGCCTTCCACGCGGGCCACATCGAGGGCTTCCGCCGCACCGGCATCGCCATCGCCTTCCTCTACGCCGCCTGTGCCGCCTTGCGCCTGGCGCGCTTCAACGTCCACGAGTCGAGGTACCGCGGCCGCTTCGAGGGGCTGCCGAGCCCGTCCGCGGCCGGCATGGTCGCGGCCACGCAGTGGTTCGTCTCGTTCCTGCGCGAGAACGACATCGCCTGGACGGTGCACGAGGCGGTGGTCGCGGCGGGGGTGGCCGCGCTCGGCCTCCTGATGGTGAGCGCGATCCCGTACCGCAGCTTCAAGGAGGTGGATCTCCGCCACTCCTACCGCGGCATCGTGGTGATGGTGCTGGCGCTGGTCGCGATCTTCCAGGAGTACTCGGTAGCGCTGTTCGTGATCGCGCTGCTCTACGTGGCCTCCGGGCCGGTCGAATGGCTGTGGCGCTACTGGACGGGCCGCCCGCTCGAGGAGCTGCCGCCACCGCTCTCGTCCGAGGCGCGACAGGAGACGTCGGCATGAGCGAGAGAGTGCTGATCTTCGACACGACGCTGCGCGACGGCGAGCAGTCGCCCGGCTGCAGCATGCACCTGGCCGAGAAGCTGACGCTCGCGCGCCAGCTCGAGCGGCTCGGCGTCGACGTGATCGAGGCCGGGTTCCCGATCGCCAGCGACGGCGACTTCGAGGCGGTGCGGGCGATCGCCGGCGAGCTCCGCGAGAGCGTCGTGTGCGGGCTGGCCCGGACCGGCGCCGCCGACATCGACCGGGCCGGGCAGGCGCTCGAGCGCGCCGCGCGCCCGCGCATCCACACCTTCATCGCCACCAGCGACATCCACCTCGAGCACAAGCTGCGGATGGGCCGCGAGCGGGTGCTCGAGGAGATCGATCGCGCGGTGCGCCACGCGCGTCGCTACTGCGACGACGTCGAGTTCTCCGCGGAGGACGCCACGCGGTCCGATTGGGGCTTCCTGGTGCGCGCCTTCGAGACGGCGCTCGCGGCCGGCGCGGGCACGCTGAACGTCCCCGACACGGTCGGCTACACGACCCCCGACGAGTTCAGCGCGCTGATCGCGCACCTGCGCGCGTCGGTCTCCGGTGTCGAGCGTGCCCGCATCTCGGCCCACTGCCACGACGACCTCGGCCTCGCGGTCGCCAACAGCCTGGCCGCGGTGCGCGCCGGCGCCCGCCAGGTGGAGTGCACCGTGAACGGCATCGGGGAGCGCGCGGGCAACACCGCCATGGAGGAGGTGGTGATGGCGATCCGCACGCGCCCCGACGTCTTCTCGGGCCTCGAGACCGGGATCCGCGGCGAGGAGATCTATCCGTCGAGCCGGCTCCTCTCGTCGATCATCGGCGTCCCGGTCCAGCCGAACAAGGCGATCGTCGGCGCCAACGCCTTCGCCCACGAGGCCGGCATCCACCAGGACGGCGTGCTGAAGGCGGCCATCACCTACGAGATCATGACGCCGCGCTCGATCGGGCGGCCGTCGAACGA
>Ga0335082_10002207_pt1 | contig 20924 bp, 18 predicted proteins | sample Lox_Sample_41_FD_206718 | JGI IMG/M metagenome (GOLD analysis project Ga0335082, IMG submission 206718) | Soil microbial communities from Loxahatchee National Wildlife Refuge, Florida, United States - Lox_Sample_4.1 | ecosystem: Environmental > Terrestrial > Soil > Wetlands | place: USA...
ACGCTGCCGCGCTTCATCGCCGAGGCGCTGAAGCAGGCCGGCGTGGAGCCCGGGCGTCTGATCGTCGAGTTGACCGAGACCTCGGCAGTCTCGGATTTGCACGACGCGCAGCGCTTCATCGAGTCCATGCGCGAGAACGGCGTGCGTGTGTGCCTGGACGACTTCGGATCGGGCTTTTCCTCGTTCGCCTACCTCAAGCATCTGGACGTGGACATGCTCAAGATCGATGGACAATTCATCCGCGACCTGCCGGGCGACCGCGACAACCAGGTGTTCGTGAAGGCCATCGTGGACGTAGCGCGCGGGCTGAAGAAGCTTACCGTTGCCGAGTGCGTCGAGGACGGTGCAACCTTAGAAATGCTGCGCAGCTTCGGCGTGGATCTGGCCCAGGGCTACCACTTGGAGGAGCCCATGGCGCAGCACCCGTCGCTCAGCAAGACTCACGCCGCTGCAAGCGACAAGTGACGGATGAAAGCCCCTCTCCCCGCACTCGGGAGAGAGGATGCGGGTGAAGGGGATAACCAGTCGCCTGTCACCCGCCGCAAGTTCCCAGGCTCGTCACCGTTCGTCCGCCCGTCGCCTCTCGTCCGCTATATAATTACTCCTCTCCGCTGAACAATTCCTAGGTACGGCCTTTCAGGACGGTTGTCATGGCCCGCATGGTGCAGTGCGTAAAGCTCGGGCGTGACGCCGAAGGGCTAGACTTCCCGCCCTACCCTGGCGAGGTCGGCAAGCGGATCTACGACAATGTCTCGAAACAGGCGTGGCAGGCCTGGCTCGAGCATCAGAAGATGCTGATCAACGAAAATCGGCTCAACCTGGCGGATCCCAAGGCACGCAAGTACCTGGAGGAGCAGATGCTGAAGCATTTCTTCGGCACCGGCGCCGACCGGGCCGCCGGTTACGTGCCGCCCGAAAAACCATAACTGCCTTAAGTCGCCTATGCCGCGCGAAGTCGAGACCGAAACATCGGTGGCCGCCGAGGCCCCCCCTGTGCTCACGCACCTCAAGCAACCCCGCAAAGCCAAGCTTCCATCCGGGCCGCCAGCTCTGTCCCCTCTGCTGAACCGCGAGATCGGCCAGCTCGAGTTCAACCGCCGGGTACTGGCACAGGCGGCCGACCCCGATGTGCCGCTGCTGGAACGGCTGCGCTTTTTGTGCATCGTCAGCAGCAATCTCGACGAGTTCTTCGAGATCCGCGTCGCCGGCCTGAAAGCGCAGATAGACGAAGGCGGCGACAGCCCAGGCGCCGATGGCGTTGCGCCGTCTGTCGTGTTCCGGGAGGTGTCGCATCAAACCCACCAGCTGGTGGCACAGCAGTACGAGCTTTTCAACCAGGGGCTGGTGCCGCTGCTCGCGAAGGAAGGCGTCCGCTTCCTGCGTCGCGGCCAGTGGAACGGCGCGCAGCGCGACTGGATCAAGGACTATTTCTTCCGCGAGCTGATGCCGGTGCTCACGCCCATCGGGCTCGACCCAGCGCACCCTTTTCCTCGTATTCTCAACAAGAGTCTGAACTTTGCGGTACAGCTGTCAGGCAAAGACGCCTTCGGCCGCAAGTCGGGCATGGCGCTGGTGCAGGCGCCCAGAGTTCTTCCACGGGTCATCAAGCTGCCGCGCGACATTGCCGGGTGCGCCCACGGCTTCGTTTTCCTGTCCTCGGTCATCCATGCGCACGTCGGCGAGCTGTTCTCGGGAATGGAGGTGCTGGGCTGCTATCAGTTTCGGGTGACCCGCAACAGCGATCTCTATGTCGACGAGGAGGAGATCAAGAACCTGCGCACCGCGTTGCAGGGCGAGCTGTCGGAGCGGCGCTTCGGTGAAGCGGTGCGCTTGGAAACGGCACACGAATGCCCGCCCGAGATGGTCGAGTTCCTGTTGCAGCAGTTCGGATTGGTGCACGATGACCTATATCAGGTCAGCGGGCCGGTCAATCTCGTGCGGCTGATGCAGATCCCGGACCAAGTCGATGCCCCCGAGCTCAAGTACCGGCCGTTTACTCCCGGCGTCCCGGGCGCGCTGGTCAAGCGGCCCGACATGTTCTCCGCCATCCGCAAGGACGACATCCTGCTGCACCACCCGTACCAGTCGTTCAAGCTGGTGATCAACTTCATCGAGCAAGCCGCCAAAGACCCCGACGTCGTGGCCATCAAGCAGACCGTCTACCGTACTGGGGTCAACTCCGAGCTGATGCAGATCCTGGTCGATGCGGCGCGGCGCGGCAAGGAAATCACCGTCGTGGTGGAGCTCCTCGCCCGCTTCGATGAAGAGGCCAATATCAACTGGGCGTCTCAACTCGAGGAGGTTGGCGCACACGTGGTCTACGGGATTGTCGGGCATAAGACGCACGCCAAGCTGGCGCTGGTCGTGCGCCGTGAGGGTGGCCACTTGCGCCGCTACTGTCATCTGGGCACGGGCAACTACCATTCACGCACGGCGATGCTGTACACCGACTTCGGCATGCTGAGCTGCAACGAGGAAATCTGCGCCGACGTCAACGACGTGTTCATGCAGCTCACCAGCCTGGGCAAGGCGGGCAAGCTGCGCCATCTGTGGCAGTCGCCCTTCACTCTGCACACTCAGGTGATCAGCGCCATACGGCGCGAGAGCGAGCAGGCCAGGGCCGGAAAGAAGAGCGGGATCGTGGCCAAGATGAACGCGCTGCTCGAGCCCGAGATCATCGCCGAGCTATACGAGGCCTCCAAGGCCGGTGTCAGGATCGATCTCATCATCCGCGGCGTCTGCGCTCTGCGGCCCGGGGTGCCGGGCCTGTCGGAGAACATCCGCGTGCGTTCGATCATTGGCCGCTTCCTCGAGCATCACCGCGTCTATTGCTTCGAAAGCAGCGATTCGGTCTATCTCGCCAGCGCCGACTGGATGGATCGCAACTTCTTCCGGCGCATCGAGGTGGCCTTCCCGCTGCTCGACGCCAAGCTCAAGAAGCGTGTGATCGAAGAAGGGCTCAAGAAGTACCTGGCGGACAACACGCAAGCCTGGGAGATGCGCTCCGACGGGCACTACGAGCGGCTCAAGCCGGCACGTGGCGACGCGCGCTCGGCGCAGATGGAGTTGCTAGCCGAGCTGGCCGCGCCGCGCATGGTCGAGGAACCGGTTGAGAAGATCAGGAAGCTGAAGCGCAAGCGCAAGGCCTAGAAGAGCTCTGATCCATTCTCAAGTGCGCGGTGCCCGCTGAAATCGAACTAAAGCTCGCGATCTCGGCGAGCGAAGTGCCCAAGCTGGCTCGCGTCCCGTTGCTCAAGTCAGCGTCGCGCGGCCACGCTGCTACCGCGCGCACTTACAGCATCTACTACGACACGCCCGAGTTCGCGCTGCGCGATCAGGGGGTGGCGCTGCGGCTGCGCAGGATCGGAACGCACTGGCTGCAGACCCTGAAGAGCGCTGGACGTGTGGAGGCCGGGCTGCACCAGCGTGAGGAGTTCGAGACGCCGGTGCCGGCACAGATCCTCAACTATCCGGCACTAGCCCAATCGGGCGCGGCGCCTGTGCTGGCCGACCCGGGGCTGCCGTTGAGGCTGCGGCCGGTGTTCGCCACCGATTTCAAACGCACCACCCGCCAGCTGCAACCCACCGCCGGCACCCTGATCGAGTTCTGTCTCGACCGCGGCGTGATCTCCGCAGGCGCTGCGCAGGTCCCCATCAGCGAGATCGAACTGGAGCTGAAGAGCGGGCCTCCCGAGCAGCTGCTGCAGTTCGCACTTGGGCTACTCGAGTTTGTGCCGCTGCGCTTGGAGCCTGCCAGCAAGGCGGAACGCGGGTATGCGCTGGCCACTGGGCTGACAGCCGCGCCGGTAAAGGCAAGCGCACCGGCATTGCTGCCTGCGATGACCGTGGCACAAGCGTTCCACACCGTGGTGTTCTCCTGCATCGCTCACCTTCAGGCCAATGAGCGCGGTCTGCTCGAGGCCGGTGATCCCGAGTACCTGCATCAGGCTCGCGTCGCGCTGCGGCGTCTGCGCTCCGCGTTGAGCGTGTTCAATCGCGCTTTCCCGCGCAGCCTGTTCGAGGAATTGATCACCGAGCTGCGCTGGCTGGGCGGCTGCCTGGGGCCGGCGCGCGACTGGGATGTCTTCGCCACCGAGACGCTGCGAGCAGTGTGCGCGGCCTTCCCAGGGGATTCTGGGCTGCACTGGCTCACGGAGAGCACCGCAGAGTTGCGCGCAGCGGCCAATGACACAGCGCGCGAGGCCGTGGCCTCGACCCGCTATGCCGTCCTGCTTCTCAAACTGGGCGGGATCTTTCTGCGCGAGCCTTGGGAGCAGCTTGCGGGTGACGCGTCCGCAACGCTGCGCGCTCTCCCGCTGCTCGAGTTCGCCGCCAGCGTGCTTGAACGCCGTCACAAGAGAACGCTCAAGAGCGGGCACGGCTTGGAGAAGCTGGACGCAGCTGGCTTGCACGCGCTTCGCATCCAGATCAAGAAGCTGCGCTACGCGGCGGAATTCTTTTCAGCCCTGTACAACAAGGGCGAGGTGCGCGAATATTTGAGCGGCCTGGCAGACCTGCAGGAGCTGTTGGGCGGGCTGAACGACGCGGTTACCATTGAACGCCTGCTTGAGCCGCTGCGCGAATCCGAAGGCGCCAACCAGTGGCTGGAAGCGCCGGGCCTGATCCGGGGCTGGGCGGCGTGTGGTTCGCGCGCGCGCCTCGACCAGCTGGCGGAGGCGTGGCAACGATTTGAGGATAGCAAGGTATTCTGGCGGCACTGATGGATCTCATTCTCTGGCGTCATGCCGATGCACAAGACGGCGCGCCCGACCTCGCACGGGAATTGACCGGCAAGGGGCACCGCCAGGCAGGCGACATGGCGAAGTGGCTCAAGCTGCACCTGCCGGGCGACAGCGAGATGGTGGTGAGTCCCGCCGCACGCGCGCAGCAGACAGCGCAGGCGCTGACCCACGAGTTCAAGACGGTGGAGGAAATCGGCCCCGGCGCTTCTTACGAGGCCGTCCTGGCTGCGGCCGGCTGGCCGAACCGCAAGGGGACCGTGCTGGTCGTTGGGCACCAGCCGACTCTGGGTCAGACCGCGGCCTGGCTCCTCTCGGGTGAGGTCGCGGAGTGGGGTATCAAGAAGGGCGCCATCTGGTGGTTGACCAACCGGGGACGCGGTGAACGTCGCGAGACGGTGCTGCGCGCGGTCATCTCCCCTGATCTCCTTTGACCGGCCCCGCAGAGGCGTTGTCATCGAAGTCTCGCTGATCGAACTGCACAATCCGCACTCGTCGAGCTGTCAGCCGACTGCCAGCGCGAGAGCAACGCGACCGGAGGCGCTGCTCCGATCCTATTCGGAAGGGCTATACTTTATTTATGCACCGGTGGCGATCTATTCTCAGCGCGCTCATGATCCTGTGGCTCCCGCTGCAGGGCTACGCCGCGCTCGCCATGCCCTTCTGCAAGCATGGATTCCACATGTCCGAGCATGCGACCGCCCAATCGCCCGTACAGGTTCACACCGGAGCGCAAGGCATCTTAGACTCTCGCCAGCACGCCGCGCATGCCAGCCTACACCAGCACGGCGGCGCCCCGGACAGTTTGGTCTGCAACGACTGCGGGGTGTGCCATCTGGCCTGCTCGCCCACCGCACCAGCTTCCCCCGCCGCCGTCGAGCCGATCGGCGCCGAGAGCTTCGTGCAGTTTTCCCCGATGCTCCCGCCGCTGTTCGTTCCCGAGCAACGCACTCCTCCCCCGCTAGCCGCGATCGACTGATCGCGGCCGAAGCCAGCTTCCGGCGCTGACCGCCGGAGAGTCCATTCTTCGACGCCGCCAACCGGCGCCGCCAGCCTCAGGGCAGCGCGCCGCGCTATGCCCTGACTCGAGCTGCCTGCACGAGCAGGAGCCACGCACGCAGAGCGAAGGAACTGGAAATGGATTTCAACCGCTTATCTATCGCACCCATGCATTGGATCGCGGCAGCAAGCCTTGTCCTGGTGGCTTGCTCCACTGTCCCCCCGCTTGAGTACCCGCAGGACCACCCGGCTAATCCCGCAGCGCCCGCCGCGGCTGCGACGCCGCCGTTGAGCACGCTAGCGGCTTACAAATCGTTCGCCGGCGCAGCCAAACCGGAAACTGACGCATCGCCCAATGCCGGGCCGGGCGAGGCCTCGAGAACCGGGCAGCCGAGCCGGGAGGATGCGCATGAACATCACCGCTGAACGCGCACAGCGCGCCCGGCTCGGCGCTGCAACCGGTGCATTTGCGCTGCTGAGCGTAGCCGGATGCGCCTCGGTGCAGAGTGATGCCCGCTTTCCCGAAGTGCGACAGAGCGTGGGGCAGCGCCTGGAGAGCAACATCGCGTGGAACCGGGATAGCGAGCAGGATCAGCGCGCTCGCGACGCCGTCCGTCGTTTGCTAACGCAGGAGCTCACTGCAGACGCTGCCGTGCAGATCGCGCTGCTCAACAATCGCAAGCTGCAAGCTAACTACGAGCGCTTGGGTATTGCGCAGGCCGATCTGGTCGAGGCTGGCCTGCTCGAGAACCCCGTGTTTTCCTATACATGGTACACGGGCAATGCGGGCACGATCACCGAGGCCTCGATCCTGCAGGACTTCGTGAGCGTGGTGAGCCTGTCGGCGCGCAAGAAGGTGGGCGAAGCGGCGGCGCAGCGCACGACGTTGGAGGTGGCCAACAACGTGGTCGATCTCGCGCGCCAGGTTCAGGCGCAATACTTCACTGTTGTGGGTGACGCCCAGGCGCTCGAGCTGGCGCGGCAGGTCGTCACCGCCACCGAGGCCGCAGCCGAACTGGCGCAGCGGCAACGCGCCGCGGGCAACCTGAGCCAGCGCGACCAGTCGCTTCAGCAAGCGTTCTATGCACAGACACTGCTGGAATTGGCGCAAGCGGAAGCGCAGCTCGCGTCCGACCGTGAACGGCTCAACCGACTGATGGGCGCATGGGGCGAGGACACCAACTGGAAGATCCCGAGCCGACTACCGGCGGTCGCGAATACGCTTCCGCCGCTGGAACAGGTCGAGGCGCAAGCCGTATCGCAACGCCTCGACCTCGCAGCAGCCAAGAAGGAGGCGGACGTCGCGGCGCAAGCTTTGAACTTGACCCGGCAATTCCGTTACCTGGGTCCATTCGGCATCGGCGTGGCTTACAAGCGCGAGCCTAGCGGCGATAGGTTCGTCGGGCCGACGGTCGAGCTGGGATTGCCCATCTTCAACCAGCACCAGGCGGCTGTGGCCCGCGCCGAGGCGGAACTCAAGCGCAGTCAGGAGCGCGTTGCGGCGCTCGCGATCGACATCCGGTCCGAGGCGCGCGAGGCCCGTGCCCGCGTAGCTGCAGCGCAAGAGGTGGTGCGCCACTACCGCGACGTCATGTTGCCGCTGCAGCAGAGCATCGTGAGCGAGACGCTCAAGTTCTACAACGGCATGCTGGTGGGCGTGTACGACCTGCTGCTGGCGAAACAAGCTCAGGTGCAGACGGCGCGCCAGTATGTCTCTGCGACCAAGGAGTTCTGGCTGGCTTGGACCGAGCTCGAACTCGCCTTGGGCGGCAAGGTCGCGCTGCCCTCGGCATCTGAGGCCGACGGCCGACGCGCCTCCAGCATGGCTCCGGCATCGGCTGACATCGAACCCGCGATTAGCCCCCATCGACATGGAGACGAGCCCTCATGATCACGCGTCGTCAAGCTCTCAAGACTGGTGCCGCCCTGTTCGCCAGCAGCGCCGTTTCCGCCGCATTGCGCGAAGCGTCCGCCGCCGAGAAAGAGGCTGCCGCCACCAGGCCACCCATTCCCGCTCCACAAGGGCAGACCTACACCCCGGTGGTCACGCTCAACGGAAGTTCGCTGCCGTGGAAGATGGACAACGGCGTGAAGGTCTTCCATCTGATCGCCGAGCCCGTGAAGCGCGAATTCGCGCCAGGCATGGTAGTCAACTGCTGGGGTTACAACGGGTCGACCCCGGGGCCGACCATCGAAGCCGTGGAAGGCGACCGCGTGCGCATTCTTGTCAGCAACAGGTTGCCTGAGCACACCACCATCCACTGGCACGGCATCTTTCTTCCGAACGGTATGGACGGCGTGGGCGGGCTGACGCAGCCGCATATCAAGCCGGGCGAAACCTATGTCTACGAATTCACGCTGCGGCAGCACGGCACGTTCATGTATCACCCGCATGCAGATGAGATGCTGCAGGCGGCGATGGGCATGATGGGGATGTTCATCATTCATCCCAAGGCAGCCCGCGAGCCAGTGGTGGACCGCGACTTCTGCTTCATGCTGCACGCCTGGGACATCGAGCCGGGTACCTACATCGCGAAGCCGGCCACGATGACCGAGTTCAACATGTGGACCTTCAACAGCCGCGTATTCCCGGGCATCGATCCGCTGGTGGTGCGCAGAGGCGACCGGGTGCGCATCCGCATCGCCAACATGAGCATGCATGACCATCCGATCCACATCCACGGCTTCGCCTACACCGTCACCCAAACCGAGGGCGGGCAGGTCCCCAAGACCGCACAGTTCCCTGAGGCCACGGTCAACGTCGCCGTGGGCGCCATCCGGGTAATGGAGTTCGTGGCGGACGAGCCGGGCGACTGGGCGCTTCACTGTCACAAGTCTCATCACACCATGAATGCCATGGGCCACCTCGTGCCCAACATGCTGGGTGTGAAACACGATGATCTGGACGCCAAGATCCGGTCGCTGGTCCCAGGCTACATGTCGATGGGGCAGGACGGGATGGCCGACATGGCTGAGATGCAGATGCCGCTGCCGGACAACACGCTCCCCATGATGATGGGCGAAGGCCGATTCGGACCGCTGGAGATGGGCGGCATGTTCACGGTGATCAAGGTGCGTGAGAACGTCGCGCGCGGCGACTACCGCGATCCGGGTTGGTACGAGCACCCGCCGGGCACCGTGGCCCGGAAGCTCGGAGATGAGGAGCCTGCCAAGGACGGTTGAAAAACACTTCGAGAGGGCTGAGCCATGAAACTCCTCAAAGCTCTGTTGCTGATCGGGTCCGTGGCGGGCGCGTTTGCTGTGGCCTTCGTCTACTTCGGTGTCTTCGACGTAGCAGCCGATACGCCACATTCAGCGATCGTATATGCGGTGATGGAGACGGTTCGAGACCGTTCGATTGCCATGCGGGTCGAGGACATCCCGGCCTCACCGCTGGACGATCCGAAGCTCATTGCCGAGGGCGCCGAACACTACGACGCAATGTGTATCGGCTGTCATCTCGCGCCTGGACTCAAACAGTCGGAGCTGCGAGAAGGGCTGTATCCGCAGCCACCCGACCTGACCGCGCCCATCGATGCCAGCCCCGCCGAGATGTTTTGGGTCATCAAGCACGGCATCAAGATGTCCGCGATGCCAGCCTGGGGCAAGACTCATGACGATCAGAGTATCTGGGGCCTGGTGGCATTCTTACGCAAGCTTCCAGAGCTCACGGCGGAGCAATATCAGGCGATGGTCGAGGCCAGCGAAGACCATCACCATCATGATGAGGCCGCTTCCGGGCATGGCCGCGCGCTAACCCGCCGTATCTACCGCCATGACGACGACGCCCGGCGCCAAGAGCAGAAGCGCTGAAAACCGGAGACCGAGGTGGAGAAGCACCGTCAACCTGACCATTCGCCTGACCACGGCTTGCATCACAATCATCTGGCCGCACAGGTCCGTCGAGCGGGGTTCACTGAGAAGGATCACGCCCACTCAAGTCACGATCATGCGGGCATGGTGGCCGACTTCCGCGGCCGGTTTTGGATCTCGCTGGTCCTGACCCTACCCGTGCTGCTGCTCTCCCCCGCCGGGGGCCACGGCTTCGGTTTGATCGGGGCGATCGTCTTCCCCGGCGCGCGGTTGATCCTCCTCGCACTGTCGAGCGCCGTGTTTTTCTATGGCGGCTGGCCGTTCCTGACCGGACTGGCCGGGGAGCTGAGGCAGCGCCAGCCCGGGATGATGACGCTCATCTCGCTTGCCATCAGCGTCGCCTATTTCTACTCGGCCGCGGTGGTCCTGGGGCTTCACGGTAACGTGCTTTTCTGGGAGCTGGCGACTCTCATCGACATCATGCTGCTCGGGCACTGGATCGAGATGAAGTCGGTCATGGGGGCGTCAGGGGCACTCAAAGCGTTGGTGGAGCTGCTGCCCGCCACAGCGCATCGGCTCGCGGCCGATGGCAAACAGCACGATATCGCCGTGAGCGAGCTACATCCCGGCGATCGAGTACTGATCAAGCCGGGTGAGCGCGTGCCCTCGGACGGGCTGATCCTGGAGGGCCGCACAAGCCTGGACGAGTCCATGCTCACCGGGGAGTCCAGGCCCGTTGCACGCGGGCCCGGTGAGCAGGTGATCGGCGGCTCCGTCAACGGCGAGGGTGCCATCACGCTGCAGATTGCCAAGACCGGCAAGGATACGTACCTGTCGCAGGTCATCGACATGGTGACCAGGCCCAGGCATCTCGCTCCCGGACACAAGACCTAGCCAACCGGGCCGCCCTATGGCTCACCTTGATCGCGATCGGCTCGGGCCTGTTCACGCTGGCGGTGTGGCTATCCAGCGACCGCGGGTTTGCCTTCGCGATCGAGCGGATGGTCACGGTGATGGTGATAGCTTGCCCGCACGCGCTGGGGCTGGCGGTGCCGTTGGTGGTAGCGGTAAGCACCACGCTCGCGGCGAGGAACGGCTTGCTGATCCGAGACCGCGCGGCGTTCGAGCGTGGGCGCGAACTGCAGGCTGTGGTGTTCGACAAGACTGGCACGCTGACGCAAGGGCGCTTCGGCGTCACCGATGTGGTACCGCTGGCAGAGGCGAACGAGCGTGAAGTGCTGCGGCTTGCGGTCGCGCTGGAATCTCAATCCGAGCACCCCATCGCGCGCGGCATCGTGCAGCGAGCCGAAGAGCTCTCACTCCCGATCGAGCGCGTCACCGATTTTCGCAACATTCCCGGCGAGGGCGCATCGGCGCGAATCGGCCACGAAGACATTGCGGTAGTCAGCCCCGGGTATCTCGACCAGCAAGGGATAGACGTCGATCGGTCACGCCTCGCCGGCCTGATCGCTCAGAGGAAGACACTGGTGTACGTGCTGCGCCAGGGTCGGCCGCTCGGTGCCATCGCCCTGGCAGACGTCGTGCGACCGGAATCGCGCGAGGCGATCGCGACGCTCAAGGCCATGGGCATCCAGTGCATGATGCTTACGGGTGACAGTCGGGCCGTGGCCAAGTCCGTAGCCGACGAGTTGGGGTTGGACGATTACTTCGCCGAGGTGCTGCCCGCGGACAAGGCGGACAAGATCCGAGAGGTGAAATCGCGCGGCCTGACGGGGGCCATGGTGGGAGACGGCGTCAACGATGCGCCCGCACTGGTGGAATCCGACCTGGGCATTGCGGTGGGCGCTGGCACCAACGTCGCGATCGAATCGGCGGATGTGGTACTGGTGCGCAGCAACCCGCAGGACGTGACGGCGATCCTCGACCTGTCGCGCGCCACGTACCGCAAGATGGTGCAGAACCTGTGGTGGGCAACAGGTTACAACGCCGTGGCCATCCCGCTTGCGGCGGGGCTCACGGCGGGTCTCGGCTTCTTTCTCTCTCCGGCAGTCGGCGCCGTGTTCATGGCCGCGAGCACGATCATCGTCGCGATCAACGCAAAGCTACTGGAGCGTGCCGGTCCGCGGCCGCGCAAGCGCAACGGAAGGAGGTAAGGCATGTGGGGCAATCACAGCGATTGGATGTGGGACATGGGAGGATTCATGGGCTTGGGATGGATATTGATTCTGATCGTAATCGCAGTGGTGGTCTGGCTTATGGTGCGCGGGCCGCTCGCTGGAGGCGGTGGCTACAGGGAGAGGCGCAGGGACATCCTCAAGGAGCGCTACGCGCGCGGCGAGATCGGCAAGCAGGAGTTCGAGCAGAAAAAACGCGATCTCGAAGAATAACGCCGCCGCGCGTCAAATACCCGCGCCGGCTCGGCCAAAAGAAACAGGGGGGCCGTTTGACGCGTATTTCTTTCGCAGTTATTCTTAGTGATATCGGTTAGCGATAACGATGGCAGATATCGTTCGTGATGTGTTCACGGCTTTCGTGCGCGTGCATCTGCTGCATCACGCTTCTGAGCAGCCGATCTACGGGCTGGCGATGATAGAGGAGCTGGCGCGACATGGGTACCGGCTCAGTCCCGGCACCCTGTATCCGATTTTTCGCGGACTAGAAGATGCGGGTTTCCTGCGCTCAGAGCAGGTCGTAGTCGCCGGCAAGGTCCGCAAGTATTACCGCCTGACCGCGGCTGGCCGGAGGGCGCTGGACGAGTTCAAGACAAAAATCCGCGAGCTGGTCGGCGAGGCGCTGTATGGCCTCGAGCCGCCGGCAGCCAAAGGCAGCAAGCGAAGGGCGGCCCCTCGATAACGATGGGCTCATCGCCGCCGCGCGCGGCGTCCGCACAGGCTCCGGGGTCAGGGACCGGATTCATCGCACTTGTCTCGAAGCGCACAAAACTACAGGAAGAAGAGGAGCACGCAAAGGAGTCAGAGGATGACCAGCATCACCAAGCGAAGGCGTTTTCTAGCAGCGGGCGGGGCGTGGATTGCCGCCTCCGCAGCGCTCCCGGTCATTGCAGACGAACACACCGAACCGAGGGATGCAGGCGAAGAAGAGGTCAGTCCGCCCGAGGACCTGATGCGCGAGCACGGCGTTCTACGCCGCATCCTGCTCATCTACGACGAGATCCTGTGGCGGCGTCTGGCGCACGACCAGGACTTTCCTCCCGAGGTCCTGGCCGGATCGGCCGAGATCGTGCGCGGCTTCGTCGAGGACTATCACGAGAAGCTCGAGGAAGACTACGTCTTTCCCCGCTTCCGCAAGGCCGGCAAGGCGCTCGAGCTGGTCGATACGCTCCTGGCCCAACATCGAGGGGGGCGCGTGCTCACCGATGCCATCCTGCAGCGCGCCAATCCCCGGGCGCTCAAGGACCCGGGGGAGCGAGCCAAGCTCATGGCCAGCTTACGGCTGTTCGCCCGCATGTATCGCCCGCATGCGGCGCGTGAAGACACGGTACTGTTTCCGGCGCTGCGGTCGATCGTCTCGCCCCATGAGTTGGCCGCGCTCGGCGAGCAGTTCGAGGACAACGAGCGCGAGCTGTTCGGCGAGGAGGGATTCGAGGGCGTCGTCGGGCACGTGGCCGAGTTGGAACGGAAGCTTGGCATCTACGACTTGGCCGATTTCACCGCTTCCTGGACGCAAAGCTGAGCTCGCGTGGACGGCGCCGAGGATCGAGCTGGCGCACCAAAAGCCGCTAGGCCAAACGCTGTTCCAGTCTACGAAGTTCTCCTGACCTTCCTCAAGCTCGGACTGACGTCCTTTGGCGGGCCAGTTGCCCATCTGGGATATTTCCGAGAGGAGTTCGTCGTGCGCCGGAAATGGCTCGACGACAAGACCTATTCCGACCTCGTTGCCCTGTGCCAGCTTCTCCCCGGACCGGCCAGCAGCCAAGTCGGGATCGCGCTGGGCATTTCCAGAGCGGGCGTGCGCGGCGGGCTTGCCGCATGGCTGGGGTTCACGCTGCCTTCAGCGCTCGCGCTCGTCGCTTTCGGATATGGCATCGCAAGCTTCGGCCGCCTGAGCGAGTCAGGCGCGATCCACGGGCTGAAGGTCGCGGCTGTGGCGGTGGTCGCCTTAGCCGTATGGGGAATGGGCAGGACGCTCTGCCCCGATGCCAAACGCGCCTCTCTCGCTGCGCTGTCGGCATTGGTGACGCTGGCTTGGCCCAGCGTCACCGGCCAGGTCGGCGCGATCCTAGCCTGCGGGTTGATCGGCTGGTGGAAGTTGTCCGTTGCCGCAATACCTCCTGGCGCACCGCATGACTTCGGCGTGGGGAGAACTGCGGCGATCGTCGCTTGGGTCGCGTTCTTCAGCCTGCTGATCGGGCTACCGCTGCTGGCACAGCCGGTTCCGAGCCATGCGCTCGCGCTGTTCGACAGCTTCTACCGATCGGGTTCGCTGGTATTCGGGGGCGGACATGTAGTGCTCCCCTTGTTGCGTGCGGAGGTCGTTCCACCGGGATGGGTCTCCGATAGCGCGTTCCTAGCGGGATACGGGGCCGCGCAGGCTGTGCCCGGCCCGCTATTCACCTTCGCGGCATACTTGGGAACAGTGATGACACCAGCGCCCAATGGCTGGCTCGGGGCGATCCTGTGCCTGCTTGCGATCTTTTTGCCATCCTTTCTGTTGGTGGTGGGCGCTTTGCCGATGTGGGAAGTTCTGCGAAGCCGCCATGGTATCCAGGCGGCGCTGAGTGGCATCAACGCCGGCGTGGTCGGCTTGCTGGTGGCGGCTCTGTACGACCCGGTGTGGACAAGCGCCATCGGCTCGCGCGCGGATTTTGGGTTGGCGCTGGCGGCGTTCGTCCTCTTGACCTTCTGGAAGGTCCCTCCGGTTATCGTGGTTGCCTTTTCCGCAGCCGGAGGCTGGCTGATCGCTTCGGGCTTCGCGACGGCGGCAATATTCTGAGCGGGGGCGTCGCTCCAGCTTCGCTTGCGGTTGACCTGCGTCAAACCACCGGAGTGGACGTTGTAATCAAGCCGTCTTCGGCACGCCCAGGCCCAGCTCCTTCGTCATCGCGTCGCGCATCGCGAACTTCTGCGCCTTGCCGGTCACCGTCTTCGGCACCTCTGTCACGAAGCGCACGTAACGCGGCACCTTGTAGTGGGCGATCTGCCCGCGGCAGAAATCCTTGATTTCGTCTTCTGTCGCGCTGGTGCCGGGCTTGAGCTGGATCCAGGCACAGACTTCTTCGCCGAGCTTCGCATCCGGCACACCGAACACCTGGGCCTCGAGCACCTTGGGGTGGCGATAAAGGTACTCCTCGATCTCGCGCGGGAAGACGTTCTCGCCGCCGCGGATCAGCATGTCCTTGACGCGTCCGACGATATTGCAATACCCGTCCGCGTCGATCGTCGCGAGATCGCCGCTGTGCATCCAGCCGGCGGCATCGATCGCCTCCCGCGTGTGCTCCACGTCGTCCCAGTAGCCGTGCATCACCAGATAGCCGCGCGTACAAAGCTCACCGCTCTGCCCCACCGGAACGATGCGACCGTGCGAGTCCACGAGTTTGACTTCCACGTGCGGCTGCACCCGGCCAACGGTGGATACGCGCCGCTCCAGAGGTTCATCCGTGCTCGATTGAAACGAGATCGGGCTCGTCTCGGTCATGCCGTAACCGATTGTCACTTCGGTCATGTGCATCTTCGAGATCACGCGACGCATCACCTCGATTGGACAGGGCGCACCTGCCATGATTCCGGTGCGCAGCGATGACAGGTCATAGCTGGAAAAGCGTGGGTGCTCGAGCTGCGCGATGAACATCGTGGGCACACCATGCAGCGCGCTGCAGCGATGCTCCTGCGTAGCGCGCAGCGTCTCCTCAGCGTCGAAGCTGGCGCCTGGGAAGACCATGGTCGCGCCCGCGGCGGTACAGGCCAGAACGCCAAGCACCATGCCGAAGCAGTGATAGAGGGGCACCGGGATGCTCAGTCGGTCGCGCTCGGTCAAGCGCATGGCCTTCGCGGTGAAGCGCGCGTTGTTGACCACGTTGTAATGCGACAGCGTGGTCCCCTTTGGCGCGCCCGTGGTCCCGCTCGTGAACTGGATGTTGATCGCATCGTCGGGATCGAGCGCAGCGCTCAACTCGGTGAGCCGCTTCCGGTGTGCCGGGCCCGCAAGCGCTGTCAGCTCCTTGAAGCTGAGCATCGAGGCAGACGGGACCTGCTCGCCGATCAAGATTACGCGCTCCAGACTCGGAAACCGGCCCAGTTTGAGCGGCTGTGCGCGCGCCGAGCTTTCCAGCTCTGGGGCGAGCGATTTCATCATGGCGAGGTAGTCGCTCGACTTGACCTGAGCTGCCATGACCAGGACGCGGCACTGGACCTTGTTCAGGGCATACTCAAGCTCGGTAACACGATAGGCCGGATTGATGTTGACCAGGATCGCCCCGATCCGCGCGGTGCCGAATTGCACGAGCAACCACTCGACGCAGTTCGGCGCCCAGATCCCGACCCGGTCTCCGCGCTGCACGCCGAGCGCAAGCAGTCCGGCCGCGACGTCATCAGAGCGGCGCCTCAGATCGTGCCACGACAGACGCTCGCGCGTAGGGGCGTAGATCACCGCGTCGAGTGCCCCATGCCGCTGGACCGCCCGATCCAGCAGGGCTGGGATGGTCAGGAACTTGAGCGCATCATCGGTCGCGCCAACGACATAAGAAAGGCCGCCGCGCGGTCGGCGAGCATCGTCGCGATCCGAGCGCAGCCAGTCGGAGGCAAAAGGATTGCTACTCATCCTGCCGGTTAGAACGCGCGCCAGTCGCCTAATTGCTCGAAGGCGTGTGCGACGCGATAGATGGTGGACTCGCCATAATGTTTGGCGACCAGCATCAGGCCGATCGGCAGCCCCTGACTCATTCCGCAGGGAATGCTCATGGCCGGGTGTCCCGTCACGTCGAACGGGCAGGTGTTGGGGAGCATCTCAAAGCCCCGCTGGCAATAGAGCGCGAGCGGAGCGTTCTGATCGGGCAGCGGCGTTGCCTTCATCGGCAGCGTGGGCATGAGCAGCAAGTCATAGCGGCTCAGCGCATCGTCATAAGCCTGGCGCAACGCTCGCCCGAGGTTCTGCGCCTTGGCATAGAAGTGGCCGCGATAGTGGCGAACAAAGTATTCGCCGACGAGCATCGAAATCTTCAGGGTGCGGGACAACTCGTTAGCGCGCGACCGCCAGTTGGCGTGCGCATCGAGCAGGCTGGTGGTGTAGAGCCCTTTCCAGTTAAAGCCCATCCCGTTGCCATGCATCATCTGCATCTCCAGGCCTTCGAGTGCGATGGCAGTCCAGATGGCGGGACCGTCGAGGTGCATCGGAATGGACACGTCATCTACGATGGCGCCTAAGGTCCGCAATCGCTCCGCTCCCTGGCGCACCTTCTGATCCACGTCCTGCTCGCTCGACGCGTGCCCGAAGCTTTCGCTGACGACGCCGATGCGCATCCCCGCCACACCTCGGCCGAGCGACGCGGTGTACTTGTCCACGCGCACGTCGTACTGCCTCGGGTCCAGTCCATCCGCGCCGGCGATGACCTCGAGCAGCAGGGCATTGTCAGCCACCGTGCGTGTCATGGGGCCGGTGTGATCAATGGTCGCCTCGATGGGCATCACGCCAGTGTAAGGAACCAGTCCGTGCGTGGCCTTCATACCGTAGCATCCGCTCCAGCAAGACGGCATCCGGATCGACCCGCCCTGATCCCCGCCGATGCCCATCTCTATCTCACCGGCGCCTATCAGCGCGCCACATCCCGACGATGAGCCTCCCGCAGAAAAGCCGTGTTTGTACGGATTGTGCACCGGGCCGAGCGCGGAGGTGTGGCTGCCGCCGGACAGGCAGAAATATTCGCAGTGCGCCTTTCCCACGATGCTCCCGCCAGCATCGAGAATTCGAGTGACGACGGTTGCGTCGACGTCAGGGACATAGCCCTCGAGCGTCGAGGCGCCGTTCATCATGGGCACACCTGCAAGACAGACATTGTCTTTGAGCACGACACGCTTGCCCGCCAGCGGACCGTAGGGCGCGCCGCGCACTTCGGATTTCACCGCCCACGCATTGAGCGGATTCTCCGCGGCGCCGGGGCGGTAGCCCGGGGTGCGCGGATAGCGCACCGGCGGCAGGTTGTCTGGGAGCTGCTGCAGCCGATCGTAGGCCTGGAACGTAGCCTCCATGACTTCCATGTACTCCCCGATCTCGCGGTCTGACATGCTCATGTGCAGTGAGCTCACGATGTCCTTCATCTGCTCGAGGGTGGGTCGCTTTACGCTGGTCATAGATATCCCTGCTGACGGCACTACAGTGCCGGCTGTGACTTTAGTCGGTGAGACGGGCGGCACCGATGAGACCGATGCCGAGGGCATACGCGGGGCGGGCGATGTCGGGGACGTGACAATGCTCGGCCCTGGCATAGGTGCGGTTCGGCCGGCGGCCCCGGCGCCGCGCGTCATCCGCACAGAGCCCAGGCCAAGGGCATCGACCAAAGCGCTGCCGGCGCCGACCTCGTCGGGGCCGAACTGACGCGCGATGCGTCCGCGCTCGAGAACCGCGATCTTGGTCGCCACGTCGAGCACGATGTCGAGGTTCTGCTCGACGATCACGATCGCAAGCTTTGCCTCGCTCTTCAGACGCGAGAGAAGCTGGCCGATCTCGTGCACGATCGACGGTTGCACCCCTTCGGACGGCTCGTCCAACAGCACGATCCACGGATTGGGCACCAGCGCACGCGCCAGCGCGAGCAGCTGCTGCTCGCCCCCCGAAAGCGCACCCCCGCGCCGACCGAGCAGGGGCGCGAGTCGCGGGAACAGGCCCACGCATCGATCGACCGCTTCCTGCTCCAATTCATGCGAATCGCCAGTCCACGCCAAACGCAGATTGTCCAGCGTTGAAAGGCCCGGCAAGATGCCGCGTCCCTGCGGCACGTACGCGAGACCGCGCCGGCTTCGGGCGTAGGCAGGCTCACGTGTGACGTCCGTCCCGTCGAGCATGATGTGGCCGCCAGTAGCCGGCAGCAGCCCCATGATGGTCTTGAGCAGCGTGGTCTTGCCCATGCCGTTGTGGCCGACGATGCCCAGAGCCTCGCCCTCGTGAAGACGGAAGCTCACACCGTGCAGCACCGGCACACTCCCGTATCCCGAACGCAGGTCCGCTAGCTCCAGCAATAACCGAGTAGTAGCTGTGCCCGCCTCGGTCTCGGTGGTCTCGATCCCGGCAGCGTCACTGGCGGAGGCGACTTGCGGCTTCATGCGGCGCGATTCCCGATGTAGACCTCGCGCACCATAGGATCGTTGAGAACCTTGTCGGCCGGCCCCTCCACGAGGACTGAACCCTGATGGAAGACGGTGACTGTCGACCCGAGCATTCGCACGAACCCCATGTCGTGGTCCACGACGATGACCGACGCCGTTTGGTTGATGCGCCGGATTACCGTGATCAGCCGCTCGACCTCGTTGCCAGTCATGCCCGCCGCCGGCTCGTCGAGCAGCACCAGCCAGGGTCGCTGAATCAGCACGATGCCGATCTCTACCATCTGCCGTTGACCGTGGGACAGCTCTCCCACGAGGCGCCGCAGGATCTCGCCCAGACGAAGTTCCGCGCTCACTTCGTCCACGGCACCGGCGGCTCCCGCCCAGCCATGGATGCGCCGCGCCGAGAGCCAGAGGTTCTCCTGCACGCTGAGGCCTTGCATGACCGACGGCACCTGGGTCTTGACGCCGACGCCGAGCCTGACGACCTCGTGGGTGCACCAGCCGATGACGTCGGTACCGCGGATCAGAACGCGACCGTTTTCATGCGTCAGTCGGTATTGCCCGGTGAGGCACTTGAAGAACGTGCTTTTACCGGCACCATTGGGGCCGATCAAACAGCGCAGCTCGCGCTCCCGCAGCGAGAAGTTGACGGCGTTGACCGCCACCACGCCGCCGAAGCGCATGGTTAGCTGCTGGGTTTCGACGACCCCTGTCATTGCACTCGCCGTCAGGGTGCGGCGCCCAGCCTGCGGCGGGCACCGCCGCCCTGCGCCTCACGCCGCCTAGCCCAGCGTCTGCGGGCCATCCACACGCGCTGCAGCGCTGGCACGACACCACGCGGAATCGCGAGCACCACCACGATCAGCAGGATGCCGAGTATGAGTGAGTTGTCGATGAGGGTCTGGCCGCCCAGCAGGATCTTGACGTAGCCGAGAGCGACCGCGCCCAGAATCGGCCCGATCAGCGTGCCCAGCCCTCCAACGATCACCCAGATTAGAACTTCAGCGGCTTGTCCGAGGCTGAACACTCGGGGCGTAACGATCTCGGCCCAGTTGGCGAAAAGGCAGCCGGCCAGCCCCGCCATGGCTGCGCTGAAGGCGAAGATCAACGTCTTGCAGGCGGGCACGTCGTACCCCATCAGCTCGCAGCGCGCCTCGTTCTCCCGGATGCCAATCAGCACACGTCCGAAGGAGCGCGCCAGAATCCAGCGGCACAGGAGATAACAGAGCACGAGCGCCGCCGCGCAGATGTAGTACGTCGGCAACCCGAACAGGGAGATCTCGGGACGGCCGGGCACATTCAGGGTCTGAAAGCCCGGGATGCCATTGAACCCGCCCAGGCGCGCGGCCCCTATGGCGTAAGCATCGCCGGCCGTGGCACTCATGAACTTAAACAAAATGAGTGTCACCACCAACGTGATGACCCCCATGTAGACGTCGCTGATCCGCCCGTAGAACATCATGGCCCCGATCACTGCAGCCACGAGGGCTGGGACCACAATCGCCAGCAGCAGCGGCAGGGTGCTTTCCCCCACATTCACCACTGCAATCGCGTAGGTGTACGCACCCAGGCCGAAATATGCGGAATGCCCGAAGCTCAACAGCCCGGCGTAGCCCCACATCATGCCGAGCGAAAGCGCAAACAGAGCCCAGATCAGCAGCAGGGTGGGCGTGTTGATCTCGGATACCAGCGGCAGCAGCACCAGCCCGGCCGATGCGAGAAGGAACCACCCCCAGCGCACCCGCCCGACAGACTGCCAGGCAGTCATATGCTGTCCCGGAAGAACCGGCCGGTGATGCCGCTCGGCATCAAGCGCAACAAGATGATCGCGAGCACGAGCATGGCGATCTCGCCGGTGACCGGGTGCGCAGCAAACGAGACGATCTGGTTGACCGTGCCGAAAATCACGGCGCTGGCCAGCGTACCGGAGATCACCGCGGCGCCACCTGTGATGACGGTAATGAACGCTTTCGCGATGTAGGCACCCCCCGATGACGGGAGCAGACCGGTCAGCGGGGCGAGAACGCCACCCGCCAACCCGGACAGGGCCGCCCCGACCGTGAACGTGACCATGTAGACCTTGCGCGGGTCGTAGCCGAGAGAGGCCACGACATCGGGACCCTGCATGGCTCCCCGG
>Ga0335082_10002208_pt1 | contig 20922 bp, 18 predicted proteins | sample Lox_Sample_41_FD_206718 | JGI IMG/M metagenome (GOLD analysis project Ga0335082, IMG submission 206718) | Soil microbial communities from Loxahatchee National Wildlife Refuge, Florida, United States - Lox_Sample_4.1 | ecosystem: Environmental > Terrestrial > Soil > Wetlands | place: USA...
CCGCGGCGCGTCAGCTGGGCCCTGGTGCGACGGCGCCACCGGCCGGGGCTGTCGCGGTGGACCGAATCCACCACGCAGTTTCCCGCTGCGCGGTGAGAACTGCGTCACGCCCGGACATTCTCCGGTGGCTCCTGTCGCCATTTAGCCTCAAATTTGAGCTGTTGCGCCCGCCTTATGGCGGATGGCTGCGCGACCGAGGCCGTTGAAACAGAAAGTACTGAAGCGCCGACCGTGGTTACCCAGGTAACAGTCGCTCCTCCCATCCGCAGCGCGACCATTCCCCGCTGGGTGAACGCGCTGGTCCTCGGTCTCCTTATATATTGCGCCATCGGCACCGTGTGGATGCTCACCGGCCTCGGCGGTCCGCAGATCACCCATTACGTGGGGTTGCTCTCCGACCTGCCCGCGGCGCTGGTGAGCGTGATCGTCGCGGGTGCCGCGGCGCGGCTCATCGAGCCCGGGCCGCTACGCAACGCCTGGGTGCTGCTCGCGATCTCCCTCGGCCTCTACCTGGTGGGCGTGACCATCGGCACCAGTTCCTGGCTGCGCAACGTCGATCCCTTCCCCGGTCCGGCGGACATTTTCTACTGCGTCTACTACGTGACGCTGTCGCTCGCCGCGCTCTTCCTGATCCGCGCCGCCGCCGTGCGCGTGCCCTGGATGCAGCTGTCGCTGGATGCGACCATCTTCGTGGTCGGCTTCGGCGCCTTCTTCTGGTTCCTGGTGATCCGCCCGGCGGCCTCCGCCACCGAGGTGGACGTGCTGCGCCAGGGGCTCAGCCTCGGCTACGCGGCGCTCGACTGCGTGCTGCTCTTGATGCTCGGCGTGCTGCTGCTCACCGGGGCCGAGGCCGGCGGGCGTCGCGTGGCGCTGCTGCTGCTGCTCGGCTTTGCCACCATGTTCATGGGCGACATCCTCTGGTCGCTCGCCAAGGTGCGGGGCTACTACCTGCCGGGGCAGTTCCAGGACGTGCTGTACCTGTGCTGCTACGCGCCGCTCGCGGCGGCTGGGCGCGAGCAGCTGCGCAGCATCGGCGCGCCGGCGCGCTCGCTGTCGAGCGCTTCCGATGCGCTCGCCCGCTGGCTGCCGTACGCGGCGATGCTGGCGGCGTTCCTGGTGCTGGTGTACTTCAGCCGCGGCAACATCGGCGGCCCGGCCTCGGTCATGACCATGGTGGTGTTCGCGCTCACCATGCTGCTCATGGTGCGCCAGGGCATGCTGCTGCGCGGGGATGCGCTGCTGCGCGAACGCAAGGCGGCGCGCATCGTCGAGGACCGCTACGCTTCGCTCATCGCCAACGCCTCCGACGTCATCATGATCGTGGCCGCCGACGGGGCGGTGCGCTTCGTCTCGCCGGCCTGCGAGCGCACGCTCGGACTGCGGCCGGAGCTGCTGGTCGGCCGCAGCCTCCCGGAGCTGTGGTCGGGCGAGGACCGCGAGAAGCTGCGGCTGTTCCTCGCGGAGGTGGCCGCGACCTCGGCCGGTACGGTGGGGCCGGTGGAGCTGCGCATCGAGCGCGGCACCAAGCGCTACGTCATCGAGTCAGTCGGCAGCAACCTCTGCAACGATCCGGCGGTGCAGGGCCTGGCGCTGAACTTCCGCGACATCAGCGAGCGCAAGGCGCTCGAGGAGCAGCTGCGCCAGCTCGCCTTCCACGACCCGCTCACCCTGCTCGCCAACCGCAACCTGTTCCGCGACCGCGTGCAGCATGCGCTGTCACTCGCGCAGCGCGGCCACAGTTCGGTGGCGGTCATGTTCCTCGACCTCGACAACTTCAAGAACATCAACGACTCCCTCGGCCACGATGCCGGGGATCGCCTGCTGCAGGCCGTGGCGCAGCGCATCGTCAAGACCACGCGCGCCTCCGACACCGTGGCGCGCCTGGGCGGGGATGAGTTCGCAGTCCTGGTCGAAGGCATCGCCACCATCACCGAGGTGCAGCGGCTCGCCGATGAGCTGATCGCGACCCTCGACGTGCCCTTCCCGCTGAATGGCATGGAAGTGCGTGTCGGCGCCAGCATCGGCGTCGCCTTCTCGGCGCGCGAGTCGGGAACCGAGACACTGCTCAGCAACGCCGACATCGCCATGTACCACGCCAAGGCGGCCGGCAAGAACCGCCACGTGACCTTCCAGACGCAGATGCAGGACATGCTGCACGAGCGACTGCGGCTCGAGGCGGACATCGGGCGGGCGCTGCAGCGCGAGGAGTTCTTCCTCGAGTACCAGCCGATCGTGGATCTGGGCACGCGCAGCCTCCTCGGCGTCGAGGCGCTGGTGCGCTGGCGTCACCCCGAGGCCGGCGTGCTGATGCCGGCGCGCTTCATCCAGGTGGTCGAGGAATGTGGCCAGATCGACAAGCTCGGGCGCTGGGTCCTCAGGCGCGCCTGCCGCGACCTGTGCGCCTGGCGCAGCTCGGTGGCCGGGGGCACGGGGCTGCGCCTGGCGGTGAACATCTCCGGCCGGCACCTGCAGCACGGCGAACTGGTGCACGACGTAGCCGCCGCCCTCAACGAGTCCGGGCTCGAGCCGGGCAATCTCGTGATCGAGCTCACCGAGAGCACGATCATGTACAACACCGATGCCAACCTCGAGCGCTTCCACCGCCTCAAGGCGCTCGGCGTGCGCCTGGCGATCGATGACTTCGGGACCGGTTACTCCTCACTGTCCTATCTGCACCGCTTCCCGATCGACATCCTCAAGATCGACCGCTCCTTCGTCAGCCGACTCACCAACTCGGACAACGGGCCGGAGTTGGCGAGCGCGGTCATTACGCTCGGCGAGACCCTCGGGCTGGACACCGTCGCTGAGGGCATCGAGCAGGAGCCGCAGGTCGCAGCATTGCTGGCGCTCGGGTGCGTCGCGGGCCAGGGGTTCCTGTTCGCCAAGGCGGGCTCGCTCGAGCAGCTCTCCAAGAGCCCCTTCGTCGCGCGTCGCAACGCGCTGTGGACCGCGCAGAGCGGTCGCGAGGAACTCTCCGCCACCGGGCGCTTCCGCGCCCTCAAGTCACTGCGCCGCCGCAGCGCCGGCGCCGCCTAGCTCCTCAGCCCCCATCAGCGTGCGCCGCGTCGGCCGTGGCCACGGCGCGGCGCGCACGCAGCAGCTCGGCGTGGCGGGCGAGCTTGGGCAGCCGCGCCAGCAGCTGCGCCTGGTCCCCGCCGTACCAGCCACCGAGCATGTAGAGGTAGGCGTCCGCCGCGCTGTAGGTCTCTCCCAGGAGGTAGGGCCCGAGGGCCGCGTGCAGCACCCCGAGATGGCGTTCCTCATCCGCCTGCGCCTGGGCGCGGATGCCGGCGGCGGTCGCGGCGCCGGCGGTGGAGTAGCGCTCGGCGTAGGAATCGCGCAGCGCGGCCTCGTAGAGGTTGGCCGACAGGTACACCATCCACTGCAGGAAGCGCGCATGCGCGCTGCTGCCGGGGGTCGGGGCGAGGCGTGCCGCCGGATGGGCGGCGGCGAGGTGGATGATGATCGCCGCCGACTCGTGCACCGCCGTGCCATCGGGCAGCAGCAGCACCGGGATTTTCCCCGTGGGATTAAAGCGGCGCAGCGATTCGACGTCAGCTGCGCTCTTCGAGACCAGCGTGAGCTCGTAGGGCACGCCGATCTCCTCGAGCACGATCTGCACCGCGAGCGAGCCGGCGTTCTTGCGGCCGTACAGCCGGTAGGGATTGCCTGTCATGGGAGCTTACCTGTGCAAGTCATCAATCCAGCGTACCAGCTCGGGGACCTCGACCGGAGTGATGTCGAGGTTCACCACCAGGCCCTGCTGGCCACTGCGTGCCAGCACGCAGTGCAGCTGCGCGTCCACGCTGGCGTTGATCTCCTGGTGCGGTACGTAGGGGGGCACGTAGATGAAATCGCCCGGGGAGGCCTCGGCCACGAATTCCAGCCGCTCACCCCAGCGCAGTCGCGCCGTGCCGCTCACCACGTAGATGACGCTCTCGAGGTCGCCGTGGTGGTGCGCGCCGGTCTTGGCATTGGGGTTGATGGTCACCGTGCCGGCCCACAGCTTGGTGGCGCCGGTGCGCGCGGTGGTCACCGCCGCGCGGCGGTGCATGCCGAGGGTCTGCGCGGTGTTATCGTCGAGCTCGTCCGGGCGGATGATGCGCACGCCCTGGTTGCGCCAGCGGCTGATGGTCTTGCTCATCGAAAGCCTCCCTGGGCTGGCTCCAGTGTATTCCCGGGGTGCCGGGGCGAGCCACCGCTTCAGGCGAGCGGGGCGCGGGCGGCGCGCGCCGTAGCGGCCTGCGTACGGGCCGACCAGTCAAGCGGCGCGATGTCCCCGACCATCCACACCCAGCCGAAGAGCCCCAGCACGCTGATGCTCGCCGCCAGGATGAAGGGCGCCGTGAAGTGGTGCGTGTACTCGGCGAGCACGCCCGCGACGGCCGGGGCGAGGATCCCGGCGAGATTCGCGATGGTGTTCTGGATCCCCACCCAGCGCCCGGCGGCCTTCGGGCCGGCCAGGATCTGCGCGATGGCGAAGGTGCCCGGGGAGGCCATCCCCATGAGGATCTGGTAGGCGAAGATGGCCCCGAGGGCCAAGCCCTGCGAGCCGAGCGCGATCGCGGGCATGCACACCACGCAGCCGACGTGGCAGCCGACCATGGCCGACTTGTAGGCGAGCGCGGCGCGCCCGGGCCGTCGCACCATGCGATCGATGATCCACCCGGCACTGATGGCGCTCAGGGCGTTCACCAGATAGGCGCTGCCGGTGATCGCCGCCATGGCGGCCGTGGAGAAGCCGCGCTCGCTCACCAGGTAGTAGGGCAGCCAGTTGAGCATGAAGTAGAAGGTGTAGTTGCTCGAGAAGTGCCCGAGGCTCGTGCCCCACACCGGCATCTGCCGCAGCAGCGTGGGCAGGCTCGGCGAGCCCGCCGAGTCCACGTGGAGCACCTGGCTCGGGGGCCTGAGGCGCGCCCAGGGCAGCAGCCACAGGAGCGAGGTCGCGCCGAATACCAGGAACATGGTGCGCCAGCCCGAGCTCACCAGCAGCAGCCCGCCGCAGTAGGCCCCGACCGCCGGCCCGAACAGGTAGCCGAAGGCCACCACGCCGTTGGCGCGGCCGAGGCTGCCGATGGGCATCACCGTGGCGAGGAGCTTGGAGACGCAGGGGAAGCCCGCGCTCTCGCCGACCCCGAGCAGCAGGCGCAGGCCGAAGAGTACGGTGAAGCTGTGCGCGGTCCCGACGAGCATGGTCGCGCAGGCCCACAGCGTCAGTCCCGCGGCGAGGATGCGCCAGGCGCCGTAGCGGTCGGCGAGCCAGCCCACCGGGATCTGCAGCAGCGCGTACGACCAGTAGAAGGCCGAGAACAGAAAGCCCAGCTGCGAGGTGCTGATGCCGAGGTCGTCCTGGATCAGGTGCCCGGCGGTGGGTAGCGCGCCGCGGTCGACGTAGTTGACGAAGAGTGCCGCGGCGAGCAGCGCGACGATCGCCCAGCGGCCGCGCGCGGCGGGCTCAGCGGCGGGCGGCGTCGGGCTCAACTCGCATAGTCCGGCTCGGTGCGATCCAGCAGCCGCTTGAGAGCTGCGAAGTGCAACTCGTCGCGCCGCATACCGCCGACACTGGTGCCGCTGCGGAACTGCTCGGCGGTGGCGCTGACGATGGCGGCGGGCACGCGCCGCAGCGCGCGCCCCGTGGACAGCGCCAGCACCTGTGCCTGGCAGGCGCGCTCGAGGAAGTACAGCCGTTCGAACGCCGCGGCGATCGAGGTCTCCGTCACCAGCACCCCGTGGTTGCGCAGTATCAGCACCGACTTCGCTCCCATCGCCCGCGCCAGGCGTTCGCCCTCGCTCTGATCGTAGGCGAGCCCGTTGTAGTCGACGTAGGCAATGTCCTCGTGGAACCCGATCGCGCTCTGCCCGGTCATCTCGAGCGTCGCATCCTCGAGCATGCTGAGCGCGGTCGCGTAGGGCATGTGGGTGTGCAGCACGCAGGTCGCCTCGGGCTTGGCGCGGTGCACGGCCAGGTGGATGTAGAGCGCGGTGTCCTCGAGCAGCCCGCGCCCGGCGACGATCTGCCCGCTGAAGTCCACCTCCATGAGATCACGCGCCCGCACCTCCGACCAGAGCAGCCCGAAGGGCGCTAGATAGAAGCGCTCGCGCTGCCCCGGCACCAGCATGGTCAGGTGATTGTCGATACCCTCGTTGAGTCCGAAGCGCGCGGCCAGGCGGTGGCAGGCGGCGAGATCGATGCGCGCCTGGCGCTCGGCGGCGCTGCGGTACCAGAGCGGTTCGGGTGACGCGTTCATGCGCGAAGGCCTCGTTTCACGGCGGCGGAGCCCGGGGAAGTATAGCCCGCCCCTGTGCCGCGGGGCCGGCTCGTCACTGGCGTTGCCGCCGGCGGCGCCTTATGGTCAGCCATGGCGCTCGCGCGGAGGCTTGCGACGAATGATGTGCCGATACACGGCGCCGCTGGTGGCGGCGCTCCTGGCGCTGAGTTGCGGCGGGAGCGGGGATGCGAGGCTGGCGCGTATCGACGCACTGATGAGTGCCTACCAGGGCGAGGGGCCGGGTGCCTCAGTCGCGGTGATCCGCGACGGGCAGCTGATCGTGCGGCGTGCCTACGGGTTTGCCGACCTCGAAGGGCATGTGCGGGCGAGGCCGACGACCAATTACCGCCTCGCCTCCATGACCAAGCAGTTCACCGCGGCTGCGATCCTGCTGCTGGCCGAGCAGGGGCGGCTGTCGCTGGATGATGAGATCGGCAAATACCTCCCCGAGCTGCCGGCGGCAAGCGCGCACATTCCGATCCGCTGGCTGCTGTCGCACCAGTCCGGACTCATCGACTACGAGGAGGTGATGCCCGCGGACACCATGCAGCCGCTGCATGATGCCGACGTGCTCAGGCTGCTTGCCGCGCAGGACCGCACCTACTTCGTCCCGGGCAGCGCCTATCGCTACAGCGACAGCGGTTACTCCCTGCTGTCGCTGATCGTGGCGCGTGCGTCCGGGGAGGACTTCGCCTCGTTCCTGCGCGAGCGGATCTTCCTGCCGCTCGGCATGACGCACAGCGTCGCCCTGGAGGAGGGCATCTCCCGCGTCGCTGAGCGCGCCTACGGCTATTCGCGGCAGAGTGGACGCTGGGTGCGCACCGATCAGAGTCTGACGAGTGCCGTACTGGGTGACGGTGGCGTTTATTCCTCGGTCGATGACCTGGCGAAGTGGGACGCGGCCCTCTACGAGCCGAAGCTGCTGTCGCGTGAGTCGCTGCGGCTCGCCATGACGCCGGTGACGGCGACCGAGGATCCGAACGTCCGGTACACCTTCGGCTGGCGCATTACCGGCGAGACGGTGTGGCACTCGGGCGAGAGCATCGGCTTTCGCAACGTCATCGTCCGCTGGCCGCGCCGTCACTTCACGGTGATGGTGCTCACCAATCGCAACGACCCCGAGCCCTACACGCTCGCCCTGGCCATCGCCGCGCTGTACGTCCCCGATGCGGCCGCGACGCGTGCCTCGCAGGTGGTGGTTGGACCGGATTCGGGCGCGCGCCCGCTACCATCGGCGCCAGGGGCGCGTCCCGAGCCCTGACGCCGAGGGTGCCGCGGGTGAGAGTTATGTTGGTTTGGGCACAGTACACTTGAAGCCTTATTGACGCCGGACGATGATCCCACGCACGGGCGGACGGTCATCGCCAGGGGGGACGCTGTGCGACTGACGTGGCTGATCGTCGGTTTCCTATTGGTTTGCAGATCGCTGAGCGCGGCGGAAGCGCCGGCTCTGGACGCCGCCGCGGCCTTCGGCGCACGTCCGAGCGTCGCTGACATGGCGCTGTCGCCGGATGGCAGCCGGGTCGCTTACATAACCCCTCTGAGCGGCCAGGGCACTGCGGTCGAGGTCCTACCGCTCGCCAAGGACGCGCGGCCGAAGGTTGCGGTGTCCGCGAATGGCAACCCGGAGCGACTGCGGCAGTGCAGCTGGGTATCCAACGACCGTCTGGTGTGCGAACTCTTCTGGATCGGTCCGGCGCCCGATCTGTTGCCATTCACGCGGCTGCTTGCCGTCAACACCGACGGCAGCAACGTCAAGATCCTCACCAAGGAACGCAATTTCTGGACCCACGGCTTAGCGCTCGGGGGAGAGGAGATCATCGACTGGCTGCCGGACGAGGACGGCGCCGTGCTCATGAGCCGTATTCGGCTGCCGGATGACCGGCTCGGGAGCCGCCTCGGGAACTCCAACGCGGGTTTCGGCGTCGAGCGCATTGACACCCGCACGCTTGCCGCCAGCAGTGTCAAGTCACCGACACCCGAGGCGATCCAGTACATCAGCGACGGCCACGGGACCGTGCGCATCATGGCCGAGCGCATGTTGGGGCCGAACGACACCGACACGGGATCCAACCGCTATCTGTACCGCGCGAAGGGGAGCGAAACGTGGCACGAGCTGTGCACTTTTAACTACCTGCAGCGCAGCGGGTTCTTGCCGGTAGCAGTCGATCGCGACCTCGACGCGGCCTACGGGTGGAAGAAGAAGGACGGGCGCCTCGCCCTCTATACGATGATGCTCGATGGCACTGGTCGCGAGAATCTGGTCTATGCCAGCGACGAGGTCGACGTTACCGACCTGATCAAACTGGGTCGCCGTCACCGCGTGGTCGGGATCTCCTACGTCACCGACTACCGCAGGGCGGTCTTTACCGACCCGGCGATCGGCGCGCTGAACAAGGCGCTGAGCAAGGCGTTGCCAGGGAAGAGTATCCGCATTGCCGACGCCAGCCTGGACGAATCCAAGCTCCTCGTGCACGCGACCAGTGACGTCGACCCGGGCGTCTACTATGTCTTCGATCGCAACTCGCACCACCTCGACACCTTCCTCGTGAACCGCGCGGAACTCGAGGGCGTGACGCTCGCGCGCGTTGAGCCGGTAACTTATCCGGCCAAGGACGGCACTGCGATCCCCGGCTACCTGACCCTGCCCCCCGGCAAGAGCGATTCCAAGGGCCTGCCCGCCATCGTGTTACCCCACGGCGGTCCGGGCGCCCGCGACGAGTGGGGTTTTGACTGGCTGGCGCAGTTCTTCGCTGCGCGCGGCTATGCCGTGCTGCAGCCGAACTTTCGCGGCTCGGCCGGATATGGTGACGCCTGGTTCCGGACCAACGGCTTTCAGTCCTGGGAGACCGCCATCGGCGACGTGCTCGACGCTGGGCGCTGGTTGATCAGTCAGGGTGCCGATTCCAATCGACTGGCCGTATTCGGGTGGTCTTACGGCGGCTACGCCGCTCTGCAGTCGGTAGTGGTCGACAACACACTCTTCAAGGCGGCAGTGGCCGTGGCGCCGGTTACTGACCTGGCAACGCTCGTCGCGCAGTACCGCGACTGGAGCAACTACTACCTTGAGAGTGATTTCGTAGGCCACGGTCCGCATGTGAAGGCGGGCTCACCGGCACAGAACGCGGCGCGTATCAAGGTTCCCGTGCTGCTATTTCACGGCACCCAGGACATCAACGTGCGCATCGTGCAGTCGCAGATGATGGATCAGGCGCTTGCCGCCGCGGGTGCCAGGCACGAGCTGGTCACTTTCCCGGGGCTCGACCACCAGCTCGAGGATTCCGCCGCCCGCGCCGAGCTGTTGCGGCGCAGTGATGCCTTCCTGCACAGCGCTTTCGGGCACTAACCTGTCGCCCTAGTTCAAGCCCTTCCACTGTGCGGCGACGAAGGCTCCGGCGGCGTTGGTGAGGGACGCCTGCGGGTGGACCTCGCAGTACTTTCTGATCCAGAGCGTCACGGTCGTCGTGTCCGCGCGGATCTGCTTACTGCCGTCAATTCGCGTCTGGTTGGCGGCGGTGACGTAGCCGAGCACGAACTGCACATAGGCGACTCCCGGTTCGATGTAGGAGCGGCCGTCTACGGTCACGGCAGTGCCCTGGCCGGCGGTCGCGGCGGGGGTCATGGCGTCGATTGCCTGCACGTAGGCGGCGCAGGGCTCCTCGCCCCTGCCCAGGGAGACCCACTGCGGTGGCGGGGTCGCAGCCCCGACTCGGGCCAGGAAGCCGCAGGCGAGCAGTGGCACATACCCAAATCCCTTCATGCCGGCCTCCCGCCGCCAATGGGTCAGCGGGCGCGCCCCGCTGCATGAGGTGAGTCTAGTCGCCCGCCTGGCAGGCCGCGACCGGCCCTCGGACTGGCAATTGCGCCAGCTCCGCCATCCGCTAGTATCGGCTCCGGACCGCAGATCGCCCCGGAGGGCGCGATGAGCGAACCCGCACTGTTCTCCTCGGAATGCCCCAAATGCCAGCACGAGCGCGTGCAGCCTGCTTACGCGCGTGATGAGCTGCAGCAACTGCTCGGCAGCGGCGCCGAGATCGAGGCCTACTGCGGCAACTGCGACGAGTACTGGAGCATCTCCGTCGAGGAGCGGGCGGACCTGGCGCGCTCCCTGCAGCGCTGAGCGCGCGCTACCCGGCAATAGAGCACCCGCATGGCCGCCTCAGACTATTGGTTCGAGAGCGACGAGGGTCTGAAGCTGTTCGCGCGCCTTTATGAAGGCGCGCCGCCAGGGGCGCCGGTGGTGGTGTGCCTGCACGGTCTGACCCGCAACGGTCGCGACTTCGAGGAGCTGGCGCCGCACCTGGCGCAGCGCTACCGCGTCGTGGTGCCGGACGTGCGCGGCCGGGGCCGCTCGTCCCGCGATCCGAACCCCGCGAACTACCGTCTGGCGGTCTACCTGCGCGACCTCGAGATTCTTTACGGGGGCCTCGGCATCGAGCGCGCCGCCATCGTGGGCACCTCGATGGGCGGACTCATGGCGATGACTCTCGGCGCCACGCACCCGGAGCAGGTGAGCCGCATCGTGCTGAACGACATCGGCCCGGAACTCGCTCCGGAGGGGATCGAGCGCATCCGTCAGTACGCCGGCCGCTCACCGAAAGTGAGCCATTGGCAGGATGCGGTGGCGCAGGTCCGCCGCGTCAACGAGGTGGCCTGGCCCGACCTGTCGCAGGCGCGCTGGGAGGAAATCACCCGGCGCAGCTACCAGGCCAATCCCGACGGCACGTTCGAGCCGTATGCGGACCCGATGATCGGCGAGGCCTTGCGGGCCGCGGGCCCCGCACGCGATACCTGGCCGCTGTGGCGTGTGCTCGGGGACATCCCGGTGCTGCTGCTGCGTGGGGAGCTCTCCGACCTTCTGACACCCTCCATCGTCGAGCGCATGGCGCGCGAGAAGCCGGGGCTTGAGTCGGTGACGGTGCCGAACCGCGGGCACGCACCGCTCTTGGATGAGCCAGTGCCACGCGCGCGCATCGACGCGTTTCTCGCCGCGCAGTAGGAGCTCCCGGGGCGGCGCCGTCAGCTTGGCGGGCGCATTCGTGACCGCGGTCCGCCGCCCCGTGGTGCCCCGGGGACAGTACGCGCGAAAACGAGGCGTGCAGAGTTGCGCCCGCTGGGTGAGCGGGGAAAAGCCCGAGCTTGGCCGACGCGCTGACCAGCCGGCTGAGGCGCTCCTTGGTCACCGTTAGGTGAATTTACGAACCGACCCCGGGGGTAAGGCAGGAGTAGATTTGCTTGTCATCAAGGAAAGGCAGACTGGAGCGCGGGGTTGCCCTGACCGAGCCGGAGGAATGAGCGATGAGCGAGATCGACGCCGCGCTGCTGCAGCAGCTGGATGCCTACTGGCGAGCGGCCAACTACCTCTCGGTCGGTCAGATCTACCTGCTGGATAACCCGCTGCTGCGCGAGCCGCTGCGGCCCGAGCACATCAAGCCGCGGCTGCTCGGGCACTGGGGCACGACGCCGGGCCAGAACTTCCTCTACGTGCACCTGAACCGCCTGATCCGCGAGCGCGATCTGAGCATGATCTACATTTCCGGGCCCGGACACGGCGGTCCAGCGCTGGTGGCCAACACCTATCTCGAGGGAACCTACAGCGAGTTCTATCCGCAGATCAGCCAGGATGAAGCAGGGCTGAAGCGTCTCTTCAGGCAGTTCTCCTTCCCCGGCGGCATCCCGAGTCACGTCGCCCCGGAGACGCCGGGCTCGATTCACGAGGGCGGCGAGCTCGGCTACTCGCTCGCGCATGCCTTCGGCGCGGTATTCGACAATCCGGAGCTACTCGTCGCCTGCGTCATCGGTGATGGCGAGGCCGAGACCGGGCCGCTGGCCACCGGCTGGAACGGCAACAAGTTTCTGAACCCCAAGAGCGACGGCGCCGTGCTGCCGATCCTGCACCTGAACGGCTACAAGATCGCCAACCCGACGCTGCTCGCCCGCATTCCGCCGCAGCAGCTCGAGGAGCTGCTGCGCGGGCACGGCTACGAGCCCTTCACGGTCGAGGGTGACGAGCCGATGGCGATGCACCAGCTGATGGCCGCGACCCTCGAGCGCGTCCTCGGCAGGATCGAGGAGATCCAGCGGCGCGCGCGCACGCAGACCCAGGCCGCCAGTGAGCCACCGTGCTGGCCGATGATCGTGCTGCGCACGCCCAAGGGCTGGACGGGACCGAAGGTGGTCGACGGCGAGCGCGTGGAGGGCACTTTCCGGTCGCACCAGGTACCGCTCGCGGAGGTGCGCACGAACCCCGAGCACCTGGCGCAGCTCGAGGCATGGCTGCGCAGCTACCGTCCCGCGGAGCTCTTCGATGCCGGCGGCCGGTTGCGGGCATCGCTCGCCGCGCTGGCGCCCACCGGTGAGCGGCGCATGGGGGCGAACCCGCACGCCAACGGCGGACTGCTGCTGCGCGAGCTGCGCATGCCGGAGTTCCGCGACTACGCGGTGGCGGTACGCTCCCCGGGCGCCCTCGACGCCGAGGACACGCGGGTGCTCGGCGGCTTCCTGCGCGACGTCATCCGCCTCAACAGCGAGCCGCGCTCCTTCAGGCTCTTCGGGCCGGATGAGACCAACTCGAACCGCCTGAACGCGGTGTTCGAGGTCACCGAGCGGCAGTGGACCGCCGAACGCATCGCCGGTGATGACCACCTTGCCCCCGAGGGCAGCGTCGTGGAGGTGCTGAGCGAGCACCTGTGCCAGGGATGGCTCGAGGGCTACCTGCTCACCGGGCGGCACGGGCTGTTCAATTCCTACGAAGCCTTCATCCACATCGTCGACTCGATGTTCAACCAGCATGCCAAGTGGCTCAAGGTGACGCGCGAGATCCCGTGGCGGCGCCCGCTTGCCTCGCTGAATTACCTGCTGAGCTCGCACGTCTGGCGACAGGACCACAACGGCTTCACGCACCAGGACCCAGGCTTCATCGACCACGTGGTCAACAAGAAGGCCGACGTCATCCGCGTCTACCTGCCACCGGATGCGAATTGCCTGCTGTCGGTGGCGGATCACTGCCTGCGCAGCCGCCACTATGTGAACGTCATCGTTGCCGGCAAGCATCCGGCGCCACAGTGGCTGGACATGGAGGCAGCGGTGCGCCACTGCAGCGCCGGGATCGGCATCTGGGAGTGGGCGAGCAGCGACCGCGGCCAGGAGCCGGATCTGGTGATGGCGTGTGCCGGGGACGTACCGACGCTCGAGACACTCGCCGCGGTGATGCTGCTGCGCGAGCACTTCCCGCAGCTGCGGGTGCGGGTAGTCAACGTGGTCGACCTGATGAAGCTGCAGCCCGAGAGCGAGCACCCACACGGTCTCAGCGACGCGGACTTCGACCTGCTGTTCACGCGCGACAAGCCGATCATCTTTGCCTTCCACGGCTACCCGTGGCTGATTCACCGGCTTACCTACCGGCGCACCAACCACGCGAACCTGCACGTGCGCGGCTACAAGGAGGAGGGCACGATCACCACGCCCTTCGACATGGCCGTGCTCAACGACCTCGACCGCTTTCACCTTGCCGGGGATGCGATCGTGCGACTGCCGCAGCTCGAGGCGCGCGCGGCCTATGCGCGGCAGCATTTGCGCGACAAGCTGCTCGCGCACCGCGAGTACATCTGCCGGTACGGCGAGGACATGCCCGAGATTCGCAACTGGCGCTGGGCGGCCGCCTAGGTCACGGGGGTCGTGGCGCCGGCGGATTAGCCGGCGTCGGCCTCTGGCTGCGCCCCGGGGAGGAAGCGGCCCTGGGCGTCGAACTCGGCGAACACACGGCCCAGGCGCATGAGGTCGGCGTAGCGGCCAGAAGAGATTGCCGCTGCCGCTGTGTAAAGTGCGCAGCAGCCGCCCGGTGTGCTGACGGTCGTGGCAGGCGAGGGGCAGAGAGCGTGCTCGAAGTCCACGAGCGCGGCCAGTTGGCGCCGGTGGGCGAGCCGGTCGGAGTAGAGCGCCACCAGCACTACGGCGGTGACTCCGAAGAAGCCCGCCCCCGCCCACCGGCCGATTAAGGCTCAGGCCGCGCCGGCGAGCCCGAGAGCGGGCACCTTGCCGAACAGCCACGGTTCGAGCGGGAACATGGCGGCCAGGGCGAGCTTCGCGAACGCGAGACCCATGGCCAGCCACTTCTCCGGCCCGCAGCGACAGCACCGGCAGGTAGATCCGCAGCAGCGAGCTGCCCTGGCCCTGGTTCACCGTCCATCCCCCTCTTGCGGACGGGGCAGTAGCGAATCGGACCTGCTGCCGTCATCCGTCGCCTGGGCAGGGACAGCGGAACTGAAGCATAAGGTTCGCTTGCGAACGAGGGGAGGGTAGGCGGATGATTCGCATCTGCCCTCAAGGGGCGCAGCACGCAGGAACCGGCCATGAGCTCCTCGACCGACCCGATCGGTGCCGCACTCGCCGATGCCCACACCTACCAGGACCGCGACCGCTACCACGCGCTGCTCACGCGCCTGCGCCAGGAGGACCCCCTCTATCGGGCGACGCCCGCCGGCTACCGCCCGTTCTGGGCGCTGACCAAGCACGCCGACATCTGCGAGGTGGAGCGGCAGCCGGAGCTGTTCGTCTCCGGGCCGCGTCTGGAGCTGTTCTCGATCGAGCAGGAGCGCAAGATCCGCGAATCAACTGGGGGCGACACGGCCGTGGGCCGCACGCTGCTGCACCTGGACGGCGCCGAGCACCGTGCCTACCGCGGCATGAGCCAGTCGTGGTTCATGCCCAAGAACCTGCGCAACTTCGAGCAGCGCCTCGAGGAGCTGGCCGCCGAATACGTGGATCGCATGGCCGCGGCGCGCGGGGAGTTCGACTTTGTACGCGACATCTCCCAGCTCTTTCCGCTGACCGTGATCCTCATGATCCTCGGCCTGCCCGCGAGCGAGGCCCCGGAGCTGCTGCGCCTGACGCGCAACTTCACCGGGCGCGAGGAGCTGCCGGTGCCGCAGGGGATGGCGCGCGAGGACCTGATCCTCAAGAGCTCCCAGGAGATCTTCGACTACTTCGGGGCCGTCTTCGATGAGCGGCGCCGCCAGCCTCGCGATGACGTCGCGAGCGTGATCGCGAACGCGAGCATCGACGGGGCGCCGATCAGCCGCGCCGCGGCGCTCTCGTACTACCTGCTCCTCGGCCTCGCCGGCCACGACACCACCAACAGCACCATGTCCGGCGCGCTGCTCGCCCTGATCCAGAACCCCGCCGAGCTTGCGCGGCTGAAGGCCAGCCCCGAGCTGATCGGCACGGCGATCGACGAGATGCTGCGCTGGGTCTCGCCCGTGAACAGCTTCATGCGCACGGCCACGCGCGACTACGCGCTGCGCGGCAAGATCGTGCGCGCGGGCGATGGGCTGCTCTTGCTGTTTGCCTCGGCGAACCGCGACGCGGAGGTGTTCACCGACCCCTTCAGCTTCCGCATCGACCGCAAGCCCAACCCCCACATCGCCTTTGGCTACGGCGCCCATGCGTGCCTCGGCCAGTACCTGGCCAAGATGGAGCTGCGCGCGTTCTTCCGCGAGCTGATCGGCCGGCTCGAGCACGTGGAGCTTGCGGGTGTGCCGAGCTATCGCGCCATCACCACCGCCTATCAGATCACGAACCTTCCGGTCCGCTGCGAGCTCGAGCGCGCCGCCGTCGTGGGCTGAGTGGTGGCTCGATCCGCGCGTTTGAGCGCACGCTACAGCTCGCGAAACACCGTCTCGTGCACTTCGACGAGATAGCGCTTGATTGAGCCGGGCTGCACGAACCGCGCCTCGTCCTCCTCGACGAGGCGGCGCAGCTGCGGATCGCGGAAGTCCTGCATCACCGACTCGGCCGTGGCGCGATCCTCGTAGAAGACCTCGCAGATGACGTCGTAGTCCTCGCCGGCGTTCGGGTCGAGGTTGCCGCCGGGGCCGATGTCGCGCGCCTGCGGCACGACGAAGTTGCGGCGGTGGACCGCCGCACCCTTGGAAAGCAGCCGATGCAGCAGCGGGACGTGCACGTTGTCGTAGTGGTGCATGAACGCCTCGCGGCTCATGCCCGCGCGCTTCTTGATCAGCATGACGATCTTGACCATCACGATGCCCTGCCGCCGGTGCAAGGTGGCGAGCATGTCACATCCGTCGACTCGAGCGCGCCGTCCCGGTCGGGCAGCTGCGGCGCTCGGGACTTGGGTCGCTAAGCCCTTGCCGAGCCCGACGTATATGCCGTGCGGCATGACCCTGAGGATGAAGGGCGAGCTCGGGCTGCGGTGAATCAGCCACCCGGCCGTCGTGCTGAGTGCGAACCCGGCCAGTACGTCCGACTGCCAGTCGGCGTGGACCTTGACGCGGGCGATTCCGGCCCCCAGACGCCGCTGTCGTCGTAGGTCACTAGGTAGAGTCGATGCCGAACGGGCCGCGCTCGCCGCCGTGGGCTTGGAGGCGTCAGTTAGCAGTCCCTCACCGGGGGATCTGGCCGCCCGGCGCCTGATTCGCGTAGCATCACCCGGGGCTTGGCGGGGTGGTGCGCGTTCATGGTCAGGTTCAGCGTCAACGGCGAGGCACGCAGCGTCGATGCCGATGCGGACACGCCGTTGCTGTGGGTGCTGCGCGATCACCTCGGGCTCACCGGTACCAAGTACGGCTGCGGCGCGGCTCTGTGCGGCGCCTGCACGGTGCACGTCGATGGTGCACCGGTGCGCTCGTGCGTGCTGCCGCTCGGCGCGCTCGAGGGCAAGGCGGTCACCACGGTCGAGGGCCTGTCGAAGGACCGCAGCCACGCGGTACAGCGCGCCTGGATCGAGCTTGATGTGCCCCAGTGCGGCTACTGCCAGTCCGGACAGATCATGTCGGCGGCAGCACTGCTGCACGGCAACCCGGAACCAACCGACAGCGACATCGATGCCGCGCTCGCCGGCAACATCTGCCGCTGCGGCACCTATCCACGCATCCGCAAGGCGATCCACCGCGCCGCCGAGCTGCTGCGGGGGAGCGGTTCCAAGTGAAGGTGCGTGGCCCAGCGCCAGGGACGACGGACTGCTCGCGCCGCGAGTTCCTGAAACGCTCCGGGTACTTGGGCGGCGGCTTGGTGCTCGCCGTGGCGCTGCCGGGATTCAGCGGCGGCGCGCGCTCGGCCCCCGCGAGCACGCAGCTGAACGCCTGGCTGCGGATCGGCAGCGATGACTCCATTACCGTGCTGGTCGATCGCTCCGAGATGGGGCAGGGCGTGTACACCGCGCTGCCGACGCTGCTGGCCGAAGAGCTCGAGGTCGACCCCGCGCACATCCGCATCGTCGCCGCCCCGGTCGGCGATGCCTACGTGAATGCCCTCAATGGCGGCCAGGTGACCGGCACCAGCAACAGCGTACCGGATGCCTGGGAGAAGCTGCGTCAGGCCGGCGCCCAGGCGCGCACCATGCTGATCGGCGCCGCCGCGCGGCGCTGGCAGGTGAGCCCGTCGGCCTGTCGCGCCGGCGGCGGGCGGGTGACGGGCTCGCAGGGTCAAAGCGCGAGCTACGGGGCACTCGCCGAGGCGGCCGCCAAGCTGCCGGTGCCCAAGGACGTCCCGCTCAAGCCGCCCGCGCAGTTTCGCCTCATTGGCAAACCGCTGCCGCGGCTGGATACGCCGGGCAAGGTCGACGGCAGCGCCGAGTTCGGTCTTGACGTGAAGCTGCCCGGAATGCTGTACGCGACAGTGGCCCTCAGCCCTGAGCTCGGCGCCCGGGTGGCCTTCCTCGACAGCGCCGCGGCGTCGGCGCTGCCGGGGGTGCGGCGGGTGCTGCCCGGCGAGAGCGCCGTGGTGGTCGTGGCGGATCACTTCTGGCACGCGAAGAAGGCGCGCGATGCGCTGCGGATCCGCTGGCAGGCAGGCGCGAACGCGCACCTCGACACCGCGGCGATCTGGGCTCAACTGGATGAGGCCGCGAAGCAGCCGGGCAAGTCGGCCCTCGTGAGCGACAACGTCTCGGCTGCGCTGAAGGGCGGCAACGCCGAAAAAGCCCTCAGGGACGCCGCGCGCACGTTCGAGGCGGTCTACCAGGTGCCGCTCCTCGCGCACGCGACCATGGAGCCCATGAACTGCACCGCGGATGTGCGTGCGGACCGCTGCGATGTGTACGTCGGCACCCAGGTGCAGCAGATGGCGCAGGCGGCCGCCGCGGAGGCAGCGGGACTGAAGCCCGAGCAGGTCAACATTTACACGACGCTGCTCGGTGGGGGCTTCGGGCGGCGCCTGGAGGTGGATTTCATCCCGGCGGCGGTCGCCGCATCGCGCTCCCTGGGTGTGCCGGTGAAGGTGGTGTGGACGCGCGAAGATGACATGACCCACGACTTCTACCGCCCGCCGGCGCGCGAGGCGGTGCGTGCCGGCCTCGATGCGCAGGGGAAGCTCAGCGCCTGGACGCTGCACGTGACGAGTCCCTCGATCACCTCGCGCTTTGATCCCTCGAACAAGGACCCGTTCGACTCGATATTCGAGTACGTGCAGAACTTTCCCTACGCGGTGGCGAACTTCGATCTCAGGTACACGCGCCAGGAGATCGGCATCGGCGTGGGCTACTGGCGCTCGGTCAGCCACACGCCCAACTGCTTCGCGGTCGAGAGCTCGATCGATGAGATGGCACACCTGCTGGGCAAGGATCCGCTCGCGTGGCGGCTCGCGCTGCTCGCCGGCAAGCCGCGCCACCTCGCCGTGCTGCACGAGCTCGCCGAGCGCGCCGGCTGGGGCCGCGCGCCTGCAGGTCACTACCAGGGGCTCGCCTTCATGGAGGGCTATACCTCGCAGATCGGCCAGATCGCGGAAGTTTCCGTCAGCGGCGGCCGCCTCAAGGTGCACCGGATCACCTGCGTCATCGACTGCGGTCAGGCCGTCAATCCGCGGATCGTCGAGTCGCAGCTCGAGAGCGGCATCGTCTACGGGCTCACGGCGGCGCTGTGGGGCGAGGTCACGCTGCGCCGCGGCCGCGTGCAGCAGCGCAACTTCAACGACTACCGGGTACTGCGCCTCGATGAGATGCCGCAGCTCGACGTGCACCTCGTGAGGAACGGCGAGAAGCCCGGCGGCATCGGTGAGACTGCCGTGCCGCCGGTGGCACCGGCGCTTTGCAACGCGATATTCGCCGCCACCGGCAAGCGGCTGCGCTCGCTGCCGATCGCCGCGCAGCCGCTCTTCTGATATGGAACGACCGGTCAAGTAGTGGTTGATCGCTCGGTATTCATGATCGTGGGCTCGAGCGCAAGCAGGCAGCGGCTGTGGCAGCGATGTGCGACGGTTGATCACTCTGATATTCGTGGATCGAGTGCGAGCACCCGCCATCATGGTCGTGATCCGTCGGGAGCTGCCTTGCGACTAGGGACGCGGATTGAGCCCGGAGGCTACCGCATAGAAGAGCACGAGGATTCTCCTTTACCGCGTGCCACCACAGCCGCTGCGTGTTTGCGCTGTTCACCGTCTACAGTCCTGGATTGGGTATTCGGTTCAGGCGGCCTGTGGCAGTGGTGCACTATGTTCGCGTTCCACGTGCACGCCGATGGCCCAGATAAAGCCCAGCAGCTCGCGTCCCACCGCGGTGATGGTCTGCTGGCGGTTCTTGCCCCGGCTGTGCAGGTGCGTGTAGCGCTGATGGAGGCGCTGCTGGGCCTTCCAGGCCAGCGCCGTCACGGCCGCACTGCTGTGACGCTGACGGGCGGCGAGGGTCTTGCCCAGCGCAGGACGGTGCCGGTAAGCCCAGGCCGCCTCGATGGCGATGCGGCGCAGGTGCGCATTACCGGCTTTGCTGATCGCTCCACGGCGGATGCGCTCACCGCTGGAGTGCTCGCAGGAGACCGCACCGCTGTAACCCATCAGCTGCCGCGGGTGTTCAAAGCGCGACAGCTCTCCCAGCTCAGCCATGATCGACACGGCGCTCAGCTGAGCGATCCCGCGCAGGCTCTGCAGCGCCTGGACCACCGCGAGCATCTTCACCGGCAGCTGCTGGATCGCCGCATCGATCGAGCGTTCCAGTCGAGCGACACGCTCGGCCGCGTGATCGACCTCGTGCAGGTAATCCTCCAGGGTGATTTGCTGGGCCAGGTGCTCGAAGTGCACTTGGCGCCGGATCCACAGCAGGTGCTTATCCGTCCAGGGGTTGACCCCTTCCGGGGCTCGCCGGCCGTGACGCAGCAGGAACTTGCTCAACCGGTGACGGGCCCGCAGCTGATCGCGCTTGGCGGCCAGACGAGCTCGCACCAGGTCGCGCAGCGCCTCATGCGCCGCATCCGGCACCCACACCGCCGTCAGATCTCCGGCTCGGTAGCTGCGGGCCAGCTTCTGCGCATCGCGCCGATCCGTCTTCACCCGATCCCCGGCTTTTACCGGTACCAGCGTCGGAGCCACCACTTCACACTTCACGCCCAGCTCGCTCAACTGCCAATACAGCACATACCCGGTCGGCCCCGCCTCGTAGCACACCCGCAGTTGTTCGGGCTTACCGAGCTTACGGATCAACCGACCGATCACTTCGGCACGGTTAGGAATCACCCCAAGGCTGCGCACCTCACCATCGGCTTCCGCCACCGCCACCGCAATACTCTCCGCATGGACATCCAAGCCTACAAATCGTACGTTCTTCATCGCCGGCTCCCATTCGTATGCGGCTCTGCGCCGCGGTTCTTTCCCGATCCAAAGCGTAACCCGCGCCTTGCGAATCGGGAGCCGGTCGTTCCATCCTGACTAG
>Ga0335082_10002212_pt1 | contig 20905 bp, 24 predicted proteins | sample Lox_Sample_41_FD_206718 | JGI IMG/M metagenome (GOLD analysis project Ga0335082, IMG submission 206718) | Soil microbial communities from Loxahatchee National Wildlife Refuge, Florida, United States - Lox_Sample_4.1 | ecosystem: Environmental > Terrestrial > Soil > Wetlands | place: USA...
GCGCAGCGCGCTCGCCGCGGCGCGCGCGAAGGCGAGTGGCCTGCTCGCCGTGTCGAGCGCCTCGTCGAACGCCAGCCACAAAGGTGAGGGAGCCTCGTGAGGAAACCATCCCTCGGCTGGTGGGATCGACGCGTCGGGCTCGGTCCGAAACATCACCGTCATCAGGTTTGCACCCGAGACGCCATCCATCATGCAGTGGTGCACCTTGATCAAGAGCGCGAAGCGCTCCCGCTCGAGCCCTTCGGCGAGCCACATCTCCCACAGCGGTCGATCGCGGTCGAGCGGCTGCGACAGCACGCGCCCGACCAGGCGCTTCAGTTCTGCCTCGCTCCCGGGCGCCGGCAGAGCCGTGTGGCGCAGGTGGTAGTCGAGATCGAAGTGCGGATCGTCGACCCACACCGGCCGCCCGGAGACGGGCGCGAACGCGAGCTTCTGGCGGTAGTGCGGGAGCTTCCCGAGCATCGACTCGCCGTACCGCCTGAGCCGCGCCGCGTCGACGCCACCCGTCGGCGCGCGCAGTGGCCCGAGTTCGAAGATCGCGAGCGCCGCCACGTGCATGTGAGTGGCCCGGTGCTCGAACAGGACGAACGACGCGTCCGGCCACGAGAGCCACTCGTATCGGGGGTGCTTGGGGGAATCCAGCGCGAGCCCTCCGGCGCGTCCGTCCGCTCTGCCGCTCGATGATTCGTTCAGCGCCCGCGTTGCTGTACTCGAAGGTTTGTCGCCGAGCTCGAACTTAATAATGTATCGCTCGGCGTCACCGCCTGCCGGTTCCGGTGTCGGAACCCTGTGGCGCGACGCGCCCGAGCCCGACACGCGGGGCGGTGCACGCTGTGGCTCGTCGCGCGGGCGTTGCCTCCGTTGCTCGCGACGCCATCCCGACCAGCCATGGGGCTTTGCCAGAGACTGGAGTCACCGCGTCGTATCTCCCATTTCGCATCGAGCGAGCGAGCGTGGATCGGTACCGTTTCGCGCTGCGAGGATGAACGTGGACCGGCCATTACTTGGGTGGTCTGCGTCATTTGAGGCGATTCCACGCGCGTTTTTCGGGGTTCTTGGAGCTCGGCAAAAGGCAACCTCAGGCACGATGAACCACCAGAGCTCCAAGCTGTCGTGAGGGCTACGCCGGTGGCTCAGCGTCGGTCGAAGCCCAATCGTGACTTCTGCTCCATCCAAGCCAAGGGCAGGTCGATGCGCTTCGTCAATGCTTCGATAGTGAGGTCCACCGGCTGAGCGCCTTCGAGAATTGCCACGACGATCCGGGGCGCAAGGAACGCCAGCCGAAGCAGGTGACTCACGTACCGATCGGTTACGCCTTCCGCCCTGGCGATGTCGCATAGCGATCGTGCGCGACCGCTCACGAGATCTCCGAACCATCCGTGCGCGCGGACAATCGCCTTGACCAGCGCCGGATCGACCGTCTTCGCCTCGTGATCCCTCATTCCCGACTCGAGAACGGGACGCATCTCGACGCCACGGCGCTTCATGCGAGCCCGAATCGCGCGCCGTATCGCTGGGACGCCCTCTCCGACGAGGCGCGAGAGATCAACGTTGATAGCGATCTCGTCATGACCCAGATCGACGCGCTGCACGAGATCGGGCGCACTCCCCTTCCAGTCGCGTGCTGCGCTAAGAAGCCGTGAACGCGTTCAGCTTCGAACCCGGCCTCTCGAACCAACCGCGTCAGCACCGCGCCATCCACAAGCAGCGTCTTGACGCCGTCCCAGACGAGGCGCTCGATCTCCCGGCCGGAAGGCGCCATCGCTTCGTTCGTTCGTTCGCGATGCGCTCGTCGGATCCGGAGCTCGAATCCCGCGAAACGTAGTACCGGTACCGCCGACCCGACTTGACTGCGTGGCTCGGCGTCAGAGGTGCGCCGTCTTCATCGAATAGCTTCCCCCGGAGCGAGCTCGGCTCGCTCGCGCGCGTGCCAGACGATCGCTCGAGGCGGTTCTCTGTCAGCTTTGCGTGGACTGCATCCCACGTCTCTTGGTCGATGATCGGAGGATGCTGGCCCTCGAAGCTCTCGCCCTTGTGAGCGATACGACCCACGTAGAGCGGATTGCCAATCTCGTAGATGTGCCCGCGGCTGAGAGGTCGACCGCCTCGCATCTTGCCGCCCGCGCAACGGCGAAGCTTGCTGACGAGACCCAGCCGATCGGCCTCCTCCTTGACTCGTCGCACGTTGCTGTGCTCGAGGTAGAGCCGGAAGACAGTGCGCACGGTCTCGGCTTCCGACTCATGGATGGCGAGCGTGCGCCCGTTGGCCTCGTAGCCGAGTGGTGCGAAGCCTCCCATCCACATGCCCTTGCGCTTCGAGGCGGCGATCTTGTCGCGGATGCGCTCTCCCGTGACCTCGCGCTCGAACTGAGTGAAGGAGAACAGCATGCTGAGCGTGAGCCGTCCCATCGACGTGGTCGTGTTGAACTGCTGCGTCACCGATAGTAGATCGCGCAGCGCAGCGCGCGGCGCTCGGCGCCGGCCATCACGGCGTCCCTTCAAGCCGAAGAACAGCGGACCCGACCGGCGTGTACCGGTGATCTCTCGCGCGACCGCCGAGAGCGACGGCCACGACGCGCCGCGATACTGCACGCTGCGCTCGAGCACGATCATCTCGTGGATGGTGCCCTGCCACTCCCGGATCAGGCGCGTGCCGGGCTTGATGGGGGTCGGCTGTGTGGACGGAGCGCGCCCAGCGGCGAGATCCTCGGCAGCGCGGGCAAGTCGCCTTCGTGTCGCGGGATCCGTGTTCTTGCGGAGGACGGCGAGAACGCGACCAAGGCGCAGATCGATTTCAGAGTTCTCGACCCTGCCCTGGCAAACCCTCTAGGTGCTCATACCAGCGCATACCCGAATCGGACCGCATCCGCCGCGAGCGGAGCGGCGAGCCCGGGTGACGTGAGCACCATGTCGAACGCTGCAGATGGCGGCGACGCGGACCTCGCTCGCTCGTACAGAGCGAATGCCGGCTGATTCGCGTTCAGCGACGACGCGTAGCGGAGCCCCTCCACGTTGGGATACGCAGCGTAGATCGCGCGCGACCAGGCTCTCGCCCTCGCCCGAGAGCCCGAGTTGATCGCCATCGACGCACCGGCGCGAGTCGGCCACGCACCTGTCAGGTCGAGAAGCTGCAGATCTCTGGTCAAGTGGAAAGCGGCGAGTGCCGGCGAATCTGCGAACCGATCGACCACCCGTGTTTGCTGGAACACCTCGGCGACCGACGTAGATCCTGTGTCCGAGGCGTAGAGGATCGCTCGCGTGCGATGGCGCTTCGCTGGAGGCGGATGATGGTCGAAGCGCCCGTTCGTGGGTCCGAACGTTCGGAATCCGTTCCACCGCGAAGGATGCGCGCCCGCGCGCAAGTAGATCCGCCACAAGACGGCGCCTGCCGGCAGGACATGGATCTCGGGCGCGATCGCGCGCAGCGTCGCGATCGGGGGCGGCGGCGGAATCCGATCGGCCACGAGCTCGCGCGCTGCCGATCAGAGGCCCGCTGCGAGCTCGGCCACGACGTCGGGATCATTCCCGGACTGAAGCCACTGGAGCGGAGTCAACGCCCTTCCCTGCCCTTCCCTCTCCTCGAGATCGGGATTCGGCATGTGGAACCAGCGGTAGACCGCAACTGGGTTCAGGCTCTTCGGTAGCACCGGGAAGACGCGCTCGATGCCCGGCACGAGTCCCTTCCGAGCAAACTGGAACACGAGCAATCGCCATTCGTCGCCCACCTTGATCCCGTAGAGAGCGCGCTCGGAGAGGCGCTGTCGCACTCGGCTGTCGTTCACGCCAAGCCGCTTTGCCGCCTGCTGCGTCGTCAGGGCCGTCGCGCGAAGGACGGCGTACTCGAACGCGGTGCGCGCAATCGGGTCCTCGAGCCCGAACTCGAGGCGATCGAGCTCGAAGCCGCCGCGCTCGAGCAGCTCTACCTGCTCTGCATTCAGCTCCTTGCGCGGGTCGGGATACGGCAGCCGGAAGCCGCTCTCGACGAGCGCGATCTCCATGGCCCGCGCGACCTCCTCCTCCGAGGCACGCACCCCGTGGCTCACGAGGACCTGGAGCACCGTTCCCATGCTTCCCACCTCTCGCGTTAGGACGCGTTAGATGGTATCGGCTCTCCGGTCTCCGGGCGAGAGTCCGCTCGGCCCACGGTCCCGGGCCGTTCCCATGCCGATCCCGAGGGTTTCGCCGGCGCCGCTCGCGTCCCAGAGGGCAGATCTCTGGTGAATTGATGTCCCTGTTCGCACCAGACTGTCTTCTCCGCCAGCTTTGTCATCGATCGCCGAGCCTGGAGACTCGAGCAGATCCGTGGGCCGGATCAGCTTGCAATGCGCGCGCGGGCACGCCGCTTGCGCAGCTCCTCGAGGACGAGCATGGCCACGGCGAACGGCAGCATGAAGAGCCAAACCTCTCTCCCGATCGGGGCCGTGCCGAACACGAGGTTACCGAACGCGGTGTAGTCGATCAGCAACACCAGGCCGATTTCGAGTACCGCGCCCGAGAGGATCAGCGGATTGCCGAGGAGCCCCGTGGACCCAAGCGATCGATCGGGGCTGCGACACAGGAACACGTTCACGATCTGCATCACGATGATGGCGCTCAAGCAGGCGGTGGTGGCGCGCAGATACAGCGGATCCTGCGTCGAGAGCCTCGCGCCGTACACCCAACCGGCCCCGTGGAGCACGAACAGGAAGGCCGCCATGGCAGCGACCGCCTCGATCATCCCGAGAAACAGGTAAGCCCGCCGCGCGAGCGTCCAGTCGAACAGCCGCTGGCGCTGCGATCGCGGTGGACGTTGCATGACCTGAGGATCGGGTCTCTCGACGCCGAGTCCGAGGGCCGTCAACGAATCGGTCCCCATGTCGATGGCCAGGATCTGGATCGGGGTGAGCGGTAGCGGGATCGCGAACAACGAGAACGCGAGGTACGGGATCAGCTCTGGAACGTTGTGCGCCAGGATGTACGTCAGGAATCTGCGGATGTTCTCGAAGACGGCCCGACCCTCCTCGATGGCGTTCACGATGCTCGCGAAGTTGTCGTCGAGCAGCACCATGTCGGACGCTTCCTTCGCCACGTCGCTCCCAGTGATTCCCATGGCGATTCCGATGTGGGCGCTCTTGAGCGCCGGGGCGTCGTTCACGCCATCGCCAGTGACTGCCACGACGTGCTTCTTCTGTTTGAGTGCCTCGACGATCCGTCGCTTCTGGTCCGCGCGTAAGCGGGCGAAGACGATCTCGGGCGCATCCAACGCCAGTCGCAGCTGGACGTCGGTGAGCGCGCTCAGCTCCTCGCCGGTGAGCAGAAGAGGGGCGTCGGATCGAACGAGCCCGACCTGCCGCGCGATCGCCCGCGCCGTCCGAGGATGATCACCGCTCACCATGATCACCCGGATGCCGGCCTCACGACATTTTCGGATCGCCGCGGTGACCTCCTGCCGCGGCGGGTCCTCGAGGCCGACGAGCCCGGTGAAGACGAGATCCTGCTCCAAAGTCTCGTGGTCCCACTCGGCGTCCAGCCGCCGATGGGCGAACGCGAGGACGCGCAAGCCATGCTCGGCCATGTCCTCCTGGGCCTCGGAGATCTGGGCTCGGAGCAACGGCGTCAGCGGACGGGCATCGCCATCGAGATGGATGCGGTCGCACAACGGGAGGACGGATTCCGGTGCACCCTTGCACCATAGTGTCGGGCCGACGGGCATGTCGTGCACCGTCGAGAGCCGCATGCGGTCCGCATCGAACGGGACCTCGTCGAGCCGGCGATGAGCGCTCGCCTCGGGCATGGCGCGGCGAGACAGCTCCACCAGGGCGATCTCCATCGGGTCGCCGAGAAGCAGCGTCCCGCCCTGCTGCTCGATTTGCTTCAGATCCTGGCACAAGCCCGCGCCGAGGAAGAGCGGCTGGTAGTGATCGACGAGCGCACCTCCCGGCTTCGCGGCATCGGCCGAGACGCGTTGCATGCCGAGTAGCAGCTCCCTCGCGAGCATGCGGTTCTGTGTGAGCGTCCCGGTCTTGTCGGTGCAGATCACCGTCGTCGATCCCAACGTCTCGACCGATGACAGGTGCCGGATCAGCACGTTCCGCTTCGCCATGCGCTGGCCCGCCAACACGAGCGCCAGCGTGAGCGTCGGGAGCAGGCCTTCCGGGACCATCGCCACGATGATGCCGATGGCGAAGATGAACGCGTTCCAGAACGGCACGCCTACGACGCGGCCGACCGTGAAGAAGAGGAGCCCGATTCCAACGGCGACGATTCCGATCACGCGACTCAGATGCGCGATCTCCTTCCGAAGCGGAGACACGACGTCGCCGGCCGTCTGAGTGAGGCGGGCGATCTTTCCGAACTCCGTGTTCATGCCGGTCGCGAAGACGACCGCTCGGGCCTGGCCGGAAACCAAGGACGCGCCTGCGAGCACGATGTTCCTGCCGTGGATCAGATCGCCGCCGTCGGAGATTGCTGTCACTCGCGTCCGGGGTCGTGACTCCCCGGTGATCGCCGCGTAGTCGACCCGAACGCCGAAGGCTTCGATCAGGCGGCAGTCCGCTGGAACGCGGTCGCCCTGCTCGAGGAGCACGATGTCCCCGGGGACGAGCCCTTCGGAGGGCAGCTGGACCACCTTGCCCTCGCGCGCCGTCACGACCTGCTGGGGAAGCAGCTTGCGGAGCAGCGCCAGGGTCTGCTCGGCGCGGTACTCCTGCCAGAACGAGAACACGCCGCTCACCAGGATCACGACGACGATCGCGCAGCCGAGCTTGGCCATGCCCTGGCCCGGAGCGCTCCACTCCGCGAAGAAGGCGAGTCCCGCCGCAACCCAGAGAATGAGGGCGAAGAAGTGGATGAACTCGCGAAGCAACCGGAGGACCGGAGGCTCGCGACGCAGCTCTTCGACGCGGTTGGGTCCGAACTCGTCGAGCCGACGGCGAGCCTCGGCGTGCGACAGCCCGTCCGGCGCGCTCCCGAGGCTCGCGAGTGCCTCGGCTTCGGAAAGCTCGTGGATCCTCATCCGCGCTGCGTGGTCGTCGTAGAGTCCGCGGCGATCCGCCGAGGCGCCGGTCCCTGTGCCCGGAGCGCGCTCCGGGAGCGCCGACCGCCTCGTCGCGGGGCTTCTTCACGGTCCTGTCCTTTCGTCCGTCTGAGCGGATCGCGACCGCACGCCCTCCAAGACCACGTCCTCGAGCACCGCTGCTATCACCGCGCGCGCTCCGATCCCTGCCACCGCGAGGACTGCACGCAGCGGCAGACGACTCCGGCCGAGGATCCAGCCGACGCCGAAGAACGCCGCGGTCGTCCAGTACGGCCGTTCGCGGACTTGCGAGCGCACCTCCGCGGCCAGGCGTTGGAGATCCACCTTGCTTCCTAGCGCCGTGCCAGCAGGCGACCGAGCGCGTAGCCGAAGATCAGCGCGACTCCCACTGCGACGAGGGGTCGATCCTGCACCACGCGTCGCACCTGCGTGTCAAGCGCCTGCAGATGACCCCGTACGCGCTCCACTTGCTCCTTCACCTCGGGCAGCTCGAGGATCGGCATGCTTCGTTCGACCCGTTCGCTTGCGTCTTGCATCGTCGTCTCCCCGGGTCGTGCGCTTCATCGACGCACCCCCAATAGAAATCCGATCGCGAGGGCCCCGACCAGCCAGGCCGAAGGGTGCGCTCGCACGCGACGCCGCAGGTCGAGTTCCGCGCGCGCGCGCTCACTCAGATCGCAGAGCGCCTCGGCGAGCGCTTTTCGCTCGCGCACGATGCGCGCCTCCAACACCTCGCGCGACAACGACGTGCTCACCGCGCCGCCAGCCGTCGGCGTCCGAACCCGATCAGAGCCGTTCCGAGCACGAATTGCGAGATCGCCAGCATCGCGAGTCTCGCCTCGAGCGAGAACCGGCCCTCGAGCGCGACCAGCGCCGCAGCCCACGCCGCGACCCACGCGATGGCCAGACAGAGCGCGCCGAATCCGAGCCAGGCACCGCGGTGCATCGCGTCGCTCACGCGATCGTGCGACTCGAGCTGCAACAATCGGAGCTCGTCAGTTGCAACCTGTTGTGCGAGATCGAGCGTGTGCCCGATCGTGGCACCGAGCGACGGAACGGTCGGCGGAGGGACACTGCGATCCATGCCTCGTACCTCTGCACGACTCGGGCCAGATCGCCGTTGGCCACGCGTACCTGGATTACTTGGATGAACGGAAGCGCAGCGCGCGGGCAGATTCTGGTAGAGACCGTGGGATGTGGAGGATGGGCCGAGGCGCTTTGGGACAGGTGTGTGCGAAAGGGGCAGTCACGCGGTGCTGGAGGGACTCGTGCCTGCTCGCCTTCGGCCGCCCGGCCGCCTCGTGGATCCGAAGCTCATCTACCCCGAGAAGGCACGATGCCGAGGGGACCGCACGTAGAACGACACTCCCAGGACACCTACACCGACTGCTCATGGCATCGGTCCTCCAAACGGCCTTCATCGGCGCGGTCGTGATCCTCGGTCTTGATCGTCGGATTGAGCAGGAGTCGGAGACGTCAGGGTGCCGCCGAAAGGATTTGAACCCCACCACGTGCCCGGTCTGGCGCCGTGGCGAGCGGGCGCGCTGCTTGTTAGGCAGCAGAGGAAGGCTCTCGCCTTTGGGGGATCCCGATGCCGCCGGCTCCGGTGGGGGAGGTTCGCGCCGCGGCCTCTGAACGCCTCGAAACCGCCCTCTCGCGGGTGCGCGCCGCCGGGCTCGAGGGCTATGCCGAGGTCGACAGCGGACGCGCTGCAGAGATGATCGTCGAACGCGCGGCCGCGCTCGGCGTCGACCTGATCGCAATGGGCTCGCACGGGTATTCCGGCTTCAAGCACCTGCGCCCGGAGCGCGGGAATCTCCTCGCTCAGTGACACGGTGACGTCACGGTCGCGGCGCGAGGCCCAGTGCCGCGCGATCGGGATGCCCGAGAGCGACGAGGAACATGACGCTCCTTCCAGCGGCGTGTGGTGAGAAGAATTCGGTCACCTCGTCGTCGAAGAACGTCAGCCCTGTGGCACCGAGGCGCTGTGCGTAGGCGGCCAGGTAGAGGCGCCCCCCCGTGATTCCTCCCTCGAGCTGGGCCGCGCGATAGCCGCGGTTCCCGAAGCGCTCGAGCACGCGCGGAAGGTCGCTCATGCTGTAGACATTCACGGCCGCCTGGGCCGGCAGGTCCTGGCCGAGGCCGAGCCGGCCCGCTGCACTCCGAAAGCGACCTCCGCGCAGGAGCTCGAGCGCCCGCGCCTCGCGGCGGTAGTGGTAGGCCCCAGGCGCGAGACCCTCGACGGCGTTCACGATCAGGTAGAGATCGAGGAGCGTTGCGCGAGGCGCCTCGAGAAAATCGGCGGCGATCCCGCGCGTGGCGCGGTCGAGCGCGGCGGAGAGATCCTCGAACCCGATGGGGCGCTGCCGATCGAAGACACGGGTCGAGCCGCGCCGCCGGATCACGCGATCGAGCGACTCCCGCGGAATCTCGGCATCCGAGTGAGGTCGGAGGGCCGTGAGCGGGCCTGCGGGCAGGGGCTCCTCACGGGAAGAGGCGGCGCCGCGCCAGGCCGCTGCCTCCCCCGCGTCGGCGAGCGACGAAGCGGCCTGCGCCGCGCGGATCTCTGCGTAGGCGATCTCCTGGCGCGAGAGGCGCTGCGTCTCGAGACGCAGCTCTCCGATCTCCGGAGCCGGTGGAAGCGGCTCTTGCGAGCGCCCCAGCGGTACGAGCGTGAGGGCGCCCTCGCGCATCGGGTCGAGGCCAAGCAGCCGCTCCACGCGCGTGTCGGCCCAGCCTAGAACCACACGCGGCTCGAGACCTTCTGTCGTAGCCACGGCGAGCAGGTTCGCGTGGAGCGTTCCCGCGTCCCAGAAGCAGTGTCGCCAGGCGCGCGCCCGATACTTCCATGCGTTGCGCCAGTAGGTCGAGGCGCTCGCGATGACTACGGGCGCGCGCGCGATGGCGGAATTCCCTCCCGAGGCCTCCAGGAGCGCGGCTCGGAAGTCGCCCTGTCGCAGCTGCCGCAGCGCGAAGTCATGAGGGGCGAAGTGGTAGACGCCGGCGGGAAGGTCGGCGAGCTCGGCGCTCACGACGTAGAGGTCCACGTGGTGGAGCGCACCTGTATTCGGGTACGCCCGGAGGTAGATCTCCCCGCCCGGATGGCGCTTGCGCTTCGTGATGCCCGCCGTGAGAAATAGAACGCGCGACAGCGCGGCGAGATCGGGAATCCGCTCGACCACTGCTCCGCGCGTCGCCCCGGGATCCTGCGCGATCGCGTCGAGGGCCGGGACATTCCGGTCGGGGAAATCTCCCGAGAGCGGAATCGGTTCGAGGTCGCGATAGATCTTGAAGGGGAGCGGCTGGTTCTCCCAGTCCAGAGCGTGCTGACTGCTACGGATGCTCCACTCGCTGTGCTTCGTGGCCTCGTGGTAGTCGAGGATCGCCTGCGTGTCGCGATTGCCCATGGCGTCGCCTGGCGGCGCAGCGCGCCGTCCTCACTCGGGCGCGAAGCCGGCCACGAGTTCCCGCAGACGTGCGTGACCGCCCTCGCGGATCGCCTCCCCATCGCCCACGAGGACGTGGATCCCCATCATCTGCGGAGCTACCCGTGCAGACGGGGCGCGTGTTTCTCCGTCGCCGGCCCGGGCCGTTCCACTTTCGAAGAGATCGACGCACTGGGTCCACGAATTTTGAGAACGGACAGGTGCGAATCCTCTGGGGCACGCGATCAGCGCGGGCCGCGTGAGCGAAGGAAGGCCAGATACTTGAGCAGCTCTTCCTCTTCCTCGGCGGTCAGGTCATCGATGGCAAAGACGGCCAGTCTCCTGCGGGGTCCGCTCTCCTTGGCGGCCGACGGCAGCAGGTAGCCGGCCTTCTCCATCAAGGTCTCGTAACGGACGCCGTAGACCTCGGCCAGGCTGTGGAGCACGTTGGGCGACGGCTTCTGGATCTTTCCGTTCTCGAGCTGACTCAGGTAGGCGTTCGAGAGCGCGTTGCCCGTCGCCTCCTCCACCCCGCGCAGCGACATGCCCTTGGCCGTGCGCAGGTCGGCCAGCAGCGCGCCGAGCTCCAGAGGCCGCCCGACGAAGCCGGAGCTCTTGCGCTTGGATCGTCGATTTCCGTTCCGCACGGATCGAGTATCCGCCGGCCCGCTCGGGCGTTCAAGCGGATCCGCCGCTGCTTGAAATACTTAGCAATTCGCGTATAATGAGCGATGGCGTCGATCGGCCTCGAACCCAAGGAGGCAACATGCAAGGAAGCCCGCAGCTGGAATCGGGCGGCGACTCGGAGGTCCAGCGACTCCCGCGGCCGCCCTCCTCCTGTTTCTGGTGCGGAGGCATGCATCACGCAGAGCACCCGCTCTCGGTCTGTCCTGCGTGTGCGGCGCGGTTCCGGACGATGCGGTTGCTCGAGATGCGCGGGTCCTATCCGCTCGACGCCTCGTCCATCGACGGGGTGCTGTCGCGCACCTCGCCGGGCAACTATGCGCTCGGCTACATGGATGGCGACGCGTTCGCGGTGTTCTACGTGGGACGCTCGGACGTCGACGTGAGGGGTCGCCTGCACGAGTGGGTAGGCATGCCGAGCGCCACAACGCGCACGGGCTTCTTTGCCAAGGCGGCCTGGTGCGTGCAGCGTCGGGGACCGCTCCCTGTCGATGCGCCGAAGCTCGGGCCCGTGGTGCACGGCGACGGCAGCTACACGCGCTTTGCGTTCAGCTACGCGGCCAGTGCCACTGCGGCCTTCGAACGAGAATGTCGCAACTACGACGATTTCGGCGGGAGCCAACAGCTCGACAACGACGGGCCGCCCGCGGAACCTCCGCACCGCGTCGTGCGGAGCTCGAGCGCGGTGAGATGATGTCGAGTCCGGAGCTCGCCACGATCGGCAGTGACAGGATCCGCGTCTTCGTGAGCTACGACCGGGACACGGACGCCGATCTCTTCGACCTGCTCGCCGAGAAGGCCTCGAAGCCGAGTTGCCGATTCGAGATCACGGCGCGCTCGAGCGGCCGTTCTGCGGAATCGGATGGTGCGCTGCGTCGCGCGATTCGCGAAGCGGACCAGGTCATCGTCATCTGCGGTGAGCACGCGGAGGACTCGCTGACCATGGCCACCGAGCTTCGCGTCGCTCAGGACGAGGAGCGTCCCTACGTCCTGCTCTGGGGAAGGCGCGAGCGCATGTGTACCAAGCCGCTGACGGCGAGGTCGGCAGACGCCATCTACAGCTGGACCTGGGAGATCCTCGAACAGCAGCTCCTCATCGTGCTGCGCGCCGCCTGGTCGCACGAGCAGCTCGCCGAGCTCAGCCGCCAGCGCCTCGCTCGAGTCGCGAAGCCGGCGCCTGCGAACACGCCCCGAAGCGCGCGGGGCCAGCCTGGCGGCATCGGCCGACTCGGCCCCTGATCATGCGGGAGCTTCTGCATCACACGTGGTGGCGCCTGCGGCAGTGGCTGCGAAAGCGTCGCGAAGCGCGCCGAGTGGCCGCGGTGCGCAGTCGGTTCTGGTCGGAGGTTTCCGAGGGGCGACGCGAAGCGGAGTCCCGTTTGCGTCCGTGAGGACGCGGGCGCCGCGCAGAGCATCAGTATCGAATCGGGTGGAGGAACGACCCATTGCAGCGATCGGAGCGGTGCGCGAACGACAATCACAATCGACCGAACGTGACGGTGCGCTGCTGTCCGAACTGCGGCCGGACCGTCAACGCTCGAATTCCTGTCGGACGATGCCTCCCGGAGCGGCACGCGGCGGCTCGGAAGGGTGGCAGCAGCTACTGCGCCCACTGCGGCGAGCGACTCGCGCAAGAAGGCCCACTGCCTCGTCTCTGAACGCGCGACGCGTGTCGAGGGATCGGCGGAATGGGGCGCACGGACTGGTCCCGCACTCACTCATCGTTGCTCCCTCACGGCTTCGGGCGCCGCGGACCGCTCCGCGGTAGCGCGGTTTCATGCGGATGTCCGGGATCGAAGGAACGCCAGAAACTTGAGGAGCTCTTCTTCCTCGTCGGCAGTCAGATCGTCGATCGCGAAGGCCGCCAGCCTCTTGCGCTGTCCGCTGCCGTTGTTGGCGGCCGGCAGATAGCCGGCCTTGTCCATCAGCGCCTCGTAGGACACGGCGTAGACCTCCGCCAGGCTGTGCAGCACGTTGGGTGATGGCTTCCCGATCCTTCCGTTCTCGAGCTGGCTCAGGTACGCGTTCGAGACGGCCTTGCCGGTGGCCTCTCCGACCTCCCGGAGGGAGAGTCCCTTGGCCGCGCGCAGGTCGGCGAGCAGGGCGCCGAGCTCGGCGGGTTGCCCTATGAACTCGGAGCGCTGACGCCGCGCTCGTTTGACGCCATTGCGCACGCCTCCAGTATGATCGATGCGCTTGATATGTCAAGCATTGCCGCTCGTTTGCTTGACATGATTTAATTGCTCGATATACTTATCTTCATCAGAGGAGGCGACGAACGTGGAGGACCGACGCGACCGGAGTCTCGGCAAGAGCGGCTCTCCCTTCCCGGCGCTTGTCCCCACTCCGGTGCCTCCGAAGGTTCCGGGTCCGATCCCGTGGATTCCCAGCCAATCCACCTGCGTCCACGGCCATACATCCCGTCGCGAGAGCGGCGCCATACACCTCGGTGCAACGGATGTCAGCGACGTGATGGAGCCGAGCCCCCGCGGAGTCTCTCGCCACCCCCATCTTCGGCTCGTCCGACAGCCCGTTCGTCTTCTCGTCGGGAAGCCTGCGGTTCGGCTGGTGGGAACGGCCGATGGACGGCGCGAATTCACCCAAGGTGGGTCGCAGATCCGGCAAGCAGCGCGGGCGAACGGACTCACCCTATCCGCGAATCGTGTAGAGCGACTCAGCGAAGAGTGAATCGGCCGATGAGAACCGGGTGGCGCCGATTCCTGATCGGCTTGCTGGTACTGGCCCCGTGCACCGACGTGGCAGCCGCGCAGGGGGTTGCCGAGAGAGCGGCGCCGCCTCCCAACGCCCACATGACGCGCTACGGGAGCGGATGGGAGTGCGATCGAGGGTACCGGAGCGACCAAGGGTCGTGCGTATCCATCGACCTGCCACAGAACGCCTATCTGGGCGCCACGGGGCGCGGATGGGAATGCAACCGGGGGTACCGGAAGGTCGATGGAGCATGCGTGCAGATCGAACTGCCTCCGCACGCCTTCCTCTCTCGCGAAAACGACTGGGCGTGTGAGCGGGGCTACCGAAGGACCGACCAGTCCTGCGTTGCCGTTGCAGTTCCCGAGAACGCCTATCTCGACGCTTCCGGAGACCGCTGGAGTTGCGAACGAGGCTTTCGTCGGACCGATGATTCGTGCATACCTCTCGAGCTCCCGCCGGAAGGATACGTCGGACGTTCGGGCAACAATTGGGAATGCGATCGCGGGTACCAGAAGCGTGGCGGGTCGTGCATCGCCGTCGAGGTGCCCGCGAACGGCTACCTCGACTCGTCGGGACGCGACTGGGCCTGCGAACGAGGGTTCAGAAGAGAAGACCGCTCGTGCCTGGCCTTCCGTGTCCCCGCCCGCGGCCACCTCGACTACTCGGGGAACCGGTGGACCTGCGATCCGGGCTATCGGCAGCGGGGAGTTACCTGTATCGAGGACAAGCGGCTGGACTAGCTGCGAACCTCTGGTTCTGCGTGCTCGCCGAGCGCCTGGCCCTTCCTCGAAATCATGAGCGAGGGTGCGACGCCAATGATCGAATCCATCCTCCTCAGCGCAACTCCGGTTGAGACGTTCGAAGGAACCCAGCCACTCACCCAGGCCAGCGGCTTCTTCTTCGAGCGCGACGGCCGGCTCTTCCTGGTCACCAGCCGCCACGTCGTGTTCGATGAGCCGAGTCACCACTCACCCGACCGACTCGAGATCGAGCTGCACACCGATCCCGGAAACATCGCCGCAACCATACGATTCTCGATCCCGTTGTATCGGAACGGAATGGCGACCTGGCGTCAGGGCATGGATTCGGCCGGTGGAATCGACGTAGCGGTCGTCGAGATCGAGCGCCCGGCGCTTCCCGAGAGCGCGGTGTCTCGATGTTTCGGGCCTCAGCATTTGCTCGCAGCGGGCGACGTCGTAGAAGTCGGAACACCGGTCCTGATCCTGGGCTTCCCCCTCGGCTTCCGCGACCGATTGCATCACATCCCGGTCGCCCGTCACGCCGTTGTCGCATCCTCCTTCGGTCTGCGCTTCCAGGGCCAGGGCCACTTCCTGACCGACGGGCGCACGCATCGTGGAAGCAGCGGGTCTCCCGTGATCATGCGTTCCGGCCAATCGGACCCGACGCACCGCGACTTTCCCTGGAAGTTGCTCGGAGTCCATTCTGCGCGGCTCGATATGGGTGGCCGCGAGCTCGGCGAGGACGAGGCGCTGGGCCTCAACTGCACCTGGTACGCCGACATCCTGATGACGCTGACGCAAGCCTGAGCACAAACGAACGCGGCGCCCGGCCTTCACGCGCAGCAGTCCGAGCCCGCGACGCGCCATGTGCCTCTACGACCTGGAGAATGTCGGCGCTGCGTTCGGCGCGACACTCAATCAGGTCGTCCTCGCCGCCGTCACGCAGACCCTGCGGAGCTACCTCGAAATCCATGGGGGTGTACCGGACGTTCCGCTCGTTGCGGCGATTCCAGTCTCAGCGCGGCCTGACGAAACAGCCTGTTCAGCCGTCGCGCGCGTGCGCGCGCGGAGATCCCCGGCCGTGAAGAAGAACGGTCAGATCACGAGCGCGTTGAAGGCCTTCGATGCGACCTCACCACGAGGGACCTGACCGGACTGAACGCCTCGCCACTGTGGCGGCGAGCCCCAGATCGACTGGGCATCTGCGGCAGCGAACGCATCGCGGCTCTTTGCAGGGCCAGAAGAGGGTGGCACGGGCCGTGCTCATACGCCGAGACACCAGGAGCCAGCGATGTTCAAACACCAAGGCACGATGGATCGAACCGCGATCGACACCACGCTCTGGGAGCTTGTGCAGGCGATCCGCAATGTGTCGAACTCCGACGAGGAAGCCTTCGCCGTTCTCGAGTGGATGATTGCGGAAGGCCGGATCTCGGTCTGCGCAACGTCGCAGCTAGCGACCGCTGCCTGAGTGTCGGGGACCGCCATGGACAGGATCCGGAGCATCGTGGTCCCGACCGATTTCTCGGCGCTCGCCGAGGCCGCAGCTGTGCGTGCGGCGAACCTCGCCCGCCTCGAGGGCGCCCAGGTGCACCTCGTCCACGCAGTGGCTGTTCCACTGGTCGCGGATCCATACGGGTCTTCCCTGCCGACCCACCTCGGGGAATTGTGGGAAGCGCTCCGGCAAGCGGCGCAGGAGCAGCTCGAGCAGACGCGCAAGACCATCGAGGCGAAGGGAGTAGCCGTCACGACGCAGGTCTCCGACTCGCTGGACCCGGTCGGTTCGATCGCCGAGGCCGTGCGGCTGCACAGCGCCGATCTCATCGTCATGGGAACGCACGGGCGAAGGGGACTTCAGCGCGCCTTCCTCGGCAGCGTGACCGAGCGCGCGCTGAGCACGCTCGATCGCCCGATCCTCGCGGTCAAAGAAGAGTCAGCTGTCGCGGCGAAGCCGATCTCGAAGATCGTGCTGGCCGTCGATTTCTCGCCTCACTCCGATCGCGCCGTCGAAGCAGCAGCGAGCCTCGCCGCCCGGCTCTCCGCGTCCGTCGACGTGGTCCATGCCTTCGATCTTCCCGCGGATTACAACCCCTATCTCTCGGCTGCCGGGACCGAGGTCGAGCGCAAGATCGAGTCGAACATCCTCGGGCGACTCGAGGCCATCCGAGAGCAACTCGGGCAGCGCGACATCCGCGTGCATACGCACTTCCGGCGGGGGCATCCCGACACCGTGATCACCGATCTCGCGACACAGATCGGTTGTCAGCTGATCGTCATGGGCACCCGCGGGCTCACGGGGCTCGAGCACGTGCTGCTCGGCAGCGTGGCCGAACGCACGCTCCGCATGGCGCCGTGCTCGGTGCTCTGCGTCAAGGCGCCGGCGAGCTCTCGCTCCCCTATTCGCTGACGTACGAGCTTTCCTGTCCTTCGGCGCGCGTCGCATGGCACGATGCCGGCCCGATCGAGATCCGGAGGTTCCATGCAGTCCTTTCGCTCTCGCGGCGCCCGGGCGATTGCCGGCGTCGCGTTCGGCCTCGTCGCATTCGCATGCGGCCCTGCCGAACGGGGCCCCGCCGAGAGCGCCACGGGCGCGCGCGATCCGCAAGCGCTGCCCGCGATCGACCCACAGCAGCTGCCCGTCGTGGAGGCGCAGCTCGGAACCCCGCCGCACGCGGCGCCGCCCGTCGGGCGCGACCACCCCGCGAAGGTGGTGGTGAAGATCGAGGTGAAGGAGCTCGTCGCCGAGATCGCGGACGGCGTGCAGTACACGTTCTGGACCTTCGGCGGCACGGTCCCCGGACCGATGATCCGCGTGCGGCGCGGTGATCTCGTGGAGCTCCATCTGATGAACCACCCCGACAACGCAATGCCGCACAACATCGACCTGCATGCGGTCACGGGCCCGGGCGGCGGCGCGGCCAGCACCTTCACGGCGCCGGGCCACCAGTCGCAGTTCAGCTTCCGCGCCCTCAACGAAGGGGTGTACATCTACCACTGCGCCACCGCGCCGGTGCCGATGCACGTCGCGAACGGCATGTACGGCCTGATCGTCGTCGAGCCCGAGTCGGGTCTGCCCGCTGCCGACCGCGAGTACTACGTGGTGCAGGGCGACTTCTACACGCGTGGCGGCTATCGCGAGCCGGGGCTCCAGCCCTTCGACATGGACAAGCAGATCCTCGAGCAGCCGACCTATGTGCTCTTCAACGGGCGCAACGGCGCGCTGGTCGGCGACCACGCGCTGACCGCGAAGGTCGGCGAGCGCGTGCGCCTGTTCGTCGGAAATGGCGGACCGAACCTCGTGAGCTCGTTCCACGTGATCGGCGAGATCTTCGACGAGGTCCGCCACGAGGGCGCGCGCGAGATCACCCATGACGTGCAGACCACGCTGGTGCCCGCCGGCGGCGCCGCGATCGTCGACTTCCGGGTCGAAGTGCCCGGAACGTTCGTGCTGGTGGACCACTCCCTGATCCGCGCCTTCAACAAGGGCGCGCTCGGCATGCTCAAGGTCGACGGCCCCGAGGATCTTCAGATCTACTCCGGCAAGGAGGTGGACGAGGCCTACCTCGCCGAGTACTCGGCTACCGCGCTCGAGGCAAAGCGCGCGGCCGCGACGGCGGCAGCGGGCGGCGAGACGCTCGAGGCGCGGCTCGCCCAGGGAAGGGCCACGTTCCAGGGCACCTGCTCGACCTGCCACCAGGCGGAGGGACAGGGGCTCGCGAGCGTGTTCCCGCCGCTGGCGAAGTCCGACTACCTGATGGCCGACAAGCAGCGCGCGATCCACGTGGTGCTCGCGGGGCTGTCGGGCCCGGTCACGGTGAACGGCCAGCCGTACAACAACGTGATGCCGTCGTGGGCGCACCTCACCGATCACGAGATCGCCAACGTTCTGAGCTACGTGAGGAGCAGCTTCGGCAATCAGGGCGAGCCGGTGACCGACGAGGAGGTCGCGGCGGTCCGCGCCTCGCTGCCGAAGCCCGCGCAGGGCGGGCATCCGTAGGGCGCGATGAGCGGCTCGGCGGGCGTGCGAGCCCGGCTGGCGGTGTGGTTCGGTGTCGCCATGCTCGCGGTCGGCGCCGGCCCCGCCGAGGCGCCTCCGCCCGGGATGCAGCGCGTGCCCGGCGGGGCCTACACGCCCTTCTATCCCGTGAAGGGCGAGCAGCCGACGCAGGTCGCCCCTTTCTACCTGGACATGCTGCCCGTGACCAACGCCCAGATGCTCGAGTTCGTGCGCGACGAGCCCGCCTGGCGACGCTCACAGGTGTCGCCTCTGCTGGCCGACGCCGCCTACCTCTCGCACTGGGCGGGCGACCTCGAGCTCGGCGCCGACGCCCCACCCGACGCGCCGGCCACCTTCGTCTCGTGGTTCGCCGCCGACGCCTGGTGCCGGCACGCCGGCAAGCGCCTGCCGACCGAGGCCGAGTGGGAGCTGGCGGCATCGCCGCCGGTCGAGGACGAGGCCGCGCGCGCCGAGACCGAGCGCCGCATCCTGGCCTTCTACGCGCGCCCGCGCGGGACGCTCCCTCGCGTCGGCTCCACGCCGCCGAACGCCTACGGCGTCCGCGACCTCCACGGCGTGATCTGGGAGTGGGTGGAGGACTTCAACGCGAGCTTCGCCGCATCGGACGCGCGCAGCGACCGCGATCGCGAGCTCGAGAACATCTGCGGCGGCGGCGCGCTCGGCGCGGCCGACACCCGCCGCTATGCCACCTTCATGCGCATCGCATTCCGCTCGAGTCTGCAGGCGAGCTACGCCCTGCACCACCTCGGGTTCCGCTGCGCGAGGGATCTGCCTTGAGACGACGAACGACTCTTCTCCTGCTGGCTCTTCTGGCCCTGGCGCCGGCCGCCGACCGCTCGCTCTACGGGCTGCCAGGAAGCTGGACCGACCAGAACGGGCGGCCCTTCGAGCTCGCGTCGCTGCGCGGCAGCCCGGTCCTGCTCGTGCTCTTCTACGGAACCTGCGACTCCGTGTGTCCGGTCGTCGTGCGCGACGTGCAGAAGGTCGAGGCCATGCTTCAGGAGGCCGACCGCAGCCGCACCCGCTTCGTGCTCGTGACCATCGACCCGAAGGTCGACACGCCGGAGCGTCTGCTGGCCTACGCGCGCCGGCACGAGCTCGAACTCGACCGCTGGACGCTCCTCAACGGCCCACCGGAGCAGGTGCGCGTACTCGCCAACGTGCTCGGCTTCAAGTACCGGCCCACGGGCACGGGGCAGTACAGCCACACCATCCGCATCCACGTGCTCGATCGCGAGGGCGTCGTCGTCGACCACGCTGACGGGCTCGAGCGTCCGCTCGAGCCGATCGCCGCGCGCGTGTCTGCGCTGCTGGTGGATGCGCCGCCGTCTCCGGGCGGGAGCTAGGTGTCATTTCCAAGAGCGTGGGTCACCTGGGGTGGCCGCCGGTCACCGCGATTCGGGATCCAGCGCCGGCGTCGGAAGCTGCTCGGCCACGGAGTCCGACGCGACGCCCGCATGCGATGAATCCCCGCGGACGAGGGTCGCTGACGGGGGTGACGGCGCCCGCCGCGCATGCTCGCGCGTTCGGAACGTCACTCTGACGTTCATCCCCTTCGTCTCGACGCCGAGCGGCTGGTAGGTCCACTCCGACACCGCGTCGAGCGCCGCGCGCTCGAAGACACCGGGCGGCGTTGCATCGACCACGCGCGGCGCCACGACGTGGCCGTCGGCATCCACCGAGAATTCGAGCAGGACCGAGCCTTCGATCCTCCTGCGGAACGCAGCGTGGGGATACCTGGGATCCCCGCGTTCGAGCGGCTTGGGGATCTGGATCTCGGCGCTCGCCCGATCCGTCACCGCATTCTGCGCCGCGGCGCTGCCGGCAGCGGCTGTGAGAGCGATGGAAGCGAGCAGAGAGAAGAGCTTCATGCGAACCACCCCTCCTTCGCACGGCGGTGTGTACACCTAGCGGTGTCGCGCGGTCGCCGGGAGCGACCCACGCGCGCAGCCTGAGGAGGACGGGGCCTGCGACGCGCCTCCCGAATGGGAGGGCGATGCGAAGATCCGGCGCTCGGGGCTAGCGCACGAGCGGACGCGACCAGGGCAGCTGAGCGATCCCGCCGAGCAGGAGGCGCACGAGCTCGGCCTGACGGCTCGTTCCCGTCCGCGCGAAGAGCTCCTTCAGGTGCCAGCGCGCGGTGCCCTGCGTGATCCTCGCCTCTTCGGCGTGTTCCGCGATCGTTCGTCCGGCGGCCACCGCTGCCGCCAGCTTTGCTACCGCGGGCGTCAGGCCGAACAGGCGGCTCAGCGTTTCCGCGGCCGGTTCCGGCGCCGCCTCGGGATCGCTCATCACCATCACCGCCGCCGTG
>Ga0335082_10002213_pt1 | contig 20904 bp, 12 predicted proteins | sample Lox_Sample_41_FD_206718 | JGI IMG/M metagenome (GOLD analysis project Ga0335082, IMG submission 206718) | Soil microbial communities from Loxahatchee National Wildlife Refuge, Florida, United States - Lox_Sample_4.1 | ecosystem: Environmental > Terrestrial > Soil > Wetlands | place: USA...
CCTGCGCGGTGCCGAGCCGAGAGGTGAGAGGCGATGAGCAAGGAACGACGCCGGGATGCCGGCGAGCTGCGCGCCATCATGAACGCGCTGGCCGAATCGGCCGGTGAGGCGACGTACGACCAGCTGGCGCAGGAGATGGCCGACGAGGGCGCCACCGCGACGGCCACCGCCGAGCGGGTGCGGCGGCTGCTCCTCGCAGGCCTCGTCCGACCGGAAGAGCGCGAGCGGTCGGCTCGCGGCAGCGCGGGAACGGTTGCGCGCGAAAGGAGCAGAGAAATGGATGCGATCCGACGCCTGCCGTATGCGGGCGCCATCGACGCGGACGGTCATATCCTCGAGGCGCCGGACCTGTGGGAGCACTACCTGGAGCCGGGCTATCGCGAGCGCGCCATGCGCCTGCGCCGCGACGCGCACGGGCTCGAGTATCTCGAGATCGACGGCCGGCCGTCCAAGGTGGTGCGCGGCGGCATGCTCGGCATGTTGGGCGGCATGGGGAAGCAGCTCACCGACGTGTTGCCCTCGCCCGAGCACACCTATGTCGGCGGCGCGTCGTTCGGCGCCCTGGACGCCGGCGAGCGCCTCCAGCGCCTCTCCCGCGAGGGGCTGGACGCGGCCTTCCTCTACCCCACGCTGGGCGTGCTGTGGGAGGCCGAGTGCACCGATCCGGAGATCGCGCAGGCGTACACCCGCGCCTACAACCGGTGGATCATCGACTTCTGCGCCGGCAGCGGCGGCCGTCTGATTCCGATCGCGCATCTCTCGCTCGGCGATCCGACCGGCGCCGCGCGCGAGCTGGAACGCGCCGTCCGCGCCGGCGCGCGCGGCGGATGGGTGGCGCCCTTCACGATGACCAAGCGCCCGCACGGACACCCCGATCACGACCCGTTGTTCGCCGCCGCGCAGGACCTGGACGTCCCGCTCGCCATCCATCCCACCTTCGAGCCCAAATGGGCGGCGCCCGGGCGCTTCGAAGAGCTGCACGGCGCGAACTTCTTTCTCAACGTCACCGCGGCGGACGCGGTTCGGCACGCGTTCACGAGCCTCTTCCAGTTCGCCACCTTCGATCGCTTCCCGCGGCTGCGCGTCATCCTGCTCGAATCGGGCGCCGGCTGGATCGGCTACTGGCTCGACCGGATGGACGGCTATGCCGCCTCGCTGCTCGGCCGCGCGGTGCCGTTGAAGGATCGCCCGAGCACGTACTTCCGCCGCCAGTGCTTCATCTCGTGCGACCCCGACGAGCGCACCATCCCTGCCCTGATGGAGCTGTACGGCGAAGACCGCTTCTTCTGGGCCTCCGACTTCCCGCACCCCGATCACACCGGCGACTACCTCGAAGAGCTGGGCGAGCTGGCCGCCGCGCTGCCCGAGCCGGCCCGCCGCAACCTACTCGGCGACAACGTCCGGCGCGCCTACGGGATCACGGCCTGACCGCCGGCAGGAAGCACTGTATGGACACCGTGCTGTACGAGAGCGACGGCCCGGTCGCGATCGTCACCATCAACCGCCCCGACGTTCGCAACGCCGTCGATCGACCCACCGCCGAGGCGCTGGCGGCCGCGTTCCGCCGCTTCGACGCCGACGACAGCCTGAGCGCGGCCGTGCTGACCGGCGCCGACAACACGTTCTGTGCCGGGGCGGACCTGAAGGGCATCGTCGAAGGACGCGGCAACCGGGTCGCCGAAGACGGCGACGCGCCGCTCGGCCTCGCCCGCCTGCTGCTCTCCAAGCCGACCATTGCGGCGGTCGAGGGCCACGCCGTCGCGGGCGGCCTCGAGCTGGCGTTGTGGTGCGATCTGCGCGTCGCGGCCGAGAGCGCCAGGTTCGGCGTCTTCTGCCGCCGATGGGGCGTGCCGCTCATGGACGGCGGCACCGTTCGCCTGCCGCGCCTGATCGGCCAGAGCCACGCGCTCGACATGGTCCTCACCGGCCGTGCGGTCGGCGGCGCCGAGGCGCTGCGCATGGGCCTCGCCAACCGCGTCGTGCCCACCGGCACGGCGCGCGACGCCGCCGTCGCGCTCGCGAAGGACCTGGCCAAGTTCCCGCAGACGTGCCTGCGCAGCGACCGGCTGGCGGTCTACGAGCAGTGGCACCTCGGGCTGCCGGAAGCGCTCACCTCCGAATACCACCGCGGCATGCAGGTCGTCGCGTCGGGAGCGCTGGCCAGCGGGCTAGAGAACTTCACGCAGACCGTGGGCCGCAGCGGCTCTCTGCGGCACGCCGTCCTCGGCACCCCGATGCTGCCGCCGTTCCCGCCCGGAACGGAAACGGCGACCTTCGGCATGGGGCGCTTCTGGAGTGCCGAGCGCGCGTTCTGGCAGGTGCCCGGTGTGTACACGACGGCCGTGGGGTATGCCGGCGGGCGCACGCCGAACCCCACCGCCGAGGAGGTGGGCGCGGGACGCAGCGGCCACGCCCAGGTGGTGCGCGTGGTGTTCGACCCGCGCAAGACCAGCTTCGCCGCGTTGCTGCGTATCTTCTGGGAGGGCCACGACCCCACCGCCGCCCAGGGGGGCGATACGAGCAGCCCGCATCGCTCGATCATCTATTGCGCGTCGGAGCCGCAGCGGCGCGCCGCGAGCGCGTCGCGCGATCTCTACCAGCGCGCGCTCTCGGCGGCCGGGCTGGGCGCGATCACCACCTTGATCGCCGACTGCCCCGAGTTCTTCTACGCGGAGGATGCCCAGCAGCAGTACCTGGCGCAGGACTCCGGCCGCTACAGCGCGCTGCGCGGCACCGGGGTCAGCTACCCGACGGCCCCGCCGTGATCAGCTTGGCGACCCGGCGGCCGAGCTGCACCGCGAAGTTGGTGCCGCGGTCCCACGGGTAGACCTGGCTCATGCTGGCGAGCCACAGGCCCGCCAGTGGGGTCTGGATCGCCGGGATGTGCTGCGAGTGGTTGAGCAGCGGAACCGGCTGCGCGTACTCGGTCCGCCAGAGCCACGTCTGCTTGATCCAGCTCCGATCGAACGACGGGTTGAAGCGGCCGAGCGCCGGCAGGAAGCGCTCCAGCAGCGCGTCCTTCGAGAGCTGGAAGTATTCGTGGTCGGGCTCCAGGTAGTCGCCGCAGTAGACCAGATGATCGCCGCCGTAGTGCTCGCGCGGCAGGAAGTTCGTGTGCTCGACCAGCGCGAGGAACGGGAAGCCGGCCTCCTTGGGCAGGTTGAACCAGTAGTAGTCGGTGAGGCGCTGCCGCAGGGCGAGCACCATCACCACGGCCCCGAGGCTCTTCAGGCTGGTGAGCTGCGTGCGGTAGGCGTCGGGGAGCTGCGGCGCGATGCGCGCCAGGAGGCGCGGCGCGGTCGTGGCGACGCAATGATCGAAGGCGGCCGGGCCGCTCGCGGTGGTCAAGGTCAGGCCGCCGCCCGGGGCGCTGGCGATGGCGGTGACGGGGCTGTTCAGCAGCACCGTGCCGCCCTGGCGGCGGACGCGGTCGGCGAGCAGATCGAGAAACGCCTGGAAGCCGCCCTGGAAGGTGCCGAGGCGCGGCGTGCGCGACTTGATGCGGGCCCACAACCAGGCGAGGTTGATGTCGCGGTAGTAGCGCTCGCCGAACTTGCCGACCAGGAGCGGGCGGAAGATGAGGTCGTAGCCGCGCTGGCCCATCCAGCGCCGCATCCAGGCGTCGGCGGTATGGCGCTCGAGCCGCACGCCGTTGGGCAGCGCTTTGAAGTACGCCCCGACGGCGCCGAAGCGGACGACGTCGAGCCAGGAAAAGCCCGGGAACGACAGCCAGCGCTGCGGTGAATCGAACGGATAGAACTTGCCCTGGTAGTAGACCACCGTGACCGGGCGCGGGAAGACGACCCGGTCGGTGGCGCCGAGCTCGTCGATGAGGCCGAGGATGTCGCGATCGGAGGTGAACCAGTGGTGGTAGTACTTCTCGAGCGTCCACTCCCAGTGATCGGCCTTGAAGCCCGCCGCCAGCCCGCCCACCCGCTCGCCGGCCTCGAAGACGGTGACGGCGTGGCCGGCGCGCGTCAGGTCGTAGGCGGCGGCCAGGCCCGTCGCGCCGGCGCCGATGATCGCGATCTGCATGAGTGCTCCGGAAGGTACGTGACCAGTAACCAGTGACCGGTGACCAGTAACCGGTGACCGATGACCAGCAACCGGTGACCGATGATCGGTGACCAGTATCGGAGTCGGTGGCCGGTTGCCAGCCGGGGCGGCAAGCACGCGAGCGGTGTCGCTGCGGGGCTCGCTGGTGTCGCGGCGCCCCTCCTTGCTAGAGAGTCGCTCCGATGAGGATCCGATGCCGGCCGTGATCGTGTGGTGGCTGCTGCTGGAGGGGCTGGGGCTGCTGGCCCTGCCGCTGACCTTTCCGCTCTTCGGACCGCGCACGGCGCACGGCTACCCGTTTGCCAAGATCGCCGCGCTGCTGCTCCTCACCTACGTCGCCTGGATGCTCGGGTTCGTCATCCCGCTCGGCTCCGCGCTGCGCGTGGCGGTGATCGGCCTCGCGGTGGTGAGCGGCGCGCTGGCGCTGGCGCAGCGCGAGCGGCTGGCGGAGTGGCTGGGCAGCGGCGGCTGGCGCGAGCTGGTCCGCCACGACGGCCTGTGGACGGTGGGCTTTCTCTTCTTCGTCTTCCAGCGCTGGATGGCCCCCGACATCTTCGGCGCCGAGAAGTACATGGACTTCGCCTTCCTGAACTCGCTGATCCGCGCCGACGGCATGCCGCCGCCGGATCCTTGGATGAGCGGCGACATCATCAACTACTACTACTTCGGCTACCTGATGTTCGCGAACCTCATGCGGCTGGCGCCGCTGGCCGTGGTGGTGAGCTACAACCTGTGCGTCGCCACCGTCGGCGGCCTCGCCTTCTCGCAGACCGCCGCCGTCGTGCTCGCGGTCACCCAGCGCTGGGGCTGGGCGCTGCTCGGCGGCAGCTTGTCGACCTTCGTCGGCAACCTCGACGGCTTCCTGCAGTTCCTCGAGAAGGGAACGCTGCGCGGGATGGACTACTGGCGCTCCTCGCGCGTCGTCGCCAAGGGCGACACGATCAACGAGTTCCCCTTCTTCAGCACCATCCACGGCGACCTCCATCCGCACTTCATGGTCCTCCCGGTCAGCATCGTGCTGCTCGGGATCCTGCTCGACGAGCAGCTCTTCCCCTCGCAGGCGGACGCGCAGCCGCAGAACCCGTGGCGGGCGCTCGTCCCCTTCGCCCTGGTGACGTTCGTCTTCGGCGCCATGGTGGCGATCAGCAACTGGGAGCTGCCGATGGGCGTGCTCGTGATCGCGCTGCTCGCCGGCCGCTGGCAGCCGCTGTTCCCGCTCTTCTCGCGCGCCCGCATCCAGCTCGTCCTGCGCCTGGTCGCCATGCTGATCGGCGTCTACGTGCTGTTCATGCCCTTCTACCTCAACTTCGTGCCGCCGCTCGTGCGCCCAGACCCGCGCGAGCTGTGCATCGGATCGGCCTGCTTCGCCATCGCCAAGACGTCGCTGCGCGAGTTCCTCACCGTGTACGGCCTGTTGCTCTTCCCGCCCGTGGTGCTGGTCGGCACACGCGCGTGGGAGCTGATCCCGAGCGGCGGCGGCGAGGGCCGTCACCTCGCCATCGCGGCGGCCGGCCTCGCCATCGTGTTCGCGGCGATCGCCGGCAACGCGGTGCTGCCGCTGCTCGCCGTGCTCCTGATCGGCGCGCTGGCCGTCGCCTATGCCGGGAGCGAGGGCACCGAGCGCGCGCTCTATCTGCTGATCGCCGCCGCCGTCACCGCGCTGCTCGCCTGCGAGGTCGCGTACCTCAAGGACTCGTACGGCGAGAAGCTCTACCGCATGAACACCGTCTTCAAGCTCTACTTCCAGGCCTGGACGATCCTTGCCATCGCCACGCCGTGGGCGTTCGGAACGCTGCTCGCCCTGCGCTGGCGCTGGGCGCCGATGCGGCGCGCGATCGCGGTCGCCGTCGCGCTGCTGTTCGCCGCGTCGGTCTGCTACCCGCTCGGCATCACCCTCGACCGATCCGGCTCGCCCTACAAGACGCTGGACGGGAACGCCTACCTGGCACGCGACCATCCGGACGATTTCGCCGCCCTGCAGTGGCTGCGCCAGAACGTCTCCGAGCCCGCCGTGATCCTCGAGGCCACCGGCGACCCGTACTCCTACTTCGCGCGCTTCTCGAGCAACAGCGGCCTGCCGACCGTGCTCGGCTGGGCCAACCACGAGGGCCTCTGGCGCCAGCACGATCAGACCGTCATGGAGCGGCGCGAGCACGTCCTGCGCATCTACAACGCCAGCACGCTCGCCGAGGTGCAGCCGCTGCTCGATCGCTACAAGGTCCGCTACATCATCGTCGGCGACCTCGAGCGCGAGAAGCACCGCCCCGGCCTCGACAAGTTCGCCGAGCTCGAGCCGGTGTTTCGCAGCGGCGGGACGGTGATCTACCGACGGTAGGACGTTAAGGGGTTACGGGGTTACGGGGTTGGCTGTTAGGGGCTGAAGGCGTGCCGAACCCCTAACCCCCTAGCCCCGTAACCCCTTAACCCCCTTCTTTCCATGCGCAGTCTCATCGCGCTCACGTACTATCGCCCGCACGTCAGCGGCCTCACCATCTACGCCGAGCGGCTGGCGCGCGGGTTGGCGCGGCGCGGGCATGCGGTGACGGTCCTGACGGCGCGCTTCGCGCCCGCGCTGCCGGCGCGCGAAACGGCCGACGGCGTCGACGTGGTGCGGGTGCCGATTCTCAGCAAGGTCAGCAAGGGCGTCATCATGCCGTCGTTCCCGTTCTATGCCGCGGCGTTCGTCGGCCGCTGCGACGTGGTCAACGTCCACATGCCGCAGTTCGAAGCGGCGCTGCTGGCCGGCTTGGGGCGTGTGCTGCGGCGCGGCGTGGTGCTCACGTACCAGTGCGACCTGCAGCTGCCGTCCGGCTGGTTCAACCGTGTGGTCGAGGCCAGCTTGCGCCCGCTCAACACCCTGGCGGCGCGCAGCGCGCACGCCGTGGTGACGACCAGCGAGGACTACGCGCGCCATTCGCCGTTCCTGTCGCGCTACACCGGCAGGGTGCACGCCATCGCACCGCCGGTGGACCTCCCGGCGCCGGCGGCGGCGGAGACGGCCCGCCTGGCCGAGGGCTGGCAGCTCGACCGCGGCCCGCGCATCGGCTTCGCGGCGCGCTTTGCGGCGGAGAAGGGGGTCGAGTACCTCCTGCGCGCGCTGCCCGCCGTGCTGGCGGCGTTGCCCGAGGCGCGCGTCGTGTTCACCGGCGCCTATAAGGATACGGTCGGCGAGGAGGCGTACTGGCAGCGTCTGAGCCCGCTGCTGGAGCGCTTCCGCGACCGCCTGGTCTTCCTCGATCTGTTGTCGGCGGCGGCGATGCCGAGCTTCTACACCCTGTGCGACGTGGTAGCGGTCACCAGCCTGAACTCCACCGAGGCGTTCGGGATGGTGCAGGTCGAGGCGATGCTGTGCGGGACCCCGGTGGTCGCCACCGACCTTCCCGGGGTGCGCGAGCCGGTGCGACGCACGGGCATGGGACGCGTCGTACCGCCACGCGATCCGGACAGCCTGGCGGCGGCGCTGATCGACGTCGTGCGCAACCGCGCCTCGTACGTCCGCCCGCGCGAAGCGGTCGCCGCCGCCTTCGATTCCGAGCAGTCGCTGCGCGCCTACGAGGCGCTGTTCGAGGCGGTGCGGGGATGAGGGCTGGCGCCGTTGGGCGTGGTCCGTTCGGCGTTCGGCGCGCATGCGGCGCCGGGCCATCGCGCTGCCTGCCACGTCGGTTACCTGCAGGCGTTGGGCAGGCAGGCGGTTGGCTCAAGGCAGCGCGCACGCCGAACGCCGAACGCCGAACGCCGAACGGCGACCGCGCCCCCCAGCCGTCGGCTACAGAGCTCCCGCGATGAGCCCGCGGTCGCCCTATACCGAGCGCTACTACGCCACCCACGGGCTCGCGGGCGACCGCGTCGCGCTGTGGTTCTACGCCCGGCTGGTGCGGCGGCTGTGCCGCGGCGGCGGACGGCTGCTCGACTTCGGCTGCGGCACCGGGCACCTGCTGCGGCGCCTCAGCGAGCACTTCGAGGCCTACGGGTACGACGCGTCGCCCGAGGCGCGCACCGTCTGCCGCCTCACCGCGCCCGACGCGGTGGTGCTGGAGGAATGGCAGTCGGTGGCGCGCGACAGCCTCGACGTCATCGTCGCGCTGCACACGCTCGAGCACCTCCCGCAGCCCCGCCCGACGATGGAGGCGCTGGCGCAGCGCTTGGCGCCCGGCGGCATCTTTCTGTTCGTCGTCCCCAACCCTGGAGGGATCGGCCATCGCCTCAAGGGGCGCAAGTGGTTCGCCTACCGCGATCCGACCCACTGCAGCGTGCTGAGCCAGGGCGAGTGGCTCACCCTCGCCCGCCGCGTCGGCCTGCGCGTGCGCTGGGTTCGCGGCGACGGCATGTGGGATCCGCCCTACATCGGACTGCTGCCGGTCGGGCTGCAGCGCGCGTTGTTCGGCGCCCCGGCGGGCATCCAGGTCGTGCTGCCGCTGCGGCGGCCGTTCCTCCCGGCCGTCCTCGGCGAATGCCTGATCGTCCTGGCCGAGCGCGCCTGACGACGGCCCCCGCGGGCGGGGAGCTCGTCGAGCGGCCTCCGAAGCATCTACTTCGTGCTCTTCGGCTTGTTCGGCTTGTTTCCCTGCGCCCCCTCGTCGCTCACGGCGATGCCGGCCGGGGCCGGCGGCGCGGCGGGCGTCTTCTGCACCTCTCCGCTCGCGCCGCGCATGAGCTCCGGGCTGGCCTTGTCGTGGAGCTTCCTCTGATCCACCTGATCCTGCTGCGCCAGACTCAGACCGCTCCACGCAACGACGATCACGGCGATGACGAACGCTCGTTTCATGGCACGCACCTCCGGGTGTTGGCGGACGCTTCGCGCGCTCTGCCTACACCCCGCGCCGCGCCGCGTGGCCAAGCGCCGCGGCGGGGCGGGACGACGCGGCGGGGCAGCCGCGAATTGAATTACCCGACCGTTCTGTATAAGCGTCCCCAGTTGTTTTGCGCCCCATGAGCGAGCCGCACACCGCCACGTATCACCGGTTGCGCCTCTGGCTGATCGCGCTGGTCGTGTTCGCGGCAGCAGTCCGGTTGATCGGCCTCAACTTCGACGACCGCCACTTCTTCCATCCCGACGAGCGGCGCATCGCGTTCGCGGTCGAGGAGCTGTCGTTCAAGCCGCTGCAGCTCAACCCGCACTTCTTCGCCTACGGATCGTTTCCGCTCTACGTGACCCGCGCCGCGACCAGCGTGCTCGGCCTGGTCGACGAGCGCCTGTCGCACTACGACAACATCATCCTGATCGGGCGCGGCGTGAGCGCCCTGGCCGGGACGTTCACCGTCATCCTGCTCGTCCTGCTCGGCGCACGGCTCTACAACCGCTCGGTCGGCCTGCTCGCCGGCTTCCTGCTCGCCGCCTGCGTCCTGCACCTGCAGAACTCGCACTACATGACCACGGACGTCTTCCTGACGTTCATGGTGACGCTGGCGCTCTCCTTTCTGGTCGGCGTCGTGCAGCGTGGCTGGACGCGCGACTACGTATACGCCGGCATTGCCATCGGCCTGGCCACGGCGACCAAGTTCAGCGCGCTGCCGCTGCTCGCGCCGCTCGCCATCGCCTGCGTCGTCCGCATGGCGCGCGAGCGCCGCGTGCTGCCGATCGTCGGCAAGGGGCTGCTGGCCGTGGTGTGCGTCGCGCTCGCCTTCGCCGCCGGCCAACCGTACGCCCTGCTCGACTTCGCCAGCTACTACCACGACGTCGAGGAGCAGAGCCGGATGGTCCGGCAGGCCGGGCTCATGCCGTACACGAACCAGTACATCGGCGTGCCGAAGTACGGCTACGACCTCACCCAGCTCGTGCTGTGGGGCATGGCGCCGCCGCTCGGGTTGGTCGCCGTCTGGGCGACCGCCACGCGCGTGGTCGGCGCGGTGCGCGAGCGCTCCGCCACCGACATCATGCTGCTCGCGTGGGTGCTGCCGTTCTTCCTCATCACCGGCGCCTTCGACGTCAAGTTCGTCCGCTACCTGTTGCCCATCTACCCGATCATGATCCTGTGGGCGGCGGCGTGGCTCTGGCGCGTCGGCGAGCGCTCGCGCCTCGGCCGTGCGGCGCTGTGGTCGGTGGCCGTCGCCACCGGCCTCGCCGCCCTCTCGTTCATGTCGATCTACACCCGGCCACACACCGCGGTGACCGCCTCCGAGTGGGTGTACCGCCACATCCCGGCCGGGAAGACCATCCTCACGCAGCACTGGGACGAGGGCTTCCCGATGCCGCTGCCGAGCGGCGGCAACCCGGGCAAGTACAAGGTCATCGACCTGCCCTACTACGAGCCCGACACGGCGCAGAAGTGGCGGCAGATCAGCCAGCAGGTCGCCACCGCCGACTACATCGCCTTCCAGACCAAGCGCCTCTACGGCGCGCTGACCATGGCGCCGCAGAAGTACCCGCTCAGCAACAACTACTTCTACCTGCTGTTCGCCGGCGACCTCGGATACACCCCGATCTACGATCTCGCCTCGCGCCCCGGGCTGCTCGGCATCGAGTTTCCCGACGAACTCGCCGACGAGTCGTACACGGTGTACGACCACCCGAAGGTGATCGTGTTCGAGAACACCGGGCACCTCACCGCCGACGAGATCTTCCAGAAGATTCAGCAGGGCATGCCGTCGCGCAAGCTGACGCGCACCGACCTGCTGCTGGCCCGCGCCGGCGACGCCGAAACCGCCGAGCGTCCGGCCAGCCAGCCGATCCGCTCCAGCCTGCCGGCCCTGCTCTGGTTCGCGCTGGTCGTCCAGGTGCTCGGCATGAGCACCTACGCCGTGCTGCGGCGGTGGCTGCCGGTGCCGGGCGTGTACGCGCTGGCCAAGGTGCTCGGCGTGCTGGTCTTCGCCTACGTCCCGTGGCTGCTCACCAGCCTCGGCGAAGCAGGGTCGACGCGCAGCACGCTGATCGCGACGCTCGTCGGCATGGTCGCCTGGGGGTGGCTGGCCTGGCGGCGCGGGCACGACGACGTCGCCCGCGGCGCCGAGTGGTGGCCGACCGAGCTGCTCTTCTGGGGGGTGTTCGGGCTCTTCCTCGTCATCCGCGCGTTCAACCCCGAGGTGTTCTGGGGCGAGAAGCCGATGGACTTCTCGTTCCTCAACGCGCTCACGCGCGCCACCACCCTGCCGCCGCCGGAGCCGTGGTTCTCGGGCTCGACCCTGCACTACACGTACTTCGGCCACTACATCGTCGCCGTGCTGGGCAAGGTGTGCCACATCCACCCCGGGGTCACGTTCAACCTCGGCATCGCGCTGTTCGGCGCGCTGACCGCCATGGCGGCGTTCGCGCTCGGCTGCGCGATCAGCGGCCGGCGCGGCGTCGGCTTGCTCGCCGCCGCGTTCGTCGTGCTGATCGGCAACGTCGCCGGCCTGCGCGAGCTGCTGGCGCGCAAGGTGGTCAACTTCGACTACTTCTGGGCCACCTCGCGGGTCATCAAGGACACCATCAACGAGTACCCGTTCTGGAGCTTCCTGTTCGCCGACCTGCACGCGCACGTGTTGGTGATGCCGTTCTCGCTCAGCTTCCTGGCGCTAGCGGTGTGGTGGGCCCGGCGCGAGGAAGCGCCGGCGCCGATGCGCTCCGGGGTGGCCTTCCTGCTGCTCGGCTTTCTGCTCGGCGCCATCATGGTCACCAACGGCTGGAGCTCGCCGACCTACGTGCTCTTCCTGCCCTTCCTGCTCGGCGCCATCCAGTGGTCGCAGCGCGGGCCCGGCCGCGGCCGCATCGCCGTGCTGCTGCTGCTCGCGCTGCTCGCCGCCGGCGTCGTGACGGCGCGCGTGCTCGCCCCCGGATCGCCGCAGTGGCTGGTGGCGCGCCTGGGCGACGACGCCGCCAATCTGCACGTCTACGCGCTGGTCGCGCTCGGCGGCCTGGCGGCGCTGGTCGCGCTCCCCGGCCCCACCGTGTTCACGGCCGCCGTGGTCGGGGCGGCGTACGGCCTGTTTCTCCCCTTCTGGCGCGACTTCGAGGCGCCGCCGCGCAACTTCGGCCTCGAGGACCAGTTCGCCAACTTCTGGGACTTCGGCAACATCTTCGGGTTGTTTTTGTTCATCGCCATTCCGTTCCTGCTCGCGCTCTGGCGCCGCGGCCTGCAGTCACCGGCGCGCGAACGGCTCGGCCCGGTCCGGACGCTCGCGATGTGGGCGGTGGCGATCGCCATCCTGGGGTGCTGGATCCCGTCGATCCCCGGGGTCGCCGGTGTCCTGCCCGCCGGGCTCGGCGTGCACGGCTCGCTGCGCATCGGCTTGGCCGCGCTCGCCGTGCTGGCGTTCTCCATCGCGCTGCAGCGGGCGCTGACCTCGTCGCAGCGCATCGCCACCATCATGCTGTCGTTCGCCTTCGCCGTCACGGCGGGTACCGACTTCGTGTTCATCTGGGATCGGATGAACACGATCTTCAAATTCTACCTCGAAGCCTGGTTTCTCCTCTCGGCCGCCAGCGCCGTGGCCGTGGTCGATTGCTGGCAGGGGTTAATCCGCACGCCGTGGCTGCGGCGGACCTGGGAGCTGGGCGTCGTCGGCCTGCTCGGACTGGCGCTGTTCACGGCCGTCAGCGACGTGTGGGCGGTCGTGCGCACCGAGCGCGTCCCGACGCCGCTGCCGACGCTCGATGGCACCGCCTACCTCCCCCTGCACGCGCCGCACGACCGCGCCGCTTACGAGTGGATCAACGAGAACATCGCCGGCATTCCGGTCATCGCCGAGGCCTACGGCCCCTCGTACCAGGAGTTTGCCCACGTCTCGATGAACACCGGGCTGCCGACCGTGCTCGGCTGGGACTACCACGTCCATCAGCGCGCCCAGCGCTGGCCCGACATCAACAAGCGCAAGGACGACCTGAAGAAGCTCTACACCGGCGACAACAAGCAAGCGGCGGCCGAGATCCTGAAGAAGTACCACATCGCGCTCGTGTACGTCGGCCCGATCGAGCGCCGCACCTACAACGGCGCCAACCTGGAGAAGTTCAAGGAGTGGAGCGACCTGCTCCAGCCGGTCTACTCGAACGCCGGAGTGACCGTGTTCGCCGTGCAGGGTCAGTTTGCCGGCGCGATCCCGGTCAGCACGATCGAAGAGGTCCCGCAGGTCCAGGAAGAGGAGGCCGCCGTGCCGCAGGGCGCGCCCGGCCAGCTCAGCCAGCCGCGCGGCGTCGGGCTCGACGCCGAGGGCAACGCTTACGTCGCCGACTTCGGCAACGACCGCATCCAGAAGTTCGGCCCGCAGCTGCAGTTCGTGAAGGCCTGGGGCGAGAAGGGCGACCTGCCCGGCCAGTTCAAGCAACCGGGCGACGTCGCGGTCGGGCCCGACGGGCAGGTCTTCGTCGCCGACACCTGGAACCAGCGCGTGCAGGTGTTCACGCCGGACGGCGTCTACAAGCGCGAGTGGGGCGACAAGTACTACGGTCCGCGCGGCATCGCCGTGGCGCCGAACGGCACCGTCTACCTGGCCGATACCGGCAACCATCGGGTGCGCAAGTTCAGCAAGGACGGAGCGGAGCAGCTCAGCTGGGGCGGCCTCGGCAAGGAGCCAGGACAGTTCACCGAGCCGGTCGGCCTCGCGGTCGACAAGGACGGCCACGTCTACGTCGCCGACAACGGCAACGCGCGCCTGCAGATCTTCGACGCCGACGGCAAGCTGCTCAGCATCTTCCCAGTCGAGGGTTGGGAACAGAAGGTGTTCTCGGAGCCGCACGTTGCGATCGCGCCCGACGGGACGATTTGGGTGAGCGTCCCGGTCGCCCGCATCGTCCGCGCCTACGATCGCTCCGGCAAAGTGCTGCGCGAGATCAAAGGCGGCGAGGACGCCGGCATGCCCTTCAACCGCCCGATGGGCCTTGCCTACGACAAGAAGACCAACGAGCTGGTGGTCGTCGACCTCGAGCACCGCCTCGTGCGCGTCCCGGCGAAGTGACGGGCGACACTCGGGCTCTTCCAACTCTGTGGTGGAAGCGGCGGTCCCGCCCACGAAGTCGGCGGAGCGCGGTTCAGCCACCGCGGCGCTGTGCCCGGCCTCGCTCCAGGAGGCGCACGTCGAGCAGATCCTTGGGGCGCTTGGCGCTGCGCTTGTTGCGCACCAGGTCCTCGCGCCCGATGACGGGAACCTCGACGTCGCCCAGGCGGGCCGCAATGCGCCGCGGCCACGCCGTGGCGAAGGTCACGCCGTCGATGCTGGTGAGGATGTCGATCCGGCGCGGCGGCACGCCGAGCTGAAACACAGTGCCAGGGCGGGCCAGGTCGGCGGCGGTCAGGTCGAACAACGGAGCGCCGAAGCGCTGCAGCGCCAGCAAGACACGCCGCGCGTTCTCACGACTCGGCCGCACCCACAGGTCGATGTCGCCGGTCGCCCGCGGCACGCCGTGCGCGGCCATGGCGTAGGCGCCCACCAGCAGGTACTCGGCGCCGGCGGCGGACAACGCGCGCAACATCTCTGCGAAATCCGGATTCAGCAACCGCCTCCCCTCGCATGGCCCACGCATCGACCGCCAGCGGCCACATCATCGCCAGGCGCTCGGCCACCGTTCCCCCGACGAGCTCGTCCTCGGGTGGACGCTCGCCGTTCCGGAAGGTACGCGCGGGCCACGATCTGCGATCCATTCTTTCAACGTTACCACAATGCATCGGGGCCTTGAACCGGAAGCTCCAGATGAACCTGCCTCCCAACTGACGTCGGCTCGCGCCGCAGCGGTTCAGTCAGCCAGCTCCGCCATCAGCTTCACGTAGTCGCACGCGACCTGGTCCCAGTCCCAGTGGGCGCGGGCGTAAGCGTTGATCGCCTCGCGGGTGGCGGGCTCGAGGAGGCGGTCCCCCGACGCCAGCAGCGCGCCGACCGACTCCGCCGTCGGCACCGGCTCGGCGACCAGGAACCACTCGCGCCCTTCGTTCCAGGCCGCGTAGGTCTCGGGCGAGACGATCGCCGGCGTGCCGCACACCATCGCTTCCATCACCACCAGCGGGAAGCCCTCCCCGGTGGAGGGCAGCACGAGCACGTCGCCGGCCCAATAGTAGTCGCGCAGGCCGTCCTGCGGCTGGACCGGTTGCACGATGACGTTGGGGAGGTGCCACTGGCGCGGATCGATCGGGCCAGCGCCGATGAGGACGAACACGGTCTGCGGATCGCGCCGCGCCAGCGCCTCGATCACCGGCACGCCCTTCATGAACAGAAAGCGGCCGACGTAGAGCACCACGCGGCGGTCGAGCGGCAGGCCGAGACGCTCGCGGGCGGCGCGGCGGGCGGCGGCGTCGCCGTAGCTGAACACCGACGTGTCGACGCCGTTGGTGATGAAGCGCGGCGGGCGCGGATAGCGCACCCGCGCGCTGAACCACGTCTGCACGGCCCGGCTGATGAACACCGCCTGCACGACGCGGCGGTGCACGGCGAGACCGAGGGTGTGATAGGCGGCGAGCTGCACGGCGCGCAGGATGGAGCTCTGGTAGAATGGCCAGGGGCCGGCATGCTGGGTGAGGACGAGCGGCTTGCCGGCGCGCGCGGCGTAGCGAAGGGCCAGCACGCTGCCCGGATAGAGGCAGTCGTGCGGGTTGACGACGTCGCACCACTCGATCCACTGGCGCAGCCGCTCCGCGGCGCGCGGCGACCACAGCGGGTAGGCCACGCCGACGGTGTCGAACGGCAGGTCGGAGGCCGGCACGCGCACATACCCCGGCGGCGGCTCGGCCACCCGCGGCAGGTCGCTCGACAGCCAGACCGACTCGTGCCCCATGCGCCGATAGCGCTCGTGCAGGGCCGCGCCGGTCATCTCGATGCCGCCCCAGTGCGGCAACTGGTAGTGCGTGACGGTCAGGATGCGCATGGCCGACGCAGGTGTATCGAAACGGGCGCGAAAAGGCAGCGCCGGGCGAGGCCCCTCGGCGTGCGGCCCGGCCGTTTCTTGCCGCTCATCTCGCCGGCCGGTAGACTCCGCGCGGCAATGACCGGACGGGATGCAGAGGCCGCGCGGGTGGTCGCGGCCGATCGGTCGGCGGCGGCGCCCGGCGATGCCGCCGAGGCGCTCCAGGTGTCGGTCGTCCTGCCCTGCTTGAACGAGGCGGAGACGATGGAAACGTGCGTCACCAAGGCGGTGACTACGCTGCGCCGGCTCGGTCTGCGCGGCGAGGTGATCGTGGTCGATAACGGCTCCACCGACGGCTCGCCGGAAATCGCCGCGCGCTGCGGCGCGCGGGTCGTGCATGAAGCGCAGCGCGGGTACGGCAGCGCCCTGATGCGCGGCGCCGAGGAGGCGCGGGCCCCGTTCATCATCATGGCCGACGCCGACGATTCCTACGACCTCACCGACCTGGAGCGCTTCGTGCGCGGCCTCGAGGCCGGCAACGATCTGGTCATGGGCTCGCGCATGCGCGGCGTCATCGAGCCCGGCGCCATGCCCTGGCTGCACCGGCGGATCGGCAACCCCTTCCTCACCGGCCTGCTCAACCGGCTGTTCGGCGCCGGCGTCTCGGACGCCCACTGCGGCATGCGCGGCTTCACCAAGGATGCCTATCGGCGCATGCAGCTGCAGACCACCGGCATGGAGTTCGCCTCGGAGATGATCATCAAGGCGGCGCTCGGCAACCTGCGCATCGCCGAGATCCCGATCACCCTGCGCCGCGACGGGCGCAGCCGCCCGCCGCATCTGCGCTCGTTCCGCGACGGGTGGCGCCATCTGCGCTTCATGCTGCTCTTTTCGCCCACCCACTTGTTCCTCCTGCCGGGCCTGTGCTGCATGGTGATCGGCCTGATCCCGCTGCTGGCGCTCAGCAGCGGGCCGCGCCGTCTTCTGGGACTGAACTTCGACGTGCACTACATGGTCGTCGGCAGCCTGCTCACCGTGCTCGGCTTCCAGATCCTGACCACCGGGCTGTTCGCCAAGGCGTATTCGCAGGCGGCGCGCCTGTACGCCCCCGACCGCACCCTGCGCGTGGTCTTGCGCTACTTCAGCCTCGAACGCGGCCTGGTGCTGGGCGGGGTGCTGTTCGTCGCCGGCTTCGCGCTCGACACCGCCATCCTGGTCCGCTGGCTGGCCAGCGGCCGCGCGACGCTCGACGCGGTCCGGCCGGCTCTGCAGGCCTCCACCCTGATGATCGTCGGCGCGCAGACGATCTTCTCGTCCTTCTTCCTCAGCATGCTGGCCGTGCCGCGGCGCGAGCCGTGACGCGCCCGACTGCCGCGAGCGCATGGGGGAAGCCACGCTGAGACCGTCGGCCGGCGTCGGGCCTGCCGCGGAGGGAGTCGCGGCGCTGCGGACCGGTCGCCGCTGGCCCGGCGTCCTCGCCGTGCTGGTGACGGTGCTCGCCGCCTACACCCTGATCGCACTCATCGGCGTGCGCGAAGACGCGCGCGACGAGCGCATCCTGGGGTCGCTCTCGCCGGTCTTCCTGTGGCTGCGCGACAACGGCGCGGCGGCGCAACAATGGATGCAGCAGAACCGCACCATCGTCGGCCGGGTGGGCAGCGGCCTGCTCTCGGCGGTCGCCCTCGCTGCGCTGATCAGCCGCGGGCGGCGCGCCGCCCCGGTGGTGCTGCTCACCGTCGCCTTCGGGCTCGCCGGCTGGGCGCAGGTCGCGGTGCAGGGCAAGGACACCAGCCAAGGTCTGTATCTGTACCTGGCCGCCGTCGCCGCGGCGCTCGGCCTCGGCCTCTGGTGCCCGCTGCGCCGGCTGGCCACGTTCCCGCCCTTTCCGCCCGATCGCGCCGCGCCGCGCCGCGGCCTCACCTGGGGATGGGAGTGCGTGCTCGTCCTGGGGCTGACGCTGGTGGCGCTGGTGTCGCGCACCTGGGCGCTCACCGAGCTGTACGACTTCTTCGACCTCGAAACGATCGACTGGATCGTCCAGGGCCGCACCTGGTTCGGCTACCTCGGCTACCTCGACTACGGCTTCGTGCAGAACAACGGCGGCGCCGTCCAGTTCCTGCCGACCCAGGTCATCCTGCGTCTGTTCGGCACCTCGATCTTCACCCTGCGCATGACCGCCGTCCTGTGGGCGATCGCCGCGGTGCCGCTGATGTACACGCTCGGCCGCCGCCTCGGCGGGGTCACCACCGCGCTCCTGGCGAGCGTGTTCTTCATCACTGCGCCGGAGCAGCTCTTCTGGGCCCGCAACGAGAACCTGCACTTCGCGCCGATGGCCGTCTGCGCGCTGCTCACCGCCCATCTGGCGCTGTGGATGGTCGAGCGCCTGTCGCCGCTCGCCGTGCTGCTCAACGCGCTGTGGATGCCGTGGTGCCGCTGGTTCTACTCCGCCTGCATGGTGGCCTTCCTGATCCCCATCGCCACCGGACTGCACGCGCTGATCTTCGGCCGCCGCCTGTGGCGCAAAGTGTGGTACGTGGTGCCGCTGCTCGCCGGCGGCCTGCTGCTGTGGATCTTCAGCCTCACCGTCATGAAGGCGTCCCTGCACAATTGGCAGTGGCAGTTCGTCGACCCCTCGGCCGTGTACGGTGCCTCGGCCTGGCGCAAGCAGGGCGAGTTCCGCGACGCCAGTATGTCCGACCTGGCCCGCCTGCAGGCGGTGTCGATGAGCACGAACTTCGCCACGGTCCTGCGCAACATGAGCGACAACACCGAGAACTTCTCGCACTGGTGCCAGCGCTCGCAGCCCGCCGACCACCGCACGATCCTCAACATCGGCCTCACGCTGATCGTCTTCGTCGGCCTCGGCTACCTGCTGGCGCAGTTCCACGACCGGCGCGCCTTCGTGCTGCTCGCGTGGTGGGGCATCTCGGTGCTGCCCGCGATTCTCAGCCAGGATCCGGCCGACCGCCGCATGGCGATGGTCTTCCCCGCCTCGCACGCGCTGGCCGCGACCGTGCTCGGCGCCTTCCTGCACCTCGTCGGCGAACGCGGCGGCCGGCTTGCCGAAGCGCTGGCCGGCGTCACGACCGTCCTCGGCTGCGCGGCCATCGCCCTCACCAACCTGGCCTCGCACTTGTTGCTGCCGATCAACCCCGTCCTCTACAGCGACTACCCGAAATTCACCCGGCCGCTGCTCGAGGGCAGCGACGCGACGTTCACCAACATCCCCGGACCGTTCCGCACCCTGTCCGTGTTCGGCAACCTCGACCACTTCCTCGAATCGCCCACGTGCCTGCAGTACATCGAGCCGCAGCACTGGCTGGAGACCTTGCTCAACCCGCGCTGCGCCTTCGACGATTCGGTCTACCGCATCACCGTCGGCGACGCGGTGATCGAACGCCTGCGCCAGACCTACCAGCCCAAGCGGATCAGCTATCTGCTCACCGACGAGCCCAGCAGTGCGCCACAGATCGCGCTGCTGCGCGCGCTGCACCCCGACGCCGCCCTGATCAGCCATCCGGTGCCGCGCGCCGAACGCACGCTGGTGGCGATGACCGTCGGGATCGACGAGGTGAACAAGCTGCGCACCCCGTCGCTCATCGCCGCCGGCGCCGTTCCCGCCGAGATCCTCGCCGGCGTCCCGCTGCAGCGCGAGAGCCCGCCGTCTGGCGATGCCCCGGCCGCGCTGACGGTGGAGGGCGGGATCCTGGTCGACACGGATGGGTGGTACCGCTGGCAGGTCGACCCGCCATGCGCCGACGCAGCACTCAGCATCGGCGGCAGTGCGCTGCCCGGCGAGGCGGTGCGGCCGATGCTCGCCGGGGTGCATCCGTTCACGCTCACCGTCCCGCCGGGCGACGCCTGTGGGCTGCCCATGCGGATCGTCATGGACGGGGTGGTGCCGCACCGCACCGAGCCCGTACCGCCGGAGCGCTACGTCAGCCGCACCGTTGCCGCCCTCCCCGAGGTGCGCGCCCCGCGCGTCGAGGCGTTCGCCGGCTACGCGCCGCCGGCGCAGGCCATGCAGTTCCGGGCGCGGCCGGTCGACTTCGGTATCGACGCGCAGGGCAACATCTCCGTGCTCATGCACGAGGGCGAGACGCACCGCATCCGGCGCTTCGATCCCGCCGGCAAGGAGCTCGCCGCCTGGGACATCCCGGTGCCCCTGACGATCAACCCCGCAGCGATCGCCGTCGCGCCCGACGGCAGCACGGCCGTCTTGGTGCAGCGCACCATCCATCTCTACGATCCGCAGGGAAAGGAGATCGCCACGTGGGACCACCCGTGGTTCGTGTGGGAGACACAGCTCGCGTTCTGGGGCGGGAACCTGGTCGCCAACATCCATCACCGCAATGCGATCGCGGTGTTCACGCCCAAGGGTGAGCTGGTGAAGGAGTTCACGACCTTCCAGGGCGGTCCCGGCAGCTTCTATGCGCCGATGGCGTTCGGACTGGATATCGAGGGCAACCTGCTGGTCCAACAGCTCGACGGCCAAGCGCTGCGCTTTCATCTCGACCGGTCGGAGTTCGCGCCGGTCTTCATCGAGGAGTTCCGCGTCGACGCGGCCGCCCCCGGCAGCGGCTTCGACGGCCCTGACCGCATGCTGGTCCCGAGCGAGCACGGTCTCCGGGTCTTCGGCCCCGGCGGGGTGCGCCTGCTGGCGACTGATCCGGCACGCGATCTGTCGCAGCAGGCTCTCGGGAGCGCCCTGCGCATTCACCGCGCCGACGGCCGCCTCTTCATCCTCGACTCCGACCGCCTGACGCTGTGGACGATCTCCGGATGAGCGTCGATCCCGTCACCGGCGGTGCACCGGACGCTCGCCGCTCGCGGCGGCCGGCATCGGCGGTCCTCACCGTGGTCGCGCCGGTCTACAACGAGGTCGAAGGCATCGCCCACTTCGCCCAAACGCTGATCGAGGTGATGGACGGCCTGCCCTATGCCTACACGCTGCTGCTGGCCGACGATGGCAGCACCGACGGCACCGGCGCCGCGCTCGACGCCCTGCAGGCCGAGCATCCCGAGCGCATCACCGTCCTCCACCTGTCGCGCAACTTCGGCCACCAGGCGGCGCTCACCGCCGGTATGGACTACGCCGACGGCGA
>Ga0335082_10002214_pt1 | contig 20902 bp, 18 predicted proteins | sample Lox_Sample_41_FD_206718 | JGI IMG/M metagenome (GOLD analysis project Ga0335082, IMG submission 206718) | Soil microbial communities from Loxahatchee National Wildlife Refuge, Florida, United States - Lox_Sample_4.1 | ecosystem: Environmental > Terrestrial > Soil > Wetlands | place: USA...
GGAATGCCAGGTGTTTCTCGGTGCAACCGATGCACGGCGCGCCGATACCGATGGGCCACACGTCGGGAATCTCATTGAAGTGCCGTGTCGAACATCCGGCATGAGTGTCGGGACCCTTGCAGCCGAGCTTGTATAGACACCATCCATGGCGGTGGCCTTCATCGCCATACTGCAGCGCGAAGCGCCCGGCGTCAAAATGGGCGCGTCGCGGACAATGATCGTGAATGACGCGGTCGAAGGCGAACTTGGGCCGGTGCAACTCGTCCAATTCCGGAAGCGTTCCGTTGCGCGCAAACTGAAAGACAACGCCAAGTAACGTGTATGGGTTCGGCGGGCAGCCAGGGATGTTGACGATCGGCTTATTCTTGATGATGTCGTCGACGCCCACGGCGCCGGTCGGGTTGGGGTCGGCCGATGGAATGCCGCCCCAGGACGCGCAGGACCCGATCGCAATGATCGCGCCCGCTTGCGCCGCCACGTCCTTTAAGACATTCAGGGCCGGCTTGCCCGCCAGCTTCATATAAATGCCTTGATCCTTGGTTGGGATCGACCCTTCCACGACGAGCACGAACTTCCCGGCGTTGTCCTGGACCGCTTGACTAAGTGCGGCTTCCGCCTGATGCCCGCTAGCGGCCATGAGCGTTTCGTGATAATCCAGCGAGATTACATGCAGGATCAGATCCGCCATATCGGGCTTGGACGTGCGAAGGAGAGTCTCCGTGCACCCGGTGCAGTCCTGAAAGTGTAGCCAAATCACGGAAGGGCGCTTGGCCTGGCCGATCTCATGGGCGACCTCAGCGGCGGTGGCCTTGTCGGTGATTGCCAGGCCAAAAGGGGCGGCAACCATGAGCTGCGTGCAGAACTGGAGAAAATCGCGCCGGGGAACGCCGCAGCGTTTTAAGTGAGCGGCGACTGTTGTCTTCGGCTTCTGTGACATGCATATGCTCCTTACAGCGCCATGGTCGCCTTGCGAACGGCTATGGACGCAATCCAGTCAAACCACAGGTCGAGGCCGGTGCCGGATCGGCATGAAAGCGGAAACGTTCGCAGTCCCTGATTCAAAGCCTCGACTCCCCGCGTGAAATGGTCGAGATCGAAAGATACGTACGGGAGCAGGTCGGTCTTGTTAATGACCAGGGCCTCCACACCGCTGTACATTCTCGGGTACTTGTAAGGCTTGTCGTCGCCTTCCGGCGTCGACGCTATGAGCACGTTCCAGTGCGAGCCCAACCGCCATGATGCCGGACAGACAAGGTTGCCGATGTTCTCGATTAAGAGGAGGTCGATGTCGCGCAACGGCAAACAGTCCATTGCGTCACGGACCATTCCCGCATCGAGATGGCATCTGCCGGCCGTATTCAGGTGCACGGTCACCGCGCCCGCCCTCTCGGCGCGCTCCGCATCCATCGCCGCTGGACTCGTATCGCTGTTGATCATTCCGATCCGCAGCCGCCCCTCTAGTCCCTGAATCGTCCTCTCGATCAGCGAGGTCTTACCCGCACCCGGCGAGGCCATCAGATTCAACGTCACGACCCCTGCGGCATTCAGCTTCGCCCGGTTGTGTTCCGCAATTTCCCGGTTCGCGCTCAGTACGTTTTGCGAGACTTGAATCGTTTTAACGGTCATTTCATCCTCCGGCGGTTTCCACTTCGATCGACTCGATGTAGCACTCCTGGCCGATGATGGGCTTCACCCATTCGCTGCCGCACTCGGGACATCGTAGATCTTTTCCACCAGCAAAACTCTTTGAGCAATTCAGACAGAGCAACTCCCCAGGGATGCGAACAAAGTCGAGCCGCGCGCCAGCGGCCTCGGTCGCACCACAGACCTCATCCCAGAACATCGCCAGAGCACCTTCGAGGTAACTCGAGAATTCGGCGATTACAACCCGAACGGAGAGAATTCGCGCCGCCCCCGCCGAGCGCGCGTTACGCAACGCAAGGTCCCGGATTCCCTCCACCACGCTGAGTTCGTGCACTACGCGAACTCATCCGCATGGTTATCTCCATGCATCCGCACAGATCACCTCTTGAGGGTGTGGACGTAGGCGACGACGTCATCCAGGGCGGCCCCGGAAACCGAAGTCATGGGTCTCATCTTGCCCTTTCCGCTTGTAATTATCTTCTTGATGTCGTCGTTACTCATTGCCTGGACTTCGGCCGACTTCAGGTCTTGCATGTCAACCTTCATCATCTTTGCGATAGCGGGGTTTGGCGTTCCATCGGGCCCGTGGCACGATTTGCACGCTCTGTCGTAAGTGGCCTGGCCTGCTTTTGCATCAGCGGCTGACGCCGCCGTTCCTGATAAGCAAAAGAGAGCTAGTGCTGTGAGTATGACGACTTGCATATTTGTTGTTCTCCAGTTCCTTACGGATTGTGAATTCTGATCTGCGATCATCGCTTTCGCCCTGCGCGGGAGTTGAGGAACCCATGCCATCGGACGTCATCGTGCAAATCGGTGTCTGCTTCCGTAATCGAACAAGCACGGCACGAGCCAATCGCAATAAGGCGGCAGAGTGCCAGCAACGACAAGAAATAAGGGACTTTGCGTTGGCCACGGATCGATTTGCATGCGGGGAGTGCCCCAAATGCGCCGATTGCCGGAAGCAGGCTGCCCTATAGCGGGAAAGGTGTGCCCGGGAGCCTGTGAGTGATTGGACTCGATGTACGCCTCAGCCGTGGCGATGGCTTGACCGCCGCCCCCGAAGCTGATTTCAGGAATGCGAAGGAGCCTCCTCGATGTAAGCTGAGAGTTCAGAATTGTGATTCAGGAGCGTATCCGGGCGGCACGCATGCTTCGGCGAGCAATTGCAAGTGTCGCCTCCCTCCATGTACTGCCTCGATATCGTCCAACAGGGATAAATTGGTAAGCACCGCCCGTAGCTGCATCAAGGGCGTCCTCGGTGAACGGGGCAATTCAAGCCTATAAAGCCTGGCCGCACGGGCAGCTCACTACCGTCACCTTTCCCGACGTTTCGGCGACGACAGCCACTCTAATGTCGACTGTTTCTTGTTGCCTCGACCCAGTTCTGTTCGCCAGCTCCGCCACTTGCGTAAGCGGGAGCGCCAGCGCGCGGGTCGGCTAATTCCGGGTTCTCGAGTTGAACGAGCCGGGTCACAATGGCAAACAGGAAGCTTGCGGAGAGCCCGCACATGAGCACACCAGTAACGCTTTCTACGGGACCCATCGCTCGCCACATTTGTTTTAGCAAAAGATCTCCCGCGCCGACTGTGGCATAATTCGCCGCCGAAAAATAGAAAGCTGCTTCCCAGGTTGTAAAACATTTCCAGCGATAGAACGACGCCCACAATAGAATCTCCAACATGTGCAAGCAGACAAGCAGACTCGTGAATCGCACTACGAGAACAAAGGAGCGGAAAAGGCCGAGCCGGTGAATGCCGTTAGGAAATTGAGCTTTAATCCATTGGATGAGAGCGGCCATCCCCGCGCTCTGCAAGATAATCGTGAGCGTTACGAGAATGATCGTTAAGTAACCTTGATGGACTAAAATCATGGGCTGGTTAGGTTCGCCTGCATCACGGTCGCCGGCCGTTTGAACGAGCACTCAGGTGGCCAGAGCGCCAGCAGGAAACGCAATCTTCCAATCGCATCGGATCGATTCGTGCGGGGCGAGACTCCAAACGCCAATAATGGGGTCAGGCTGCCCCAAGGTGGGTCGGCTGCCTGAACGTGATTGGAATCGACGTGCGACGCAGCGCCCTCCGTGTCGGTCCTTCGTCACAACTGTACAGATTTCGGCGATGTTTCGCTGGTGACATTGATTTCGTTGTTTAGCTTGAGACCTCCTCAGTGCGACACTGCGGTTTCGTGATAGGTGACAAAGTATTTGCGCTGCGGCAGCGCAGACGATTCGACGAAATTCTCGAAGATCTCCGCAGCGTCAATTCGACAGCCCCGAAGCCCAGTGCCACCTTTCGCGGGCAAAGCGCCCCCTTAAAGGTGGCATCGGGCGTGCAAACAATCTGGTCGAGCTTGTTAGGATCGGGAACCACCAAGCACAGTTGCAATTGTTGCTCAACGCACGGTCGAAACTAATGCTGCGGGGCCGGAGACGTGAACCCCAATCGGGGCAGGCGTCCAGCAGCCCCGAAAAAACTAGTCCGAATAAAATTCACACGGACGATGGAGCCGCCTTTCATTCGAAGCGGCACAAAGAACGCCATCAACTTCCCACCCCCTTCCCTCCCCAAAAGGCGGGAGACCCCAGTGGTTGGCCGCACTGGAATCCCGCCTCCCATCTACGCTCCGTCGCGTAATAAGTGCAGGATCTTGACTCGGATCGTAAGGCTCAGCCGCCGAAACGATACGAAGAATGGCTGTCGGACGGTGCGCGTTGACATACGTCAAGACTCCGGTATGCGCATCGACTCCGCCCAGAATATCCGGACAGTGGCCGCGATGTGCAAGCTTGGGTGTCAGTATCTTGACATACTGACGGAGTTCTGGTCACCTCCGTGGTTCAAGCGGGCCTGGGAATCGCGTGACCGGCAAGACAATCTCCTTGCGGCTCATCGTGTTTTAAGCGAAATTGGATCAATACTCTGAGCGGCACGACTCGTGCAACTTTGTCAACGGGACGGATCCACGAGGCAATGCCCAGCACTATTCTTGTCGTCGACGACCACGCGTCAAATCGGGAGCTCATCCGTGAGGCGCTGGACGAGTCTGCGTACGAAATCAGCGAAGCCCAAACCGCATCGGAGGCTCTGGAGCACCTCCAGCGCCAGCAGACCGACCTGGTCATCACCGATGTGCGGATGCCGGGCATTTCCGGTATAGAACTCCTTAAGCGGCTGCATAGTGACTACCCTGGCGTTGTCGTTATTCTTGTAAGCGCATTCGCCACCGTCGCAGATGCGGTTCAAGCTATGAGGCTGGGAGCGCAACATTATCTGACGCTGCCTCTTGATATCGACGAACTACGATCGGTAATCCAGCGGGCCCTTGATTGCCATAACAATCGAATCGATCGGAGGCGTTGCAGCGACGTAGCGGAACATAGGCCCGGGTTTGAAAACATCATCGGGCGTTCGAAAGAGTTGCTGGACGTATTGGATCAGGCAACAAGAGCTGCGCGAACCAGCTCTACGGTTCTGATCAAGGGTGAGACCGGGACCGGAAAGGAGCTGCTCGCCCGCGGAATTCATTCCCTTAGCGCACGCAGCACAAAGCCATTTGTCACCATCAATTGCGGTGCGATACCAAAGGATCTGCTGGAATCCGAACTCTTCGGCCACTTGAAGGGGGCCTTTACCGGCGCCTTCATGGACCGCAAAGGGCAGGTGGAAGCTGCCAATGGCGGGACGTTATTCCTGGATGAGATCGGAGAAATGTCGCCGGAGTTACAAGTCAAGCTGCTACGGTTTCTGCAAAATGCCGAGATCCAAAGGCTCGGAGCCACATGCAGCACGAAGGTGGACGTCAGGGTACTCGCGGCGACCCACCGCAACCTTACCGCTATGGTTCATGATGGCAAGTTCCGCGAAGATCTCTATTACCGCCTCAATGTAATCCGACTCAAATTGCCGAGTCTGCGCGACCGCCGTGAAGACATTCCGGCACTCCTGCGATTCTTCTTCGAGCGCAGCTGCTCCAAACATGGACGCCGGAATCTAAGCCTGGCCGAAGGAGTTCTCGATCGCTTCCTGGTATACCGGTGGCCGGGTAATATCCGCGAACTGGAAAATGTTGTCGAACGTATTGTTGTCCTCACCCGTGACAGTGAGATTGGAATCGCCGATTTGCCGGACATTCTGCAGCCTGCCCCCAATCCTGTCGATGCCATCAATCTCGATCTTCCCCCGAACGGAATCTGCTTCGGCGGTCTCGAGAAAGAGGTGCTCCTTCGAGCATTGGAACAATCCAACTGGAACCAATCGATGGCTGCGCGTTACCTTGGCATGAGCCGCAAGACACTCGCTTACCGCATGCACAAACATAATCTCCTTAGACGTTCACCCTTGAGCGTCGTGCAGAATCATTCGCATGTCGTAGAAATGGACAGCAGATCGACCGTCTGCAAGTCACCGCGTGCCGGTTAATTCATGGCTGCAAGCATCGCTGAATCCTATACCTCAAAGAGTGGGCCCGTTGCGGATAACCGCTACCGCAGGCTGCTCGAAGCGGCGCCGGACGGAATCGTCGAGGTCGATGGCTCAGGACGGATTGTCCTGGTGAATTCCCAAGCCGAAAGGATGTTTGGCTACCGGCGAGAGGAACTCCTCGGCAAGTCCGTGGAGATACTCATGCCGGAACGCTTTCGCGGCCGTCACCCTGCCCACCGGGAACGCTACAGCGCCCATTCCGCCATTCGCCCCATGGGATCCGGACTCGATTTGCGAGCCGTCCGCGCGGATGGAACGGAATTCGCCGTGGATATCAACCTCAGCCCTTTTGAAGGCGAGACCGGCGGCGCTGTCGTGTGCGTGATTCGGGACGTGACGGATCGCAAACTGGCGGAGGAACAGATAAAAAGTCTGAATGCCAGCCTAGAGCAGCGCACCCGCGACCTGGCAGTAATCAATTCAGAACTGGAGATTCGGAATCGCGAAGTTGAGAAGGCCAATCGCCTTAAGAGCAACTTCCTTGCAACCATGAGTCACGAACTGCGAACGCCCCTGAATGCCATTGTGGGCTTTGCCGACCTCCTGGCGAGGCAGATCGCTGGTCCTCTCACACAAAAGCAGGAGCGGTTTGTACGGCATATTAAGGAGAGTTCCAGACACCTCCTAGCGCTAATCGATGACATTCTCGATCTTTCGAAAATCGAAGCCGGGCGTCTGGATTTGAAGTTCGAAAGATTTCCACTAAGCCTCGCGGCTGACGAGGTGCTGGCGACGATCAGGCCATTGGCATCTGCTAAGGAGATAGACCTCACCACCGATCTAAGTCTCAATCTTACGCTTCATGCCGATCTGGTGCGAGTGAAGCAGATTCTCTACAATCTGCTGAGCAACGCGATCAAATTCACCCCAGCGAAAGGAAGTGTTCGTCTGGTTGCAAGATCGGCTGATGCGGCTCATCACATCACTGTGATCGATACAGGGAGCGGAATACCGCGCGAAGAACACGAAGCCATCTTCGAGACATTCCATCGGTGTGTGCGCGCCGCACAGGACGTGTGTGAAGGGACCGGACTCGGTCTTGCGATCACCAGGCTCCTGGTCGAACAGCACGGAGGCAGGATTTGGGTCGAAAGTGAACCCGACAAGGGAAGTCGATTCCATTTGACACTGCCGAATAACAGGGACCACGTTCGATGACCATTCTCGTTGCGGACGATAACTCCTTCAGCCGTGAACTGATGAGAGAGCTTTTGGAAGCGTCTGGCCACGTGATTCTGGAAGCAGTCAACGGCCGCAACGCGCTGGACCTGATTCGCGGGAGCGTACCTGACCTGGTGTTCCTGGATCTGCAAATGCCCCTGCAAGACGGCTTCAGCGTCATTCGGGAGTTGCGGAACGAAAGTTGGCTCCGGAAACTGCCCGTTATTGCCCTCACTGCCAGCGCCATGATCGGCGACCGCGAACGAGCGATTGCAGCAGGCTTTGATTCGTATATCGCCAAGCCGATCGATTTGTGCGAGGTTGAGGCGCAGGTAGAAGCGTTCACTTCGCGCTCTCGCGTTGACGAACAAACCCCGCCTAGCAGCAATGGATCGAAACTCAATTGAGCCTTTTGGGGCAGCCCCGGCGAACGCCCAGCCTCATCTGCGCCGGGTTACGGCGAAGCGACTGCATGCGTACTTTGTGCCAACGCTGCGCGAGCGTTTCCTCGAGCTGCGGCCTCAGAAACTAACCGGTTGTGATTGGTATGCCGCTTGCCTTAGTGGTGCTGGGTGTCTTCCATGTGGCAAGGGAAACCGCGCTGCAGGATCCAGCCCGAGGGCTAAGACAACACCTCAGTGCGACTTAATTTGAACAGCAAGGAAGCTTTATGAAAACCGATGCAGAGTTGAAGCAAGGCGTCGAGACCGAACCACTCTTGGAGCCGGGGGCCACAATGAGAAACGAGCTAGCTGTAAACGACCGACTCCGGCAGGAAGCGGCGGTCGTGGACAGGTTCCTGGATTGCCCGGACGAAGACACGTTCACGGACTTGTTCAACACCTTCAATTCGCAGCTCATCGCATTCTACCGGGCGCGCGGTTGTGAACCGGCGCTAGCGGAGGATCTCACGCAGGACGTGATGCTGAAGGTCTACCGCAAGGCGGCTCAAGTCCGACATCGGAAGTTGTTCCGTGTGTGGCTGTTCAAAGTTGCACGCCATGTTCTCTGCAGCCAGTTAGGCAAACAGGCGCGCAAAGTGAAAACGGTAGACCTCGAACACGTCGCGGACCGTCTTGGGACGTGGAATAACAACAAGCACGGCGGAACACCGGCGTTCGAGTTCCTCCAGTGGATGGCATTGCTGAAGTCGGACGAACGCGAAATGATGAAACTGCGGTTCATCGAAGCTTGGGAGTACCATGAGATCGCGGCTAAGCAAGCCGTTCCGACGGGCACGGTTCAGTGGAGAGTCTTTAACGCAAAGAAGAAGCTGGCCCCACACCTAGCCACGCTGAGGAACACTGTTCGCAACGCCGCCTGATGACGAGAAGTAGACACATGATGTCGAGGATCACCTCACTTGATCGCAACCATGACCCACGAACCGCGCACGCCCTTGAACGCGATCATGGTTCTCGGACCTGCTTGCCATGTTAGGGAGGGTTCCCGACATCTGCCGCGACTGATCGGCGATATCATCGCCTCACTCTCGCCCCGGAAGTAGCGCAGCCTGCTTCGCTGCGGTGGTTGAATCTCACGTTTTCACCTTGCGCATCGATAAACTCCCACTTGAGCGTTTTCTAGAAACTTGAACGCGCGTGTCCAAAGAAGACTGAATCTTTTTGAGTCAATCCGCTCGCGGTACTGCCTTATGTGCATCATTCGCTGACCTGGGATCATCGTGACCGTCTTCATAGTCCGATCTCAATACTGAGTTCCGGCGCGAGTGCGTTAAGTCTATGGCCGGTGGCGGGCACGAGCGTTTTTTCTCTAAACTTTGGACCAGTGATTGCATATACCCGCATGGCCTTTACCGTAGGGATGCCTTGAGGAGCCAGCATGGCTCAGCGACTCAGGCTACTGGAATCCCCGCTGGTCTGTTGTTTACAAGGCAGGTAGTAAGGGCGTTCTAAACCGGGAGGTGTTTTGGTGTTGCTATGGCTGTTCTTAGCCCTAATCGTGCTGGTGATCTCCGGAATCCCAATGTTTATCTGCATCGACTCTGTCATCTTGTTCTTCAAGGACCTCGCCGCCTTCAAGAAACCACGTATCCCTTCCAAACATTGAGCGGTCCGTTCGAAAAAACGGTTTCATGAGATCATCAGGATCGGATTCCGGCGCCAACTGCGGAACAGGGAAGAAGCAAAGCACGAGGATCCAAAGCTGCCCATACTCGCGCTGCTGACGGGTCATGGGATCAGCATGTTTAGCGCCCGTCCCATCGGGAACATGAGCAAGGAATCTAAACCCAGCGCATTGCGCGCGCAATGTTTTGAAAGCGGCAGCTGAGGCCTGGCGCGGGTAGAGGCTCGCGACAAGAAGACCACCGTGGTCACCAAGCGGCAATTCGTCACGAGAGGGGGCGGCGACCACAAACTTAGCAGGTTGGAATCCGTTATTTGTCCAAAGGTGTCGGCAACCGGGTGAAGGGCATTCCAGAGGAGATCCCGCGTACGACCGGATTATATGCGAGGAATGCAGTTGCGCTCGATGCTACCCTCACGCAGTTCGGTCAGAGATGAAATTGGAGACCTCGCCTGATAGCTGAACGCTACCGGCGACATCCGGGTCATTTCCATCTTCCGCTCGGTTCAGATTTCAGCCGGTGCCATACTGAACGCAGAGAACGGGGAGCCGAAGAGTCGTTTGATTGGCTACCATCCGGGAAGCTCCCGAACAGCTTCACGCCAGTCAACCTTCGATAGATCCCCACGGATGTCCTCTCTCCTCCAAGAGTGGGTACGCTCGTTGCGCTAAGAGATCATGCAAAAGTTGAGCATACGAAGAATCCACGTTTCGTACCTCCTGGACAATCGCAATAAGTTATGGACACCCGCAAGCTTACCCTATACGCGTGCTGGTTAGCACAAGAGTCGGTGGGACTCGTCTTGAGATGGCTTAATCCTTTGAGCGTGAACTCTGGTACGAAGCTCTGCACTCTGCGCATGCCCAGAGTTAACTGGTGGATCGAGTGGCGCGGCTGGATTGGAAAACCCAGTCTCCATCTTGTTACCACCCGAGTTGTTCCAGAACTATTGAGAGTTGGCTCCGTTCCAACTCAGATAAAGGCGACGCCAATCCTCATGTTTGTTTGCGCAAGCCTCATGCATCGTGTGCGGCAAGTGAAATGCGTGGCATAGCAGGCGCGGTTTAACCCCTGTGAGCTGTATTTCGGAGCAGCAGGAGTAGTCGATCGGAATTCAATTGACCATTGGGGGCAGAACGGCGAGCGCTCTGCCCCATTTGCGGCACTCAAAAGCGGAGAGGATGCGCCTCGCACCACCGAGTCTCTCGGGAATTGCTTCGCGACGCACTCCGTTCGCGCAACTTCCTCAAGGGCGTGTCCGCCGACGGCACAGATTATTGCCCCGCCAACATCTGCACCGAACTGCTGAGAGCGTTTTCGAGTCGAGCTCGTGGCTGTAGAAAGTAGCCGAGGGTATTTGGTATGCCGCGTGCCCTTGAGATTCGGGGAAGACTCGATGCAGGACCAAATATGAGCGACGATCCAAAGCGCCCGATACTCATGCTGCTCACCAGCCATTGGGTGAGCATGCTCGGTGTCGCACTCGTGACGACGGCCGGCTTTTCCTGGCTATTCGCTCTCCCAACCCAGCTTCGAGGACACACCAGCAATCCGTACATCGGCATCGTTGTCTTTATTCTCATTCCGATGGTGCTCGTGGTCGGCTTAATTCTGATCGCCCTTGGTATGTTCCTCGCCAGAAAGCGTCTCGAACGGATGGAGAAGGAACTGGCCATTCTTCCCAACCGGCAGACGTACGTCCGCAAGATTGCCACCTTCTTTGCGGTAACTACCGCCGCGAACATTGTGATTGGCACGCAGGGCACATACCGCGCCGTACAGCACATGGAGACTGCCCAGTTCTGCGGGCAGACCTGCCACGTTATGAAACCGGAATTCGCAGCCCACCAGAATTCACCACATTCGCGGGTGGAATGCGTGGACTGCCATGTTGCTCCGGGCGCTACTGGATGGATTGCTAGCAAAGTAGCCGGAACCCATCAGTTTCTCGATGTAATCTCCAACCGGGTCCGGCGTCCGATTGAGTCGGCGATGGAAGCCAACAAGCTGGTCCCGTCCCGCCTCACATGCGAGCAATGCCACTGGCCACAGAAGTTCGACGCGGTCAAATTGCGCGTCATGTTTCATTTCAAGGACGACGCCACCAATACGCAGACGCAAACGGCATTGATGATGCTCACCGGAGGAGGGGATCTGGGCGGCATTCATGGGAAACATCTCGGTCCCGGAGTTGAGATCCACTACGCAGCCACCGACCCTGCTCGTCAGACCATTCCTTGGGTGGAGTACCGGAACCGTAATACCGGCGAGGTCCAAACCTTTGTCGCGGACGGCTCGACTGCCCAGCGGGTCGTGAGTCTGCCCACGCAGCTGATGCAGTGCGTCGATTGTCATAACCGCCCAACCCACACATTTGAACTCCCCGAGCGAGCGGTCGATGAAGCTATGGGATTAGGGCGTATTTCTCCAACGCTTCCTTTTGTCAAGAAGAAAGCGATGGAGTTGCTCAAGACGAACTACGCGAGCAACGAAGAAGCTGCTCGCATCATTCCGGCGAAGCTAACCGATTTTTATCGCGACAGCTATCCGGTGGTCTCATCGCAACGCACCAGCGATATCTCCAACGCGGGTGCTGAAATCGCTGATGTCTACAACCGGAACGTGTTTCCCGACCTAAAGGTCACCTGGGGCACTTATCCTAACAATCTCGGACATACTGATTTTCCTGGATGCTTCCGCTGCCATGACGGATCGCATTCCACATTAGACAAAAAGAGCACCATCACGCAGGACTGCAACACCTGTCACGAGCCGCTCGCGGTCGACGAAGCATCCCCGGGAGTGCTGAGTACGCTCGGCCTCGCGGACCGCATCGCCAGCCTGCAAAAACGTAAGGCGAAAGGACCATCACTATGAGAGGTACAGCTGTGAACATCGGCATCATGAGATCACTTCGAGTTTTCGGGCGAACCGCGGCCTTGGTGGCCATCGTCGCTCTCTGCTTGACGGCGGGAGGCAAGAAGCATGAGTATTCCTCACACGAGAAGGCGTTTTACGCGGATGCTTCCACCGTCCAGTTCGTGCACCCAGGCCTGGTGATCACGATCAACTCGGCCCAGATCGCGCAAGACGGAACCATCACGACGATCTACACGTTGACGGACCCGAAGGGTCTGCCGCTCGATGCGGCCGGAATAACCACACCCGGAGCGATCAGCTTGAGCCATATCGCGGCGGTCTTGCCGAATAATGGAGAGGAATACAACGCCTACACGACACGCACTGCGTCCGGGGCGGCGATTGCGTCGGCGAATCTACCTTCTGCCGATTCCGGCGGCGTGAGAACCGAGACCGCGCCAGGACAGTATCAGTACGTTTTCCACACTAAGGCGCCCACCGGGTTCGACGCGACCGCCACGCATACCATTGGGATCTACGCATCCCGGGTGCTGACCGATTACAGCTTGGGCACAAACTACGCGAGCGCTGTGTTCAACTTCGTCCCGAATGGCGCCAAGGTAACAAAGGTTCACGACGTCATCAGAACCGCAAGCTGTAACAGCTGCCACGATCAGTTATCATTCCACGGCGGAGCGCGGCGCGGGGTCGAAATGTGCGTGCTCTGTCACACACCGCAAATGGTGGACACGACCAGCGGGAATTCTGTCGACTTCAAGGTCATGATCCATGAGCTGCATATGGGAAACAAGCTGCCAAGTGTGGTCGCTGGTAAGGCGCTCGTCATTGGTAATACCGATTTCTCAAAAGTTGCTTACCCCGCCGATCCGGGCGATCCACGGCGCTGCGAAACCTGTCACTCTCAAACCACTGGTGCCGCGCAGGCCACAGCATACCTCACTAGCCCGACGCGTGCGGCCTGCGGCGCCTGCCACAACGATGTGAACTTCGCGAGCGGTGAGCATCACGCAGGCGGTCCTCAGATAGACGACAACCAGTGCCACAATTGCCACATCCCTCAGGGCGAACTCGATTTTGACGCTTCCATTAAGGGTGCGCATGTAGCTCCCATCGCTTCAAGCCTGCTTACGGGCCTCGCTGTGAACATTACAAAAGTGCAGAACGGCACAGCGGGGAGCGCCCCGGTGGTATCGTTCACGGTTCTGAATGGTAGCGGCAAACCACTTCAGCTCTCGCAACTCAGCTCCATCTCTTTCACCATGGCTGGCCCGACCACCGACTACGGATACACCAGCTTTGGAAGCGACACTGCAAGCACGCCGGGCTATGTCACCGAAAGTGCGGCGAAAGGCAGTTGCGACACGAGCGGAAACTGCATGTACACGTTCACGCACCAAGTTCCGGCGAAGGCGACCGGAACATATGCAATCGGTGTGGAAGCGCGGCGGAGTGAGACTGTACTCGCAGGAACAACGAAGCAGCAAAGTATTACTTATGGCACGCCGAACAAAGTCGTCTACTTCTCGGTGGATGGCTCGCCGGTTACGCCTCGGCGTGAAGTCGTGGCGACAAGCAATTGCAACCAATGTCACGTTGCGTTATCGGTGCACGGGTCGCTGCGCAACAACACCGAATATTGCGTGATGTGTCACAATCCTTCGAATACTGACGCCTCAGTGCGCGTCAATGCTCAAGTCGCCGCAGATAAATCCGCGGATCCGCAGGGCATCACGTTTCCGCTTCTCGTCCATCGGATTCACGATGGCGTGAACATGGTTGGCGATGGCGGCAGCTACACAGTGGTGGGTTTCGGCGGCAGCCACAACGATTTTTCGACAACGCTGTTTCCGGCGATGTCCCCCAACGGTAAAGCGACGGACGTGGCCAATTGCTCGATATGCCACGTGAACGGTTCTCAGGCAGACCTGCCCATGGGGTTAAACAACGCAGTGAATCCGCAAGGCTGGATAAATCCAGAAGGAGCCACCGCGACTGCCTGCTCGGGATGTCACGTGGCTCAAGATGCGGCAGCGCATTTCCTGGCCAACACTTCATCACTCGGCGAGAGTTGCACGGTGTGTCATCAGCCGGGCGCCATGTTCGATGTGAACAAGGTGCATGCGCAGTACTGACGCTGCGCTCCTGTTTATTGCTCTGGTGCTGGCTGCGTCCCCTGTAACGGCGCAGCCGGTGGCCTCCCCTTACGCCGGATCGGACGCATGCGGGGCCTGTCACGAAGAAATTGCGGGCGCCTTCGCGAAGAGCCCGCACCATTTGGTCGATACGGAAAAGAAGTGGAATTCGGCCGGGCATGCCTGCGAGTCCTGCCACGGCCCCGGTCAGAAACACGCTGACTCGGCGGACGCTTCTTTAATCCGTAACCCGGCTCATTTGACAGCCGCGGCTACCGATCGCATTTGTCTCAACTGCCACCTGAACACGCCGACGCACGTCGGACGACTGCAGAGCAGTCATGGCAAAGACGCCGTCGCCTGCACGGCTTGCCACAAAGTCCACGGTGGCGGGCAAGACGGATTGTTGGTGCGAACGCCGGCCGCGATCAACGAGCAGTGCTCGGGTTGTCATCTGAATGTCTGGGTGCAGTTCCAACGCCCGAATCACCACCGGCTCCCGGAGGGGGCGATGACCTGCGTCGATTGCCACAATCCTCACGGGAGCATCCGGCGGGCGATGACCCAGTCGTTTTCCGCCAACGAACCCGGTTGTTTCAGCTGCCACGGCGACAAGCGCGGTCCGTTCACTTTCGAGCACGCGCCCGTGCGCTTTGAGGGCTGCGCAAGCTGCCACGAACCGCACGGATCAGCCAATCCTCGCATGCTGACTCGACAGTCGGTGCAATATTTGTGTCTCGAATGTCACGCGAATCTTCCAACCTCGAATAGAACGGCGACGATCGGCTCCGTCCCGCCGGCGTTTCACGATCTGCGCTCGCCGGCTTATCAGAACTGTACTGTGTGCCATCAGAAAATTCACGGGAGCCACGTGGATCGGAATCTGCTCAAATGAGACTCTCGCTAGTGAGCGCGATGGCCCTGCTATCGCTCACGCAAGTGCTGGCGCAGGACCAGGCCGCTCCGCAGGATACAACTAAGAAAGAGGAGGCTGCCAAGCAAGAACCACCCGCCTCACGCCTCACCGAGTCTTGGCTAACGGGGTCGATCGATGTGGGCGACCGCTGGCGCTCAGACGTCGGCGGCAGTTTCGACACATATCGAACATTCGTGAACCTGGGCTCGGGGCCTAAACTGCTGGGCACCGACTTTGCGCTGGTCGATCCTAGGCATCGTTTGTTCGACAAGATTCGTGTACGTGCCTATGGCTGGGGCGGCGAGCCCTACGAGACCTTCCACCTGGAAGCCGAAAAATCGAAGCTGTACCGCTTCACCGCCGATTATCGCGACATCGCCTATTTCGATTTTCTTCCCTCCTACGCCGATCCGCTGCTTTCCCGGGGCATCATTCTCAATGAGCAATCCTTCGATACCCACCGGAAAATGGGAAGCTTCGAGCTCGTTCTGCTCCCAAGTAACTGGATTATTCCCTATCTTGCCTACGACCGTAATTCGGGCTCGGGGACTGGCGCGACTACATTCGTCACCGAAGCGAACGAATTCCCGGTGCCGAACAGGCTGTATGATCTGACGAATTTCTATCGCGGTGGCGTGCACATTGAATTGCGAAGGTTTCACGCCACACTCGAGGAAGGGGGAACCACGTTCAAGGACGACCAGAGCGTATTTCAAAATCCCGGCTCAACTAACTACGGCAACGTGTCCGCGCCGGTGCTGGGCCAGACAACTTCCCTGAACAGCCTGCTTGCCGCCTATGGGATTCGTGGGGCGAGCATCTACACCAAGGCGTTGTTCACGGCAAGTCCGGCATCGTGGCTCGATCTCTACGGTCAATTCCTATACAGCCAGCCTAAGAACGACGTTAATTATCAGCAGAACGTGACGGGCAATCTGGAGCAACTGAACCCCTCGTTGTTCTACACCAGTCAGTCGTACTTGCTTTCTTCAGCCGCCAAGCTCCCACACACCACCGCGAGCCTGGGCGCAGAGCAGCGACTTCCCCACCGCCTACGCATGGTCGAAAACTGGCAGACCGACCGCCTCCACAACGGCGGTTCCGCCACCGGTAACAACACGCTCACGAACTCCGTCACATCCCAGCAGATTGAGTCGATGCTCAACTCATCGCTTGTAAACAATTACAACCAGGTCGAAGTCGATCTATTCTATGACGTCACCTCGAAACTAATGCTCCGCGGCGGATATCGTTATGTGTGGGGCGACGTGAACGAGGCAGTCCTCCCGCCCGCGGGTCTGGTCAGCGCGGATCAGGCCAAGCTCCGGCGCAATGTCGGGCTGGGCGGCGTGAGATACCAGCCAGCACAGAAACTATCGTTCACGGCCGAGGCTGAAGTGGGATCGAGCGGCGCGGCCTATTTTCGCACGAGTCTTTACGATTATCAAAGGGTCCGCGCGCGGGCGCGCTATCAGGCTCTCAAGTCGCTGACCTTGAGCGCCGACTTCACCGAACTGCTGAATCACAATCCTACACAGGGTGTGAACTCAGATTACCGGGACCAACAGGCATCGGCATCCTTATTCTGGACAGCCAAGATCTGGAGTTTTCAAGGCTCTTACACACGATCCACTGTGTACTCCGACATCAATTATCTGGACCCCGGAACCTTGCAGAGGCAGACCTCGCTCTATCGCGACAACGCCCACAGTGTCATGGCTCTGTTCGAGATGAAACCGAGGATCCGCCCCGGCTTCGCGCCAACGATTACGGCGGGTGGTTCTTTTTTCATCTCCTCGGGAAGCCGTCCCACCAACTACTACCAGCCGTTTGTAAGGCTCCGGGCGCCGCTTGGTAAGCAGTTGACTTGGTTCTCGGAGTGGCGATATTACTGCTATGGTGAAGCGTTCTCCATTTACGAGGGCTTCCGCACACATTTGTGGACCACCGGGTTGCGGCTCACGCGATGATGACGACCCTTCGCCGTGTGGCGCGGCGCGATTGTCAGACCAGAACAGCAGCTTGAGAGCCAGTTGCGCCGAGCGCGGGCCGCAGATTTGATACAGCGGATTGAGGCCGCCATTTCGGGCCGCCGCTTCCAAATTTAGCCGCAGATAGATGCCGATGAACCCCGGATGGCCGTTGCTCTGGTTCCCTTCGAGGCCAGCCAGCCGATCGGACCGGCCACCCTGGAACATGAAAAAGCCGGCAGAGCCTCAGTAGAAGAATCAACAGGTTGCAAGGTGTTTTCAGAACAACGCAGATAAGACCCATTTCGAGTTCATGTATGCAGAGAGTATAACTCCGGCCGAGCGTCGGGGATAGCCCCAAAAGTGGGACAAGTTTTCACCACATCGGGTCAGAAAGAAAGAATGCCATGTCGGCTGCATCGAGTGCAAACTATATAGGTACGAGATAATTGTGCCTGCGTGGAGAGAGCGGAGCGAAAACGAAGAGCCGTGATCAGAACACAGGCCAAAGCCTATGCCGTTGTCATCCTTCTGGCGGCCTGCCCTTCCGCTTTCGGATTGAATCCATCTCTCGACATCAACCAATACGCACATACGTCGTGGCTGATTCGCGACGGCTTTACAAAGGGCGCGATCATCTCGATCGCGCAAACGCCGGATGGGTATTTGTGGCTCGGGACAGAGTTCGGCGTGGTACGTTTCGATGGCGTGCGGGCGGTGCCGTGGAACCCTTCAGGCCTTCGTCAGGGCGTGAAGCTGGTCGCAACGCTGGATGGGACGCTGTGGATCGATACGTATCCCGGGGTCGCGAGTTGGAAGGACGGGAAGCTGACGCAGTATCCGAAGCTGGATCACGTGCTCTTCTCTTCTCTGATTGCGGATCGCGAGGGGAAGGTGTGGCTCGGCTCGAGCTATCCCCCGCCGGGCAGGCTCTGTTCTATTCAGAAAGGCGAGGTACAGTGCTATGGCGAGGGCGGTGAGCTAGGAGATTATGTAGCGTGCCTACTCCAGGACAGCGAAGGCGCTCTTTGGGTGGGCACGTCAAACGGCGTCGTGCGTTGGATGCCAGACTCGCCGAAGATCCATCCACTCCCAGCTCAACCGAACGGGTACACAGGCTTGGGTGTAGACGGCAACGGCGCCCTATTGATTTCGACGCCGAAGGGAATTCAGCGGCTGGTGGACGGGAAGCTGGCGATGGCGTATCCATCGCCACCTCGTTTGCAGCCATTTACCGCTCAGCAGCTTCTTCGGGATCGCGACGGCGGGTTATGGATGGCAACCGGCCGTGGGCTGGCGCATTTTCACAACGGAAGAACGGATCTATTCACCCAGGCCGATGGCCTTTCCGGGGATCACTCGTCTGCGATCTTCGAGGACCGCGAAGGGAATATCTGGGTCGCCACGTCGAACGGACTCGATCGATTCAGGGATGTCGATATTCCGTGCTATTCAGTGGCGCAGGGAATTTCGAACGGGTTCATTACATCGGTCCTGGCGGCGCGGGATGGAAGCGTGTGGATCGGGACCGACGACGGGTTGAATCGATGGGACCACGGTCAGGTGACGATTTACCGCGAGCGGCACGGATCGGTGCGAGACGGCGTGCAGGAGATCGTCGGGCGCGGATTGCCGGATAGGGGAGTGCATTCCTTATTCCAGGACGACCTGGGGCGAATCTGGATTTCGGACCGGCGCGCAGTGGGCTTTCTGGAAAAGGATCGATTTGTTCCCGTTGAGGGGGTGCCTGGCGGCATTGTTCAGTCGATCGTGGAAGACAAGGCCGGGGACTTGTGGATCGCTACGTTGGGGGCCCTTTCGCATGTGAGTTCAGCCAAGTTGCTCGAACAGATGCCGTGGTCAAGAGTCAGCCCGGGCAAGTTCGGCCGGCCGCTGGTTGCTGATCGACTGAATGGTGGGTTGTGGGTGGGATTTTTTCCGGACGGCGTTGCGCACTTCGACTATGGCCGCATTCAGGCATCCTACGAAGTTGCCCAGGGGCTAGGCAGAGGCCGCGTTTATCGGCTAAGAGTCGATCGCGACGAGACACTTTGGGCGTCGACGGACGGCGGGCTCAGCCGCGTGAAGGATGGGCGGGTGGTCACGCTCAATAGCCGAAACGGATTGCCTTGCGATTCCGTGCAGTGGTCCATCGAAGATGAAGCCGGTTCGTTATGGCTCGCGATGCCTTGCGGGTTGGTTCGTGTGGCGCTTTCAGAGGTCTATGCATGGGCAGCGGGCAAGAAGACCAGTGTCAATACCGCTGTTTTCGATCATTCCGACGGGGTGCGGCTCACCGTGGCACCGTCAAGCTACAATCCGCAAGCCGACAGATCGCCCGACGGAAGAATATGGTTCGCCACCAAGGATGGCGTTGGCTTGATCGATCCGCGCTGGATCAGATCCAACGCCGTTCCGCCGCCGGTGCACATCGAACAAGTCAAGGCGGACGGAAAAACATACGATGCGAGCCGCGGTCTGCGGCTTCCGCCATTGGTTCGTGATGTCTCGATTTCCTACACTGCCTTGTGCCTGACCGCGCCGGAGAAGGTCCGTTTTCGCTATAAGCTGGAGGGCCAGGACTCGAGCTGGAAGGAGGTCATCAACGACCGCCAGGCGCAGTATACGAATCTTGCTCCACGTAACTACCGCTTCCACCTCATGGCCTGCAATGACAGCGGCGTGTGGAACGATGCCGGCGACTCGCTCGATTTCTCCATCGACCCGGCTTACTTTCAGACCGCCTGGTTCCGTGTGTCTTGCGTAGCCGCCTTTTTCGCGTCGCTTTGGGCGCTGTACTGGTATCGCCTGCATCAGATCGCGCACCAATTCAACGCGCGGCTGGAAGAACGCGTCAACGAGCGCACGCGTATCGCCCGCGAGCTGCACGATACGCTGCTGCAGAGCTTCCATGGGCTATTGATGCGCTTTCAAGCGGTCCAGAACCTGCTACCTGGCCGCGTCGCGGACGCGCGGGCGGTACTGCAAGCTGCGGTCGATGATGCGGCTCAAGCCATCACTGAGGCACGAGACGCGGTTCACGATCTACGGTCGTCCGCGGTTACAGAGAATGACCTGGCCAAGGCTATTGAAGCCGTGGGGCAGGAGCTGGCCGTACACGAAAAAGATGCCAACGGGGCCGCGCCTGCTTTTTCGCTGGAAGTGGAGGGCACGCCGCAAGACCTCCATCCGATCCTGCGGGACGAGATCTACAGGATTGCGAGCGAAGCGTTGCGCAACGTGTTCCATCATGCGCGGGCGCGGCGAATCGAAGTCGAAATCCGGTATGATGCGCGACTGCTTCGCGTCCGGGTGCGCGATGACGGCATCGGTTTTGATACGAACGTGCTCCAGGAAGGGCGCGCCGGTCACTACGGTCTTCCCGGTATGCGCGAGCGCGCGAAGAGCATCGGAGGACAACTGGAAATCTGGAGCGAGCGGGGAGCCGGCACGGAGTTGGAACTGAGTGTTCCCGCTTCGGTCGCTTACCGAAGCCAGGCCAGCCGGAGCTTTCGTTTGTTCAAGAGCAAGGCGGGGACGAATTCATGAGCGATGCGATCGCGCGCGTTCAATCCTTGTGAATACTGCGCTCAATCCGCAACCGGGTACGCGGATGGGGGGCGAGAACC
>Ga0335082_10002215_pt1 | contig 20900 bp, 24 predicted proteins | sample Lox_Sample_41_FD_206718 | JGI IMG/M metagenome (GOLD analysis project Ga0335082, IMG submission 206718) | Soil microbial communities from Loxahatchee National Wildlife Refuge, Florida, United States - Lox_Sample_4.1 | ecosystem: Environmental > Terrestrial > Soil > Wetlands | place: USA...
AAAAAGCCGACACGACACACACAATCCGCATGTCGCCTACGGCCGTCGACTATTGGATCATGACGACCTACGCGCGGGAGCGAGTCTATCGCTCGTGGTGGCTAGAGCGGCGAAAAGATATGCCTTCGATAGAAGCCTACCTGCAATTGGCTGAAAGGTTCCCGGCCGGGCTGGCAGATGTCGATCCCCTTCCTGAAGAAATCTCGGGAGAAGTCGCGCGAGGTTCACGAATATGAAGAGAAAACTCCTGGAATTTGTATGCAATCTACAACGCGGCTTCAGTCCTCGTAAGCGGACGCTGTTGCTGGTTGTGGCTACTTTGTGCCTGACTCCACCAGCTTTGCAGGCTGATGGCATCGGAGACATCCTGTCGCTCTTTCAGACCATCACTCATACGCTGCAAGGCCCGATCGGCGCAGTCCTGAGCGAGATGCAGAAGTTAAGTATTGCAATCAACAACTTCCGGCAGCAGATTATCTGGCCGCTCGCCCTGATCAACCAAACGCGGTCATTCATTGTCGCGACTCGGGGACGCTATTCGGGTTTGATGTTCCAGATCGAGGGCATGAAGAACAACAGTGCGACTCTCGCGCTTCCCATGCAGTTGGAATCGCTTTTTCGAAGTGCTCAAGGGGGAACGATTACACAGATTCCTCCAATCTACATGCAGGTGTACCAGCCGCTCTCGCAGGCTGGCGTGGCTCAGCCACTGCAACGCAACTTGATGGATATTGACGATGCGATGGCGATGGATTCGCTAAAGACAGCGATGGTCTCCGATCAAAACACCCAGGGGATGCTTACTCTTGCCGACTCACTTGAGCAGCAGGCGATGAGCGCGGCTCCAGGGACTGCGGGCATGGTTACCGCTCAGGCCCGCATCGCGGATCTCGAAACCCAAGCCCAGCTCTCGAAAATGCTAGCCGCTCAACTGCGGGAGGAGGCAACGAAGCTGGCGCACCAGAATGCCGTGCTGAAACAGAGCTCAGTGGCCACACAAAATTTGCAGAACCAGATTCAGCAAGTTCTGGCGCATCCGTAAGGAGCAGAAAAATGAGTCGATCCACGCTCTATCGCCTTTGGAAGTTCTTGCGTAATGCAATCACCGCGGTCTGCGGCTTCGCCATCGTAATCGCCTTGCTGCCTGCCAAAGCCCGCAGCCAGCTTGGCCTGGATCCCTGCTGCGCCATCATGCAGGTCGGTCTCAACACAATCTCCGGTCTCCTCAGGAACGCTGTGGCAAAGCCCTTAGGCTCGATCCAGCAGAGCCAACAGCAATCGGCAAATTTCGAACAACAGGTCGTTTTTCCTCTGACTGCGATTTCGCAAGCAAGAAACATGGCTCTTCAATTCGAGGGGACTTTCGTGCAGATGCGGCAGCTGTTTCAGGTGCCGGTGGCCAGCGCCACGCTGCCGGTGCCACAAATGCTTGAACAGAGCCTGCTCTCCCGGAATCCAGGGATGGTGCCACAGATTACGAGCAACTATTCCGCTCTCTACGGAACAGTGATGCCGCCGGCGGACGCGCCGGTCGCGGTCCGGAATCTGGTTGACATGACCGATGCCGAAGCGCAAGCCGCCATGAAGAAGGCTCTTGAAATCGATGCCTTGGCTGATCTGGAGCTTCAGGCGGCGGAGCAGATGAACCAGCAGTTGCAGAGCGCCGCGCCGGGTACGGCCACGATCCTGGAATCGGAGACTGCGGCATGGCTGGTGCGTGCCAACGCTTACACGCAATCCGCAATGGCGGAACTGGTCAGGGTACGCTCCATCGAATTGGCCAATCAGAGTGACCAGTTCAAGTTCAGCGCTTCTCACACCTTGAACCTGCATAACGCTGGCAGCCAGGTTCTTCAGCAAGGAGTTCAGTAGCTGTGTTTTATTTCCAGCATCTTCTCAATACGGCGCTGGCTGGGATTGATGGCACCGCCATCGTTCCGACGGTGACGAGTCTTGCTTTCGCGATCCTCCTGATTGGTTTCCTCATCGGCTTGTATCAAGCGGCATCTCGCGGAGGCGATCTGCAGGCGCTTGCCGTAACGGCCGTCAAGTACTTGGTGGTAGCCATGATCGTCGCCAACTGGGCATCGGTTTTTCGCAGCGTGAACGGATCGTTCAACGCCGTTGCGAATTCCATCGGCAGCAGCTCTGGGGCGGGCGATATGTTCCAGAGCTGGATGGGGCAACTCCAACAGCAGTTCGCCAACAACCCATCGTTGACTCTTACCGATCTCATCACAGGCGATGCAGCCAGCACAATCACGGTTGTGCTTCTTGTAGTCGCTTACCTCCTTTATGCCCTGGCAATGATTGTGTTCTGCTTCTTCTACACGCTGTTTGGCGCCGTTCTCTATGTGGTCGGACCATTGGTCCTTGCTCTGATTCCCATCTCGGGTGTCGGCCAGTTGGGGAAGGCATACGCGATCAACGTGATGATCTGGAACGCCTGGGGTGTTCTCTATGCAGTGTTCGGCGCGCTGATCACTGCTGTTCAGGTCAATCAAGTCAACAATGTTCTGGGCAACGGCTTCCTTGGTTTTCTCAAAGGGACTGGAGACTCGGTCATGCTGGGCCTCGTCAGCATCTTCTATGCATTGGCCATCGCTCTGATCCCTTTCATCGCCAAACGGGTAATCTCCGGTGACGTAGGTTCAACGACATTCGCTTTGGTGCGGGCCGGTGCGGTTGCCACAGGTGCGGCGCTGGCTGGAATCAGCGGGTTCGCCGCTGGGCTCAGTCCAGGCATTGCAGGCGCGGGGGCTTCGGGCGGAGCTGGTGTCTCGTCGACTTCGACTGCCTTGGCATCGTCAGCTCCTCCGCCCACGCCTTCGATGCCCGACTTCATCCGCTCAGGAGTTGCCAGCGCAATGAATAGTAATAGCAGCCCGGTGGCCGCTTCGAGCAGCAACAATGGGGGCGCTGAAAACCGAGAGTTTGCGGTTGCAGTGTCGGGCAGCGGCAGCCGTGCCGGACACGGCCCTGGCTATCGTCCACATTCGGTGACGCAACTCATCAGTTACAACGTGGGAAGGTCAATCGGAAAAGTAGCGAGCAAGAACAATGCTGAGAACAATTAGCTCTGGCCGAGGAGGTCTCTATGTGGAGGCAGCCACCAATTTGGGAGCCGCAAGGCTCGAAGTTTCGGCCGCACAGCATTACGACACTGATCTTCTTTTATGTCGGAAAGTTTTTCGGCCGCTTGTTCGGCCGTCGCTGCTGATTGTGGCTTGAAAACGATTGAGGAATACCGAGCATGTGGTTAAAAAAGAAAAACCCGTCCAAAGAAACTGAAGCCCCGGAAAAGGTCCGCTACAGCCACTATTACGAGCACGATGGGGCCCTTCGAGCCTATGCAAATCGTGCCATGGTGCTGGCCTTCCTGTGTATTCCGCTAGCCATGTTAGCGCTGGCCTTTGCCGTCTATGTCCGACTGCAACCTCCCACAGTCATTCGCATAGACGAAAACGGCCAGGCGACAGTTCTGGGTGTGGGCAAACCGGCCATTTCTGTGACGCAGGGTCCAGGCTCGGAGCCGACCGAATTCGAGAAGCACGCATTTGTGCGTCTATTCCTTGAACGCTACCTCAACTTCTCACCGACGAACGTCAGCCGCAACTGGGCCGACAGTTTGAACATGATGACTGCCAACTTGCGGCGTACGGCCTACGCAGGCATGCAGAAAGATGACTTCATCGGCAAGATCCAAGACGACCAGACCACCTCGGAGTTTCAGCTGCGCACGCTTGAGGCTGCCAAAGACGATCCACTCACGTACACGGCGTTCGGCGTCAAAGAAGTTCACCACATTCACGAACACAACGAGACCATCGACAAGGTGGTCAGCGAGTTTCACGTTCGACTCCTGGTTGAAAAACGGTCCGAAGAGAACCCCAGCGGCCTGCTGATCGGTGAGTACTGGGAGCGAGCAATTGAGGGTGAGAAACGCGACTGGGTGCTGCAACAGGCGAACTTGGGCCTCCGATGAGTCTGATGAAGGGAGCTTTGGATATGGAAGGTAAAGGGACAGATGCGACGGAGCGGCCGATGGCCGCGAGAAGCGAAGGTGCGATCGCGCCGAGGAGGCGCCGGAATGGGAATGACGCGAACCTTCGCTACTTTCTCGTTAAGCCAGGATCTTCTCCGACAAAGCCGGAACTCGGCCAGGAAATGGCGAGCGAGGGAGAAGCTTTGATTGAGGCATTCAAGAGTGGCCAACCGTTCTACACAGTGACAGCTTGGAAAGCGGTTCCGGAGGTGAATGGCGGGAATCCTGTGATCGTGAAACAGGCAATCGCCCAGAAAACGGCTTAGACACAGTTCGATGAGATCAGCACGAGCAGTTCTCAGGTGACCAAGAGGTTGATTTTGGTCCTTTGAGCACCCCGCTGCTTAATGCGGGGATTGTGCTGACCGGCGCTTCCTGCACTTGAAGCCTGGCCCAGTAAACCCAAAATGGAGGCCAGGTGAAGGGTATGGAAGCTTGCGGTCGCGCAGACTCCTTAACTCGATCCTGGACTCCAGGAACAAATGGTTAAGGAGAACAAACATGACGAAGAATACGACGACGAACAATTACAGAATCCCGGCCGACCAACTCCAGAACCTCGAGATCGACCGCAACGGGCGAGTCGCGCCGCGGTTGCACGATCTCGAGCCACTCAAGAACACGCTGCTCAGCGCGCTCTATCCCGGAATCAAGGTGGCGAGCGTAACGGTGCCCACCGAGCCTCTCGACGATTTTGAAGAAGCACAGGTCGAGAACTCTCTGGCACGGCTCGTCTGGAACGGGACTCACTACAAATTAGTCGGCGCCAGCGGTTCCGCAAAGAAAGGCAAGTTCTACTTTGTGGATCGGGAGCACAGCCGGGCGATTGCCGAGCGGTTCCAGCACTGGCCGCAGGCGGCAATTGTTTACTTCGGGATCCTCGTCTCGCCCTGCAAGGTGATGATGGAGGAGCCCGATGCGCGCGTGCTCGTGGTGGCCGACAGGAAGCTTGGAACCAACGATTGCCGGGGCTGGATCCGGCGATCCGTGTTCCGGCGCCTCCAACAAAAGCATGACGACGAAATTCTCTCGTACCAGATCGAAAGACTTCGTCGCGAGCGCCATCGAGGCGCGCGCGACGAAGATCTGGACGAGAAGCAGCGATCAGTCCTTAGCGAGGACGCGAAACGGGAAATTGCCTGCAAACGTCTCGCCGAAGGACGCTTCTACCAATTCCGCATGGCCTTTGCCGAAACTCAGGCGAAAGGTGCATTCAAAATCATGGAGGATGATGTTGCCGACGCGCTGGAGGCGGATTTTGTGTTGCCGGAAAGCGCGGTCAAGCCAGGGTTGAAGATACCGGCGGTAATGTATTCAATCTTCGGGCCGGGCAGAAGATTTCGCGGACTAACCGTGGTAGGCGTACGCGAAGTCTCCCGCCAGCTCGAGTTTGAGTCCAGTTACACGCTCGTAGAACATGCTCCTGAAGACTCAATTCAACTAGAGATTTTACCACTTGCGATGAAGCAAGTGGGAAAGCTGAGTGAGGCGGTAGGCGAAGGCCGTTATGAGGATTTGCTCGAAATCCTCGGCCACCATCCCGACAGGTCTCTGCCGGATGGAGTGGAGCGCGAAAACGAGGAATTCCGGGTCGTTGAAGGGCTGCTCTTGGCCGATGCCAGCGGCGAAATCGTCCGTCATCCCTATGTCAACAATCAACTCAACAAACTGCTGGCGCGCTGGGCTTTCAAGGCGGCGACCGGAGGAGGCTTCCGTCTTCCTGCATTTGCATTGATGGATGACGGTTATCTCTTCCTGAAAGACGGCCAAGTGTTCTCAGGGGCCGACTGGATTCCTGATCACAAAGCCATCGTTCCGCTGGCCTCGAACCGCGGTCTATGCGTGCGTTACCCGATTCGCATGGTCGATGATCTCCTGCCGTTCGGAAATCTTTCGGTCGATGAAATCAGGGCACAACTCAACAGTGATCTTTGCCGTAAAGACTGTACGCTCACCGATTCGGAAACTCGGGAGTTGGTTCAGCGGCAGCTCCAGCTGGAGGGCACGTATGTCCTGCATTCGGAAACGGCAAAGAAAAACGGCGGCGACTTTGATTTCGACTGGGTTTGTGTGGTCGAAGAAGAGCGATTCCCTCGGTTTGTGAAGGATCGGTTTTCACGAGGTCTGGGACAGCAACCAGGGAAAAACAAGGCCAGCAAGGCCCGTGATCCCTGGTTCAATCTGGAGCACGTGGCCATGAAGGCCCGAGGAAATCACATCGGCTCAATCACTGATCTGATGACCTCTTGCCGGGCGGCAGGTCACGAAGAGCTTGCCGCAGAATTGGCGCTCGAACTCCAGAAGGCTCTCGACAGCCTCAAATGGCAGGTCCAGCCTGATCTCAAGCTGGTCGCCGAAATCCGCCAGCAGGTCCACCAGGCACCATGGCTTCGTTATAAGAACGAGCGCCGAGTGTCTGACTTGCCGATCCACTTGGAGGTGGAAAAAACTGATCGTGTCGGCCACCTCTACAACCATGTCCGCAAACAGATTGAAGATCTGCTGATCAACAAGGCCCCGATTGAGGCATTCAAAGCGCTCGTGGTGGGCGAACAGGTCACCCGCGAGATGCTCGCAGATTGCCGTTTCGTCAATCGGGTTTATGCCGCGATGGTCGGCAAGATCGTAGAAAGAAGGGAGCAACTCAAAGAGCAACTGGAGAGAGCCAAGGCCGAATGGGACACCGTACGGCAGAGTAGCGACAAAGAGCTGCGCCGGCAGAAGCTGTTTGCCATGAATCAGGCATACGGGGCCTGTCGCGCGGACGAAGAACGGGGCCGGTACGAGATGAAAGCGATTCTGGCTTTCATTCGCATCTGGGCACAGAACAAGGCGGAGAATCGCATGGGCTGGCTGCAGGCGCTGAACCGGATCGTCTGTAACGGGCAGCGCTCCAGCGGATCGATTCTCTTTCTTGCTTTTCCGCAGGAATTGATCCTGAAGCTTGCGGAGCGTACCGGCGGCAAGCCAGTTCGCGTGCATATTCCCAAGCTCTACGACGGGCTCGTTCGTACTGATTCCTCAGGACGAACTTTCCTGGTTGATCCCCTCAAAGGCGGAGGACAGAAACACACGTTCTTGTTCAAGTACAAGGACGGCAAAATCCTCCTTGACGACGACAAACCCGAGCACGCCCCGGCAGAAACATCAACCGAATCTTGCGCTGAATCGGAGACAACAGAGGGTGCAATCCCCGCGATTGTCGACGAAGCCGTGGAATTCGATCCAGCCACGTTCAGCGACGAAGATGTGAGAGATGCGGCCTGGGTCATGTGAGGCACAAACGCCTTGGGCGGAATCCGAAAGGATTCCGCTCACCGCCTTAAGAAGGAGCTATGAAACGATCCGTTGCCCTCATCCTTATATATAGCTGCTGTGCGATCTCCGCATTGTCTCAGGGATCAGGTGCTTCCGGCCCGAATACTGTCATTCGCGTGGCGACCGCGCTAAACCATCTGACAGTTCTGGAATTTCACGAACCAGTCACCATGGCCGCCGCCGGCAGTTCTGATTTTCAGATTGAGCGAGAGTCGAACATGGTCTTTATCAAACCAGTCAAGTCCGGAGCGGCAACGGATCTGTTCGTGTGGACAGCTTCCCGGCGCTTTGCCTACGAACTCGAGATCACGCAGGAGGTAAAAGACATGAACTTTGCGATTGATAGTGCCCAGCCGGTTCCGCCGCCCCCGAAGCCTGTCACGGACACCGACGCAGATCAGTTTGCGGACCTGATGCTAACCCGCGCGCTTCTTGGGGCCGAGGAGATCAAACAACGAAATCCCCGGAAGGTGAAGGGTCAGGTCAGTGTGCGCGTCGAGCAGGTATTTCGTACACGAAGCACTGTCTATGTGCATTACTCGATTGAAAACAACAGTCACCTCTTTTATCGCATGAGTGCGCCACAGGCTTACCAACTGAAAATCGACGATTCGCCCATTTCACTTGCGAGCCTGGCGCACACGCAACTCGACCGGACGACGCTCGAAGAGCTTGGCGAGACGCACTCTCTGAGTCTTCCCGTGGCTAACGCTGAAGCTGAAGCCGGTGATCTTCATCCGGGAGACACGACACAAGGAGTGGTGCCGATTCGACAGGATCTGAAGTCCCCAGCAATCGTGCAACTGGTGTTTAGCGATGGAGTCAAGGCCACGTTCGTGTTTTAGCGATGAAGGATCAAAGGCAAGTTGCGATGCAAATCGCGCGCCTAAGAGAGTTCCACGCGATGGATCGGCGCGAACAGCTCGGCGAGGGGTTGCGGCGCATGATCGAAGACCCGCTTAAGCCGAAGACGAACAAAGGAAATCTCCGCATCAATCCGATCTTGGTGTTGCTGGCGGTGATGGCTCTACTGGCGGGAGCCACGTTTCTGTTTTTTAGTTTGGTTCAGCTATGACCTACACCAACGAATATCGACTCGGCCGCCGCGCCTATCACTACCACCAGGAAGAGAGTCTTGCTTTTGTTCTCTCCATCGTTGCCATCATCGTTCTGGCGTCTGGCTACTACATCCTTGCTGCACGCTTCCACATCCGCCCGGCTCAGCTTGTCGAACTATCCTTATACGCCCTGTACGCTCTAGTCTCCACCATTTCTGTTACTTGGTACTTCCTGACCCTGCGCCGACGGAAGGAAGCAAACTGGCCCCATCTTCCCTTATTTGTCAGCCAGGCCAAGGATCGGAAAGCGGTTGCATCTGCTTCCGAACAGAACTCGATCGTGCTCGGCTATAACGTCCACGGAGAACCGTGGTTTTGGTCCGATGCGACGCGGGTGATGCAGTCGATTGTGTTTGGAGCGACGGGCTCGGGCAAGACGACTTTACTCAAAAACATCATCACCCAAGACGTGTTCCGAGTGGTGGGTTCGCCCAATGATCCACATCGGATTCCGATGCTCATCTTCGATGGTAAGGGCGACAACGAGTTTCTCGCTGACCTCCTTCCCGCCATCGAAACCGCAGGCCGCATGCACCAGTTGCGCGTGCTCGATCCTTCCCGGCCCGACATTTCCGCACGGTATAACCCCTTCTTCAGCGAACACGGTCTGTACCAGGAACACGCGAACTTCGTCTTCGAATCCTTTGATCTGAAGGAAGACTTCTTTCACGGACACCAGGCGACCTATCTGAATGACCTTGTGCGCGTGCTCGCTCACACACGGAAGCGCTTCAACATTTATGACGTGCTGGTCCTGGCGCTAGACCCGCGCGTTCTGCACGAACAGATTGCCGTTGCCCGATCCTGCCTCGACGCGGAAGTCGGAATGAATCGTCAGCGGCGCCTGAACTTCGAGATGTCAGTTCGCAACCTCCAACAATCCTTCCAGGACCGGGAGCGAGTACCCAAGATTCAGGGCCTTTTGAACGAACTGATGACGTTCCTGGCAGACGACTTGTCGCTGATCACCGGCGCCTACGACGACCTGCTGTGCTTGGATGAAGTGATCGACAAGGAACTGATTCTGTTCGTCTCCCTCAACACCAACAAGAACTCAAAAGCCGTTACCGCGCTGGGCCGCATGTTGCTGCAGAACTTGCAATTAATCCTCGGCAAGCGCTACGAGAATGCGCAGGAGCGGCGTCGCGAAAACCGCCCCATGGTCAGCGTAATCCTCGACGAATTCGCGCCGTTCGCCTATTCCAACTTTGCCCAAATCCTGCAGACCGCCCGGGGCACCAACACAGCGTTCCTGTTCGCACTGCAATCGCTGCCCCAGCTATTGAAGGTGGGACGTGGCTTCAAAGACGACGTTTCTTCGGCGCCCAACACGACCATGGTCTTGCACACTCGGGACGAGGAAACCGCGCAGTATTTCCTGAAGGCATCCGCTCGCGTTCAACAGAAACGGCGCACCCTCACCGTGCAACGCACAGGCCTCTTTGAGGAGAAATATGAGCCGATTGGATTTGGCAGCGAGACTGACATCAAAGAGACTCGCGCCCAGGACGACCACATCAAGAACCTGCCCGTCGGACAGATGGAAATCCTGATGACCGACCAACTGCAAGGTACCCTCCATTCCCATCTGCATGTGCGCCAGCCGAGAAGTTACCGCTGTCCGGAACTTGAGCCCATCATCTATCCCCGGTTGTGTTCGCCTTCGCACCTCGATGGGGCGAATCTTCGCTTCAGGGATCCGGATTTGATGCGCCGTCACGGGCGCATCGGCGTCAAAAATGGACGGCTGGCCTGGACATGAAGCACGTATATCGCATTGCCGCTGCCGCCATCCTTGTCGTGACTTGGGGTAATTTTTTGGCTGCGCAAGCCGGCCACTCCAGCTATGACCCAGCCGCGCATTCGGCGTCGTCTAAATTGCGGGATAGCTTCCTCGATTTCACGCTGAGGAGTATCAACCCCTCGGACGCGAACTACGGCCAGTGTCTCAGCGAGGACCGCAGAATATTGGTTGAAGAGACCCTGAGGAATGCCTACTTCTGGTCCAACATCGTCGCCTTGGGTGTGCTCGGCTGGCTTTTTCTCGTGCTTGTTTATCAACAGAAGGTTCAAACCCGGCGAGAGTGGACTACCGCCCAAATCGTTACGCAGTTGGAGCAATCACTCACGCGATCGAGAGCACAACTGGCCGAAGCCAGCAAGAAAAATGGTGAGCTAAAGGATGCATTGGCGGCACTGAAGGAGTCCGCTTCGCCATCGCCATCTATGCCGCCGGAATCTACCGAGCGTGCGGGCTCGTTCGCGGAGAAACCTCGGACTACGAACACACAATCTGCGCCGTCCCCAATCGTGAGACCAAACTCAGGCAAGCCCATGAACGGAGGCAGCGCGCGTTCGGAGCCGGCAAAGGAACCAGTCGGTCAGATGCGGCTTTTCACGCCGGACGCGGACTTCGTCATGAAGCTCAATTCTCTGGAACAACAACTGGCACAATCGCGGGAGGATAACAAGCAGTTGCGTCGCCGGCTAGCCGAGGGCGATCGGCGGCCCGAAGCGAGCAAGACAGAAACCAGAGGCTCAAGGGTGCATGAATTGGCAGAGCACAAGGAGTCAAGATGACAGCGGATGATACCAGGCAACAAAAGGAGCGAAGCGACGATGCAGCTTCGACACAGGAGAAGGAACTGGCCGAGGTGTGCGCCCGGTTCGCCGACCTTTGCCAGTACTTTTCGCAGCAGAACATGGACCTGCCAACGCAAATTGTTGATGAAGTAAGGTCGGTATCAAAACTGGAGGCTGCAGACCGAGTTGCCAGGATGAAACGGCTCAACCAGGAGTTGATGGAGTGCCTCAATGGTGCCAATCCGGGCCCTCAAGTTCGGCAGTAATCGGTGAGGTTTTTCGTCTGAAGTCACTCTTATGCGTTACGTCAAGAACAGCGTCGTCGTCCAAACCGACCGCGATATACCGTTGCTGCGGCAGGTCCGCAACTCGAAGTTTGCCAGCCATGAGCAACTGTTCGAGTTGATGACATTTGGCGGCTACGAATGTTCCCGCGACAGCTTCGGCTGGCGGATCCGACGATTGGTGAAGGCCGGATTCCTGGGGATTTGTGAAGGAGCTTTCGGTGCCAAGTCGGTGGTGTATCGGATCACGTACAAAGGCATCGCCATGCTCGAACATCACGGGCAATTTACCACCGTTTTGCATTCCAAGACCAAACATCTTCCGCACACTTCGCAGGTATTTCATTCACTGGAATTGAACCGAATCCAGCTGGCATTAGCACGCCAAAACTTGCTCGCCAATTGGCGATCCGAGATCGAGGTTGCGTCCTTCAACACCATCTCCTGCGCACCTTATGAGAAGGATTACGACGCCGTTGTTGACGTATGGATTGGCGAGAAGACCGCGAGGTTTGCCCTCGAATACGAGCGCTGCCTCAAGAGTTACAGACATTACGACCGGATCAGAGCGGCACTTCAGGCGGAGCAACAAGTCGGCTGCATCTTATTCTTAACCTCGGGGATGGAAGTCCTGGTTCATCTCATTCACGAACTCAACCCGGTAGCAAACAAGCTGGCTTTTGCCAACGCGCGGGACTTTGAGCAGATGCTCCTTAACACCAGGGTTGTCACGACGGGCAATCTGGCAGGCACCAAGTTCCGGGAGCTTTTGCAATGAGAATGAAGGCGCCCTCCGCGTCGGTTAGCGCCTTTTCCCGACTATTGGCTTCGATTTGCCTTCGTTATGGCGTCGCTAAGCCTTCGGTTTGCCCTCGCAAGAGGGGTTGTAACCGGCGGCAATTCAGTGATTTCCGTTCTGACTCCCCCTTGAATTTCACTTCGTTTGGGTTTCGATTTGGTGACGTTGGCGAGCCGTTCCGGGTGTGCCGGTTCCTTGTGCTGCAATCGAGTGCGTTTAGCATTTCGGTATTCACGTTCCAGTCGACTGCTAGAAGCTCTTCCGTTTATTTCTCTTGGCATTTGCCTTGTCTGGTCTTGCGCTGGCGGTCTTGTGCTAATCGCCTCCCAGTCGGGGAACCGCTTTACACACGAGTTCGCGATTCAGATATGGCCACGTGTGCGGTTGTTGGAAAAATGTGGCACTGGCAGCCACGTCGATGAAGCATCAGCGAGTCGCGTTGGACCTGGCTCGCTGCTGATAGTTGGTGCCTTAGAGCGTCCGTCGAGAACGGACAGAAAGGAACTGAACATGTACCAAAGTCGAGGAGCAGTAAGTTTCACTCCGCTGTTTACAACTGATGACATTGGCCTGCGCAAGGGCGCGAGCGTCGAGCACGTGGTCAAGGTGTTCCTGACGGTTGGGGAGGCCATAGCGACTCGCTGGATCGAAATGCCAAGAGGTATTTTGCTCCTGCAAACGGTACCGGATCAGGCCGCTTCCGGCGCGATCTATCTGTACGACCGAGAGCGCCAAATCTTCTTCTTTGTTGACTTCGTTAGCGGGCGAAATGATGCGCTGACCGCAATCGAGTTTGATCAACTCGTAGCGGAGTATGACCTCGTTTCGTGGACGGCGAATCCCGCACAACTTCCGGCGACTATCAGCGGTATCGGATTGGCATAAGGGGGGATCCCATGAATTCAGAGGGCCAAGCGACGGCAGAAATGGCAGCGCGATACTTTCACTTGTTTGCCAACCGCTTGGCCTACACTTTGCAGTCGAACAAACCAGACCGGAACGGCAAACATTATTACTATCGCCCTAAAGACGCGCGGCAGCTATCAGTTCAGACCGTCCGGGAACACCTCCGTGGACGACGCACGATTGGCATTTATGCACTGAACCCTAAGACACAAAGGTCGAAGTGGGTGGCGATCGACGCCGACTACGAGGATGCTCTGGAAGATCTGCTCAAATTGCAGTGGGAGCTTCGCCAAGATGGCGTTGAAGCGGCGCTCGAGAAGTCCCGGCGCGGCGGTCACCTTTGGATCTTTGCCGAGCAGCCAGTGCTGGCACAGCAATGCCGGGTATACATCTACAATCTCGCCCTTCGCCTGAAGGTTCCTGTCAAAGGCGGCGCGGGACTGGCGGAAGGAATCGAAGTTTTTCCGCGGCAAGATCAACTCGGGCCGGACGAATTTGGCAACGCCATCCGAGGACCGCTCGGTATCCATCGGGCTACGGGTAAGCGGTACTGGTTTTACGGGGCAGACTACCAGCTAAAAGCGCAGCTGGACTACTTGGATCGGCTGCAGAAGATCAGCGAAGCCGAGATACTGCGCTTCATCGCTGGCCTCAAAATGCCCGAAGAATTCCAGGCAAAACCAAAGATCGAGCTGCCTCCCTACGACCCGTCACGCCCCCAGTTTCGCATCCTGGATCACGTCCGGCCAACGCGCAAACAATCAGGAAACTACTGGACGCAATGTCCCTCTTGTGCGCAGCAGGGTCGTGATCAAAGTAAAGACAATCTGGCAATTTCCGTTTCAGACCCACGCAAGTACAAGTGTTGGGCTGGATGTACGAAGGAAATGATACGGGCTGCCCTGGGTCACCCGATTCGAGTCAGGAGGAGAAGTGAATATGCAATCACGGCCGGCAATGCATAACAGCGGGCAAGCGACGGAGGTGTTGGCAAGACAAGGCATGCGGCTGCCGCAAATTGTCCTCAAACGTCTGCGAGATGCAGGCATTTATTGCCAGCCCACGCTGTCAATTGAGTATCAGATTGTTGCCAAGAAACATGTGCTGCGCGGCGTGGAGTCAGGCGGTGCAGTGGCAGAGGTGGGTGCCTATTCGACTTTCATCGGAGAGCGCGGCGAACCTTTGTCCTGGCTCCAGCGGGTGGACAGCATAGCAGTCAACGGCGTGCATGCAATCGTGGTGGCGCCAGTGCTAGTTCGCCTCGAAGTCGTGCGGATTGACAAGACATACGACCTTCTCATCACGCGGCATTCTTTGGCAGGCTCTCGAGGAAACCGGAGGCCAAAACTCGAAAGTTCCGTCCTTTTCTATGGGCGGAGAGGAGGCCTGGAGATGGAGCTCTGGGGAAAGGATGCAATGTTCAGTGGCGCGGTCTCACCAGCTTTCTATAACAGGGCCGGTGAAAGTTCCCTTCCCCCCACAGCGTTCCAAGATGCGGTGGCCCGGATCACGGCGGCAGTTTGCTGCCTCGGTTGTCGTCATTCTCACCTTCTGGGCCCTAAGAGAGTTATAAGCCCACCGGAAGAGACTGACATTGAGCGCAATTCACAGAGCGAATGTTTCTCTGTAGTTCAAAGCGGGGTGGCGTGAGGCGTTCGATGGGCGGCGAGTTCAGAGCAAATGAGCTACCGAGTATCGATGAAATTCTCGTCGATCCGACAGCTTCTCTATGGTTAAAGTCAGCCCTTCGCTCAGCGCTATCCCGCGACGCCGTTGACGCGGCCAACGACTCGGAGATTTTGGCAGGATTGCTCGGGCTGAGGTGCGACCGATTGCTGAGGAAAAGACGGCGATCACCAATCAAATTGGGTTGAGAATTCCTCAGACTCTTCGTTCTATAATGTGCCGTCCTCAAATCGGGCAGCTTCTCCCGAACAGCCTATTCTGGCAACCGCCAGGTTCATCAGGAAAGAGGGACCAGCATGCCTGATTTCACGGCCAAGGTCCGGATGCGCAACAAGCAGACAATTCCTCGAATCGACCCCAAGGAAGCGGCACGGATCTTTACGAAGTTCGAGCCATTAGTCGAAGGTTCCAGTGACGTAATGATAGGACTGCGACGCGATGGTTTTGAGAGGTTCCTGAGCAAGCTGGAAGAGCCAGTCCTCGAACTTGCGATCCAGCCCGACTCTTGGGGAGAACGCACGAAAGCCCGTCTAGTTTCCGCAATCATGAGCGGGTTGAGGGGAATTCCGGCTGAGTCGGCCGGGGTCAAGGAAATTGTGGGTATCTCCAATGTCGTGATGCCCTGTCTTCTCCTGGAACTGGGGCGCCGGAAACGGCACATCGCGGCAGAGTTTCCAAGAGATCCATGCGAGCCTGGGGCGCATTTCGGACTGGGCGTAGCCGTATCTGGTCCAATGCATTCGGTCACGAGTGAGCAAATCATGCGACTCGTTACCGAGTTTGGCGAGGATCTAGTCGGCCTTTGCTATTTCGGCGATCAGCAGAGCCGGGACGTAATCGAAGCGGAACTCAATGGTGGCGAAGCCGATAGTAATCCCAAGGGAAGGTCTTGCCGGACCTTAGCCTCTTCCACTCCGAAGCCAAAGCATTAAATCCTCTGTTGTTCGCATACCTTCCGTAGCAATTCACCATTTGCAATTGTCTTCCAATTCCACCATTTCAGCACAGAACACCTGCTCTTTTAGATGGAGGACCAAAATGCCAAAGAGCGTTAACAAAGTCATCCTTGTCGGAAATGTCGGCAAGAACCCTGAAGTGAAATATTCGCCGAGCGGCACACCAGTGGCAAAGTTCAGCTTGGCCACTAACGAGAGATTCAAAGATCGTAACGACCAGTGGCAAGACCGGACCGAGTGGCACAACGTTGTCGTCTGGCAACGTCTGGCAGAAATTGTGGGCGAGTTCGTAACCAAAGGTTCGAAGCTTTATATCGAGGGTAAGCTTCAGACCTCATGCTGGGAAGACGGGCAAAGCGGCGAACGAAAGTACAGGACGGAAATTATCGCCCGAGAGATTGTGTTGCTTGGGGCGCGGGTTAACAGCAATGGACAGCACGAAGCGTCCACGATCCCTCCGAACAACGATCAGCCAGACACGGCCTCGGGTCCGATTACTGATGAAGACATTCCGTTCTAGACTGGCCGACGCGGCCCTCGCTGTCCCATCTGTCCGCACAACGAATAACCAAGCAGAGAGAATCGAGAGCACTCAAGTTGGTCATTAAGGGCTATCGTCGTGTCCTTCATTAATAAGCTCCTTTAACTAAAGGTTCCCTCAAATCGCCGTTCATTGTTTTCTCCCAGCCTCTTGCACAACTTCATCATCCGTCACTCACGAGGACCTGCAATGAATCCACCGAATGGAAAGACAAATGGCTCAGCAATCAACGAGGTAAATGGCCAATCGAGCGTACCCCCCGTGGCGCTTGCGGCCGTGAGCAGTCCACCTCAATACACGCCAGAACAGGTCAGAGAATTTGTGGCGCTGTTGGAAGTGCCATTCGATTCTTCGGTCATCGATTGGCGCGTTACGAACACCACAAAGGATGGCTCGCTACGCGGTCTGGTCATCCCATATGCCGATCAACGAGCGTATACAGACCGGCTGAATGCACTCTTTAGTCCGTCAGGGTGGACGCGCAAGTATGCAGTGCATACCAGCGCCAATTTCCAGCGGGACAAAGATCAGAAGACCGTTGCCAAGGTATTTGTCACCTGTGAACTAACAGTCTTCGGCATCGGTTCGCACTCCGCGACTGGCGAGGAGTGGGCCGACGATCAGAACGCGGGGACGGCTGCGGAAGCCCAGGCATTCAAGCGGGCCTGCTGCTGTTTTGGGCTGGGTCGTTATCTTTATTATTTCTCCGGATTTTGGGTGGACCTGGATAGTCACAGGCGACCCAGGAGCTTCCTGATGCTTCCGGCCTGGGCGACTCCAGAAGGGTGGAGAGCCGGACTGCGTCCGAATCTGGGCGAACGTGAGCCGGGGACATTACGATCCGAACACAAGAACGGGGATTCCGCAGCTAAGGGCGATAGCGGTGCGCACGATGTCAACCTAGTCTCTCAAATCGAGGCGATGGCAGAGCCGCTGGGCCGGGGATTGTACCGAGGGCTCCTGAAGACGATCGCCCGTGTCTGGCAGCCAGCACAGATCGGGGATTCAGCATTGTTGAAGAAGGTTTTGGAACATATGCAGGCCGCCGAACGCGGACTGCGCCGGCTGGACCAGGCCCTCAATCAAGCTGACTCCGAGGCAATGGTCAGCGTGCTGCGGTCGATGAACCTGAAATCATTCGAACAGGTGACCAGTCTCGAAACTCTCAAGAAAGTGGTAGTAGCCGTTGAAGCGAGAGTGAAGCGCGAGAATTCACCTATCTAATTGGCCGGACTCAGTCGTCGGAGCTTGATTTGAAAACGATCGAGAGGGGACGAAGGATTTCAGAATCCGGTAGGATAGGACACTTCATGGATGTTTACATCATTGCGGGCCCGAATGGCGCTGGAAAGACCACCTTCGCCCGCAAATTCTTGCCGAAATATGCCAACTGCAGGAACTTCATTAATGCGGATTTGATCGCTCAAGGACTAGCGCCATTCTCGCCGGAAGCGGCAGCCGTACGTGCCGGCAGGTTGATGCTTAGCGAGATCAAATTGTTGGCGAAGCGACGCGTTTCGTTCGGTTTTGAGACGACACTGGCGGGCAGAAGCTATCTGAAATTGATTCGGGACTTTAAAGAAAAGGGATACGACATTCACCTTTTCTTTCTATGGGTAGCAAACGTCGAAGTCGCACTTTCGAGGATCCGAGAGAGAGTCCTGAAGGGAGGACACGACGTACCTGAAACCGAAGTTCGCCGGAGGTATAGCCGGTCAATCGGCAACTTCTTTCAGGCCTATCGCGCGCTCGCCGACTCGTGGTCATTGTTTGACAACACAGGTACGAGACCAGTCGCAATCGCCTTCAAGAAGGGCGCGCGGCTCCGTATAATGGAGCGTGAAATGTATCAAAGTTTAGTCATGCGCATTGGAGAAAAATGAAGAGCAGTCGTACTCGGATTCTGCGCTTGCCCTTGGAAAAGCGCGCGGAGTTGGCATTTCAGGAAGCCGTCGACGAGGTCATCGTCGAGCACGCGCGTCTGGGATTGCCTCTTTATATTGGGCGTAACGGCAAAGTGGTCAAATTGTCTCCCAAGAAGGTGCGCAACCTCTCCAGATCAATTCACCGCAAGTAACCTGACTACCTTGTTCTAAAGCAATGTTTCAGCGCTCCTTCTGCCGCCAAACGAGTCCTCTTCCTGCAACTGGTCTTGGGAACTCATCGTAGTTATGCCAATCCCCAGGTCTTGACGATTCCTCGGTCCTGAATTTCTGTCGCCCTTCCCACAACCGCTCCACTGCCCACCGTTTCATTCCAGCTCATTACATCGTTCTTTGCTGAACGAAGGAGGTGCCTGTGAGTACTTGCATCTCTGCTGTTCAGCACATCCGCCGATTGCGGGGTGGCTCCCAAGCGCAGCTTTTGCGCGCATCCGATGGTGCTTATTACGTTTGCAAGTTCCTGAATAATCCCCAACACGCTCGCGTACTTGCGAATGAGATGTTAGCGACGCGTCTGGGCCTCCTGTTGGGGCTGCCTCTGCCGCAGGTCGAAGTCGTTGATGTATCCGCCTGGCTCATCGAGCACTCCCCAGATTTTCGCATCGACCTCCCGGGCACGCGGATTCCGTGCGCACCGGGTAGGCATTTCGGATCCCACTACATCGAGCAGCCAGACAGTAGCCTCGTAGTGGACTATTTGCCGGATGAATGGTTGAGGAGCGTGTCCAACATTGACGACTTTGCGCGCGTGATCGTGCTCGATAAGTGGACGTGTAATGCCGATGGCCGCCAAGCAGTGTTCACGCGAAAAAAGCGCCAGCGAAAGTTCTCCGCCACGTTTATCGACCAGGGGTATTGCTTCAATGCAGGCGAGTGGAGTTTTCCGGATTCCCCATTGCGTGGCGCGTTTGCGAAGAACTCCGTTTACGAAAACGTACGCGGCTGGGACGCGTTCGAGCCGGCACTCACGCGCGCCGAAGGGATGGCCGTCGACGAAATCTGGGAGATGGCCAGGAGCATACCGCCAGAGTGGTACGCATTCGATAGTGACGGGTTACACCGCCTGGTTGAGATGCTCTACCATCGCCGATCCATCATTCGCGAACTAATTACCGACTTCCGCAGTTCTACCAGAAATCCGTTCCCGCTCTGGACCAGTAAATAGGCCGCGATCACTCAGCCAACTCAAAACACATTTCGCCGTCGAGCGGGCGGTCGGTCGACGAGGAAAGGAGGGGCAATGATAATGACCTAAGCAGATTCCGAATCACACAACACCGGTCCAGCCGTACCCGTCATTCCCCTGCCGATTGCGTTGTACGACTCGAACGGGTTGTTGTTTGAGTTGTACGACGCCGGCCAGCCGTACCGGTCCTTTGCGATCCGCTGGGAGACCGATCAAACCGATCCGCGTTTCTGAGCAACGTGACAATGACTCGCAGCGATAGACACGGTCTCCCAAGCCCGCTTAACCCCTTCGTTCGTGCTTGAAATACCCACCTAAAGAAAGGAACCAAGAAACATGAGTAGTTCAACCCTAATTGCCGGCCCGCTCACCAAAATGGGCCGGGCGGAACTGGCCGTCATTCCAGTTCCGCCCGCAACTCCAACTCACAAACCTGTCCCCCACCACGAAATCGTGGAGGCTCTGATCGAGACACTGGGCTTCCGCCACATTGGGGTGGTGGACGAAGAATATGCCGTCTCAAATGACGGCATGAAGATGTTCGGAGTCCTTGATCTTGAAACTCAGATGGAAGGGTGCCGATTCTCTATTGGGCTCAGAAACTCGCACGACAAGAGCTTTCGGCTGGCGTTGACAGTCGGGTACAGAGTCTTTGTCTGTTCCAACATGGCGTTCAGCGGAGACTTCACCCCGGTCCTGGCGAAGCACAGCAAGAGCTTCAACCTGATTGACATGCTTGCTGTGGGTGTGGACCGAATACAGCGGAACTTCGAGCCGATGCAACGGCAAGTCGAGCAGTGGCGCGGCTCGCAAATCAGCGACGAGCGCGCCAAGCTGATTCTGTATGAGGCGTTTGTCGATGGCGAACTGGAGGCGCCGCGAAGCCTTCTGCCCGAAGTGCATCGGCTGTATTTTGAGCCGGAGTATCCAGAATTCTCGCCGCGAACCATGTGGAGCTTGTCGAGTGCGTTTACCAGCGCGTTCAATTCCCCAATTCAAAGCGACCGCCAAGCTGGGAGAGTTTCTCAACCAGTTGACGGCGTGATTCGGAGCAGGGTTCTGTTCGAACCAGTGTCATCCGAGAACCGAACCCTGCTCAAAGCTGGAGCGGAAAGCCATCACGATGCTTGGGTTGGCCTTCCGGCGATTGTGAGCCGCAGGGTCGTGCGCAACTGGAGGAGAACAGGTGATTAGCGTCACTGCTCTTTTCGCGCATCGATTGTTACAGTTGCGACGGCGAGAGTTTGTTCAATAATTCCTGAGGCGCTCAGAGGATCTCTCGGATGAGTCGGTGGGGAATCGGACCACAGATCGCTGCTGGGCCCGGATGTATGCAGCGGTCGCGGGAGCAGTCACTCGCCGCTGGCGAGAAATCTGCCTCATACGGGCATTACCTTTCGCGCGCTGGTGGGTGGGAGTCTCATCCTCGTGGGAGTTCCTATGCTGGTCGTCGCGGCCAGAACAGAGATCACGGGTTACAACAACGGCCAACTCGTCACCTCTGGTTTATCTGCCCTTGTGCGGCATCCCATTTA